>Ga0307509_10000894_pt1 | contig 50994 bp, 49 predicted proteins | sample 10_EM_MG_FD_202245 | JGI IMG/M metagenome (GOLD analysis project Ga0307509, IMG submission 202245) | Populus trichocarpa ectomycorrhiza microbial communities from riparian zone in the Pacific Northwest, United States - 10_EM | ecosystem: Host-associated > Plants > Roots > Unclassified | place... | reverse complement strand
TCAAGGCAGAATGGATCAGCAATAGCGGACAAGTCATAGCGGCAAGGCTGCCGCATGCGCAAAAACTCAATTGCAAATAAACCTCAATTGAAACGTCAGAAGCGAGCCAGCAATCGTTGTTCGGCGGGGAGACTTTTTTTTCTTTTCACTCCCTCCCACCTCACCTCAACAACTCGACAATGGGGGGGCTATGTGGCAGACAGGACACGCGCTGGGAATTGAAGGTCTGAGGAGAGACAGAGACAGAGACAGAGAGAAAGGAGAGAGCGGGGTAACAGATGATGAGGCTTCCGACACAAACAGCCTTGGAATTTTCACTCAATTGCAGTATTCCCAGTGTTCAACGTATCTAAACCACCAAGGCACTGATAGATGGTAGGGGATTCGGACGATTGTAGCCGGAACACAAGTAAAAAATAAAAAATAATCGTCACAAGGTTCTCCATGAAGTGAAGGGAGGGAAAATGAAATAATTAGAACACGGTGGTCAGGAAACAAGGCTATGATTTGAAACGCGGTGACGGCGGCGAGCGGCCAAATGTTTTAGAGTGCTTCTCTGCAAGAACAAGGTTGCAAGAAAGTGATGATTAGAGGGCTAAATTAGACTACTACTCTCTCTCTTTTTTTTTACCACAATGCATCAAGAAGAATAAATAAATAATCAGAAGGATTCCTATGAAGCTCCTGAAGCTCAGATGGGGATGTCAGGAAGACGCCCCCCAAAAAAGGAAAAAACGACACCTCACAAAATCAAGACTTTTCGTCCGGACTTTGTGTCCATTCCTTACCAAAAATGTCACGCATGACCCTTCTTCCAAGCATATCGTCATCGTCATCCTTTCGGGTATGCATTACACTTTTTTCCCCCCCTTCCACCGGTACTCTGCCCTACTCCATTGCTGCGGTACCCTTTTCTTCGTAAAATACAGCAGTTTAGTCCCGCTCACGGCGGACTTTAAAACTCTCCGGGCCGGAGGAAGGAGGAATCATGGGGTGGGGTGGAGACGATGTGAGCGTGTGTGGGTGTGTAGATGAGGGCTGGACGTGGAGGAAGATGTATCATGATAGAAAAAAATAAAAATATAAAAATGGTATGGCAGAGAAACACACAGTTCCTAATCAATTGCATATAATCTGAGCCTTAGAAGGATACACCGGAACTGTCCGGAGCCGGAGAGTGACAGAAACTCAGGAATTGCTGCGCACCACCTCTTTTTTTCCTCTTGTGCAAAGTGGTAGGTAGATGGTAGGTGGGTGAGCCCCTTAGGTAGTGTGCACGGTAAGGAATGATAGCAGGCACTGAACCGGTACAGCAGAGTGTCTGGGTGTAGGTGTCAATTGTGTCGCGTCGACTGTTTGACGGTTGTCGTCGTCGCGTCGTCGTCGTCGTTGCAACACAGAAAAGGACAGAAAGCATAAACGACGACAACCACCGACATGACGCGGCTCAACTCAAATCTCTAGATCGATCGGGAAATTACTCATTGGCATCATGTAGAGCAGCGGAATGGATTGCGCATGTATGCGAGTGATTGATTGATTGACTGACTGACTGACTGATTGACTGACTGGTTGATTGAATGGGGAAGGAAAAGAAAATAATAAAAATAAAGGGCCATTTGGTGCTGTGCTGCTAGGGGAATGGGAACGCAGAATTGCATGGCATCTTCCTACCAATTCCTTCACTTTCGTGGCTGTGCATTCATGACGACGTACGAAAGCAGAGCAGAGAGAGGTGAACGAGGAAGGGATCCGAATTTCACCATGCAGGCGGGTGGATGCCGCCGACATGCCATCAGCCTCTCGTCTCTCCTGGGCACTGGAACCTTGTCGCCTTTCCTCCTACCCGCAAAGCCACCGGTATTGACCCGGCTTTGGAGAGGGGGGGGGAAGAGATGGGAGAACGAGAAGGGAACTGGATACCGTACGCTGCATGAGAAAGGGATTATCCAAATGGAAAAAAAAGTGGCCAAATGGATCAGAAAGACCAGGGAAAGAAGAGAGAAAAGGGAAGAAAAAGAAAAAAGAGGAGTTCGTGTTAGCATGTGCCGCCTTCCATCCCTCACACACAAGAGCTTATCCCCCCCCTCCAACCCCTCCTTCCACACTTGACCTCTCTCCACGCACAAAAAAAATAGCGTGCGGCAATGACATCCACGATCTCATTCAAAATTTGGCTCACACCTCGTTCGTCCATCAGAAAGCGAGGCAAAGCAAAGCAGGAGCACAGCATCAGTCGAGCAGAAAAATAAAATAAAAACCACCCCCTGCATTTCTCACCCAGAAATGAGAACCACAGAAATGGTTTCTTCCTTTTTCCGAACAGTCTCTGAGTGGATGGATCCCTTGCATGCTGCGGATGGACGGATCGGTGCATCACACGACTTGCTTGGGATGGGATCAAATGGAGACAGCCAGGGCCCGGTGCTGTAGGTACGAGCTCCTTCTCTTTCGCCTCAAGTTCAAGCTGAGCGAGCGAACGGGGTTATTTTCCAGGATCCTGCTTCACTTGTGGGTGCAGGTTTTTGGTTTGTTTCAGCTTTTCTCTTTCCCCTTCGACATCGCCCCCTTCCTTCCCCCCTTTTCCCCTCGCGATTTCTCCACAATTCAATGCTATCCATACAATCGATTGAAACCACCTTATCCTCAAACACCCCATCCCGGCAACAACTGTATTGGCGATCTTGATTATGTCTTGCGAATCACTGATTGTGTGAGTGGATGATTTTGCACTTGGGGGTGTTGCCGGTGAATCGGTATATATATATATATAGTCAAGCGTTCAGCTACGGTAGGTACGGTATCATAACTATGGCTACCGTGCTCAAATGTAATCTGCAATGGTTACCGGTAGCTTGACCTCCATCGGACCCGATAATACTCTGGGTTATCAATCGCCGGATAGCAGCTGTGGGTTGGCTGATGCCGTAGCTCTGCAATTGTATCATACCACACCACAGGTTTCTATACCGTACTGAATTGCACTGTACTGCATTTGCCCAGGGCTTAAGTTTAGGCGTTAAGTTTGGGCCCAACCTTCAGGACTTCAGCTCGTCCACCTTCCTACTAACAACTCAATTCGAGTTAAAGCGGAATTCACCAGTGAAGAAATAAGTAAATAAAGACAACCTTCCCTCCCTTCCGCCTCCACAACCCAATCGAGTAAGAATACGACCGAAACACCACCCCACAGATGGCTAGTTAGCCGAATGAAGAACCCCCCCACCTCCAGGAGCCCGATGCCGGTATCTTAAAGGTTATCTGTAAGAAACATTGCCTCGACCTTCCCCATCTCACTCCTCCACCAAGCCATCCACCCTTCCCGATCCAACCTCAACCCGCTCCATCTCAACCAAAAAAGCGGGACACTGGAACTGGCGTCAGTATGCGAATACCGGCACCGAAAGTGGGATACAGAAATAAATATTGGCGAGGAGGAGGAGGAGCGAGGGGGTGGGAGGAAATACCTCCGATGCGAGCCGAGGCTGGAAGACTACGACGACCACGAAAAAAAGGCTGCATTACGGCAGCAATACCGTACAATTCCAGTACGATGCATAAATCCTATGCACTTCTGATATTTTAGCATAAAGTCGAGGTTCTTACATTTTCCCCTGCTCTCTCTCTCCCTCCCCTCTCCACCTTCCTTCCACCTTCCTTCCTGCGAGTAGTCATGCTGGTGGCAGGGGATTTTCGGGCTGCATGATGACGAAGGTTTAGACAAGGGAAGAGCATAATATCGCGCGGATGCAACTTTTTTGATCCCGGCCTGCTGTTCCAGCCGTCACGTAACCCTTTAGTCGGCTTGATCCTCCTGACTACGGTAGCTGCCGAGTGTGGAGTACATCTCATATTTTAGCCGACAGGGCACGACAGACATGGGAGGGCCTCATTGACACCAGCATCCTTGCTTATTACTCGTTAGTAATGTGCCAGGCCAGAAATTTTGGCACAGGACAGCTGCCTTTGTACTCGAGCACAATGCAACAGGTTGCAACCCCACCGTGTGTCTCTTTTTGCAGGCCGGGAGAGGGAGGGAGAGGGATTCTTCAGCAGAATAGGCGAGCATCTGTCGTACCGGTATCGATACCGTAGTACAAACCGGGATTCTGTCCAGCTGCTCTCCTTCCTCTATCTCCATCAAATTTTTTTGGGCAGATATTTGCCTACGCTGCATCCCAAAATTTAATTCCCCAAGCCTCAATTCCGGTTTCCGGTTTACTCGGTGTCCATGGGTCCCCTTCCAAGGAGGACCCTTCCAAGGAGGACCCTTCCTCTCCTCCACCAACACTATCATCACCATCGCCAACAACAACATTGAACCCGGAAAAAAAACCAACTAGATAGCCTATGATACCTATCTATATCGTATCGCGTCGTATTCTATCATACCTCGATTCCTCTTCACCTCGGGCTCCTCCTCAAGACCAAAATAAAAAGCAAAGGAAAAATAATAATCATCCCATAATCCAAGACGGTCGCTCACATTCACTCACTCACTCACTCACTCACTCACCCACTTCCACTTCCCAAAAAAGTAAAAGAAAATACAAAAAAAGCAACTCAAAAAACACCCCACCAGTGACCACACCTGAGCCTCTGCCCAGCCCATCATCAGCATCATCATCATCGCGCCGACCCAAATCGCACATTTCACCTTTTCGGGGCGGTCGGTTCAGGTCAGTTCAGCGGAAGGCGAGCAAAAAAGAAAAGGACAAGGCCTAAAACAGCCTATGTACGAGTACAGTCCCGCCTTCGCATCTAAAGGAAAGGGGGGCTTTCCTCTTCTTGTGACCGGTTCCGCTAGACCCCCCCCCTTTATCGATAAGAGATAAGGGAAAGTAGAGGGGAAGAAGGGGTGCGGGGAGGAGGAGGGGAGGTCCGAGATTCACGAAATAAAAAAAATAAAAAATGCAATGGGAAAGGTAAACCACACCATGCAATTGCCAAAACCACAAGAGTTCCTTTAGTACTCGTACAGCTTAGTTTAGTTTAGTGAGTTAGTGGGCTACTTTGTTAGACCACCTCTTCCCAGTTTAAACTAACCCCCCTCCTTATCTACTCGCGCACTTACCGGTACTCGAGCACTTCAGAAGATCACTATCACGTGGTGTACTAGTAAACCTACCCCTTCCTTCCCTCCTTCTTCTTCTTCGTTCTTTCATTCGTTCGCTCGCCCCCTTCGTCTGAAGTTTGCTCCCCACATCGCGCACTTTCATCCCGCCAGCGTAGCACAGAATAGTAAAATCGTGCCATCCCAATTCAACTCAATCTCACCTGGCTCTCAATTGCCCAGCTGCCCCCCCCCCACCTCTCACCCTCCTTCGCACAACTAAAAGAAGAAAAAAATAGGCTTGAAGAAATAACCAGAATAAATAAAAAATAAAAATATGATGAGTTGATCTCCTTAATAAATATCATTCTTATTGTTATTATTATTATTACTATTTCTCCCTCCCCTCCAAAAAAAGAAAGAAAGAAAGAAAGAAAGAGAAAAGAGGGGCTATCATTTGACTGTGTAACTGCGTGACCATATTGAGAAAATGTTTTTTTGGAATAAATAAATACTTACCGTATTGTGTGTGTGGAGGTGTGGTGGTGGGGGGGGGGGGCGTGGTAGGGTGAGGTAAGGTAACGTAAGGTAAGGAATCATAAGGCAGTCAGGCAGGCAGTCAAGAAGGCGGGCCACGCCAGGCAGGGCAGGGCAGGGCAGGGCAGGGCAGGCAGGTATATAATGGGTATGATAGGCTAGGCTACGCTGGTAGGCCAGGCCGGGGGACCCATCGGAGGACCCTGATCTGACCTGGTATGTAGAATACGGTATCATACTGTATCGTGCTCGAGTACTATGTGCTCTGCAGCGGTAAATTGATAGGTGTATCGTACTTTGCTGTACTGTGCGGTAGTCCGTGTCCATTGTCCTAAGGAGGGGGGACCGGGGGGGTTGGGGGTTGGGGGAAGTTCTAAAACATACACAATATCATAAATTGCAGTACGGGTGTGTTATTATGGTTGGTCCAAAACTTAACTTAACCGCCGCCTTGGATATTGTATCCTTCGTAGGGATCTGGGATCCTCCTTCCCGTTTCTCTGGGGGCCCCGTCAGTGGGGACGGGGGAAGAAGGGCCTTAAAAAAGAGAGAAGGGAAGGAGGAAGGAATTGAATTGAATTGAATTGAGCTTTTTGGACTGTGGTGCTGTACTGCACCCCGCTTCCTGCGAATCGTGCTGTATCATAGTGTACATATAGACCTGGGCACGTCCTGCTTTATTCGGTGGTGATGGGGGGGTTATCGAGGGTTTGGGAGCTGCTTGCTTGATTTATGCGCCCTGCTTGACCCACGATTCCGACAATCATGTCTACAGGCTATGATCCTCAAAAGCCGAAGGGGGCGGCGCCTTAAGGCTGCTGCTGTCTGAGCACTTGACCCCGCATTATCGCCGGGTACCTAATCACGATTCTAACATGTTTGGCTGGCCTGAGCTTCACTTTAATTCAGTTGTACATCACCAGAGTCGAAGCAATTGGCTGATGTCCCCGCTAAGCGCAATTGTGGTTTTATGCTCACGGAATTGTATTTTACAATTGGCTGGCCGGTGCACCCTTTCCATTGTTTTCCTGCTTCCCCAGATACATGCCGGCCCAAAAAAAGAACTTCAATCGGCGAACAAAGCTACACACATCGCATCCTATGTGACCCCTCGAACACGCACCAGTAAATGAAGTATAGAGAAGCAGGGGAAGGTCCGTATAAGGACGAAAAGAAGGGTACAGAAAAAATATAAGAGAAACCAGAGCCCGAAGCGAAAACCCCATAATAAATCATATCGTAATCACCAGCATTTTTTCATTTCTCGCACGAGATATACCGGTGTACCGTGAGACCTAACAAAAAATTTGAAAAAGAAAATGCCCGATGACTTTTTTCCCACTTGCCTATTTTTTTGAGCCAATAGACCCCCAGGTAACCCGTTGGGGACGAAAGGAGGAAAAGAAAAACCATACAAAGGAAAAGCAACTTTTTAGAAAAAAATGGACAAAATTTGGTTCATTGAAAACAAACCCAAACCGTAACACCTATGCAATTTGATCCCGCGAAAACATAAGGCGCTCGTAAGAATTTTGACCAACAGTTACGCGGCCTGAGCCTCTGGGCAAGATGCCATGACGTGTCCTGGCTGCTTGCATCTATTGATTGGGTCAATACGATGAGGATTAAACATCGAGGGATCGGGGACGAACTTATAGCAAACTCTGTCCTGTTCACTAGGGCACTCGCGGGATAGATGGCCAATCTGGCCACAGTTATAACACTTTTGTCCTTGAGTACAGTCACGACTCAAGTGACCTAGAGAAGGGTTAGCAGCATTCGGCGCCATGCGCGCGATGGCATAAATGTAGAAAAACAGAAAATGAAACCAAGGTTTGGGACAGTACCGTATCCACCGCAAGAGTAACAAGTCTGCCCACCACGGCTTCCACCTTGAGGGGGACCACCGTAGCCGCCCCCGACACCGCTGGTAGTGCATTGACGGGCGATATGTCCTACCTTGCCACACTTGTAACATTCGGCACCACCGGCACCACCGCCACCTCCACCGTAGCCACTAGGCGCCTGAGTGGGCTCGTTGCAGTCACGAGACAAATGACCTAAGTCCAACTATGCTTCAGCAGGAATTCCGACAGGAGGGAGTCCACTGGGCTTCCACAAAATATGACAATGTGAAAACCAACCAGTTAAACCACAACGGTAGCAGGACTTCTCCTTGGCTGCGTTTGCGCAGTCACGACCTGTAACACGAAATGTTAGCTACAACCAATATGAGGCTGGATGATAGGACAGGAATAATCAGGATTGAACATACTCATGTGGCCATCTTCTGAATTGCACGAAATGAGTTGTTAGCATAGATCTCATCCAGCTCGGAACCTAACTTATTCAGATGTGGAGAGGACATACGCCCGCAGTTGTAGCTAAGGATTGAAGCATGTCAGCTCGGGCTCGGATAGCACATCGCCACCAGCATTGATGTTTGTGTAGGCTAGAAATTAAGGAAATAGAGGGGGGGGGGTTGAATGTTTACCAAACAGGAGTTCCACGTTTTGGACACTCACGAGCCTTGAGAATTTATCATCAGTAATCTGGGTTTGCGGTTGAACCATCAAGAGAGTGGCCTACCTGGTGACCTCCCTCGCCGCCTAATTTTTTCAAAAGTCAGCAAGAATCCAAAATGACCAAAATCATTATTTCGAGGTGGTGGGCAAGCGGGAAAATTCGAATAAACTATGGAGGGGGGGGGTGAAAATAAATGAATTGTGGGGAATTGGCGAGGCTGCACCCGAGTATAGAGCCGCCAAAAGCAAAATAAAAACGAAAGATAGAGGAAATTGGGCGGGAGAAAGTAATAGTGGGGATGGCGGGGGAATAGAGGGGAAAGTGAGATAACGAACAATTATAGCAGGCTCTGTTTCCTCCGGAGAATTCCATTTTGGCTGTGGATGGTGAAGATTAGTGAAAATGTTTGTTGGTCGGAATGTTTAATAGCAATTGTCAAACCGAGCGTCCGAAGGATCTTCGGAAGATGTTGGAGAAAGGATGAAAAGGAGTTGTTGAAGTTTTGGAGGTAGTGAGGTTGTGAGTGAGGGGGAGGTGAAGTTCTGGCGAGCAAACCTTGGCTGCGAGGGTTGGAGGGAAAAAAAAAAAAGAAGGGCTTACCGAGCAAAAGGGCGTTCCCAATCTAACCCAGCTAAGATTAGTTCCCCGCTTTTCCGCTGGGCAAGGACCCAGAAATTGATAAAAGATCCGGCCAAAAGAAGAGAGAGCAGTCCCGGAATGAGATCTCCACGAAGCACACTTAAGTGCGACTAAACCCTATCGTATCTGAGGAAAAAAAATTCCGAGCCCAAGAATCCTATCATACCTGTTCGGAACCCAAGATGCCTGCATGAGTTTCCCTCTTCGAGGCCAGCAGGGGATGCCCTGTCACTTTGCGCTCAAAAGAGAACAGGGAGAAGAGCCCACAAATGCCGGTCTTTGTGACAACTTCCTCAGAAGTTGTCTTTCCTCCAATGGATATTGAGTGTGACTTCTCTCCTCTATCAATACGTCTGCAGTGCTGGTGCCGTACTATATCTATATGTAATGTTCCCTCCCGCTCCCGTTGGTAACAACGGTGTTTTGCCTAGAAAAGAACAATTGCACTTGCCCTTTCGTCCAATCCGGTATTGTTGGACGCTGCCTGGGTCAGGAAGCTGTCGCTGCAGCATTATCTTCCCCACACTTTAGACCAAGAGGCTGTGGAGTTCTGGGTGCTTTCCCTGGTTTTCAAACGACTGTCATGTGCAGTAATTATTCGGGACCTTGTGTAAAGCTCACCAGAAGGGTCACAGGCAATATTGGTTCTTTTATCATATATAATATTATTATTATTATATCTTACTGCCAGTGTTAAGGTCTCAGTTGAAAAATATCACATTTTTTCTAGCTATCATGCCCTCTACTCTGGATTCTCCTACGCTTCCTCTTCCTCTTCCCCGCCCTAGTCTGCCTTTCGATGTCCGAGACCTCACTCAAGAAACTATCGCCATCTGAACCCTGAGCGAAGATCGCCCGTCAAGATAATTGTACTAGTACAGTATGTGGGGCATAAATCATCTGCACCATGCCCACGTGCTTCCTACGTACATGCACGATAAGGCTTTCTTGCCGGGGGTGGGGCATTACCAGGGTCCAAAAATAGGCACACACCTAACCCCCCGCTTCCATCCAGTGGAGATCTGTGGTATCTGCTCGACTCTATCGAGGGAAAAAGAAATGATCCACACGCCTCCTCTGATATCCCAGCGTTTCTCTATTTCGTCTGATCTCATTATAATATCTCTCAGAGAGTAAAGTCGTAAACAATCAGTGCACGCCTCCCTTCATTTTGTTCCCTCAACACCACCACTTTTTCTTCGTCGAATCCACCAAGCCATCCCATATCCTCCACACTCCAATGACTGCTTGTGTCGGCCTGCCGAGGAACTTGCGGCTCCACCTTGACGCTAGCATTCAACCTCCGACGTTCTGATACTCCACCTTCTAGTTCCCAAACGCGAAGCTCAGAGCCTCTTTTAGAGAGAGAAACTGCCTTACCACGACCACTCACTTGGGCAGTAGAGACTGAGGACGTATGACCCCACAAACGCTGTCCGGGCTCTATAGACAATGATGCAGCATTCGATTTTACCATGTAGAGAGTGAGAGTGTTATCAGCATGTGAAGCCAAGAGGTATCTAAGACATCAGACGAAAGTTCCAGAAATCAGTGTCATTTTTTCAGATGAATGGAAGACAAAAGCAAAAAAAAGGATATGTTCAGCTTTGGTGAGGCTTCAAAATGGACTTACGGATGGGTGTACGAGATAGACGAAGGCTGAGCTAGAGGTGTGTCATTGTTTATATTTCGTTGTGATTTGGACCTGGACCTGATACCGCCCCCTCCTTCTGTAGGCGGGGCTGGAGACCACACCGGCGACGGCCCTCCGGAGTTGGTTGTCCCGAACGGAATGAAACCGGTGGGTACAGCCGTTGCAATCCTTGACTCTACCACAGCATCCGCGTCATCCGTAAACCGGAGCTCTTGGATCCCTATAGACCAACCTGAGATGTAAAGCGGGAACGCGTACACAATACTGGCAATCATGGACTTTTGCGCTGACCGCCGTAGCGAGAGTGAGAGGGGGGGCCAAACTGTATGTGACCGTAAAGATGAGAGGATTTTCGGTGCATGCATCATGCGGTTGTCTGATATCGATATATCCTTGTTGAAATCCCTCTCGGCGCTGCTGCTACCTCTGTCGGCTGATCTACTAAACCGATAAACAGTGAACAGCTGGGAGGATGACATTGTTAGCAGATACGGTGAACAATAAGCCATAGAAGTGATCATCAGCCCTTGTGAGCGGCTGTTTCCTGCAGAAGGAGCGGGCCCGGTGTAAGATTGTTCGAAGGTCAGCTTTGGCAATGATCCAGTGGCTCTGTCCAGCTGATACAGTCCAAAACCCCCATTTTCAAACCCGACTGCAACATTCACGGCCTGTTTAACATCGCTGTCCTCATCGATGGCGAGCGCAGTGGGTATGCCGTATTTTTCGAACTCTAGGGAGTCTTGGTAGAGATCCAGGCTAGTGGTCGGAACACCTTTGTGCTCTGGTCTCCAAATTCTCAGACCACTGGTAGGGTCGACTGTGAAGATCAATCCCTGGGGCATGACATGAAACGTTAGTCTCGCTTTTGTCCGCAGCACTCAGGTGCGGGGTAGCATACCTCATAAACCCTAATCATCAATGGCGGCACCGGCGGTGGCGGAGGTGGTGGATTTTCCGCAATGATGATTTGTCTGACGCTGCAAGATCCTCTATTCCAATTATGCCTTAACCTATATAACTCCTTCCACTTTGTTCCGACAGCTCTTGCAAGTCCCTCATCTTGGAGCCATCGAGAATTCCGAGACGAATAATGCAAGCTGGAAGGGGGTGCACGTGCGAGGCCCGGAATACGCGATGCTCTAGGGCGTACAAATCGAGCGTAAAATAGTGCTTTCCAAACCTGGTCATCGCGAGCAACTCGTTGAAACCGCTTCGAAACACTCTGGCAAGAAGCAAGGTCGTTGATATGTAAGAAGGATGCAATGCGTAGAAGAAGTTCGTCGCTGAGTCGTGTGATATGGGGCAAGACGTTTGGACGGCGGCGTTTCAATGGCTGCCTTGGGGATTCGGGAGCTGATCTTTTTAACATTGTATGAAAAGAAGGGGGAAAAAAAGATACCAATGGTTTGCACCTAATTGCTTGGAAGTGGTTGTAGGGGACAGTAGAATTTTCTGTGTGCCGAGTATCGAGTACTGTACGAGGTACAGTGGCTGCATGGCACTATCCATTGGAAAGCTTATCATGAGGGTAGCCAAGGTGGCGTACTTAGCCACATAGGTGGGCTCGGGCAAAGCTGACTCAGGTTTCTTTAGCCACAGCGGCTCATAGGTTCCCCTTTCAGTCATCGTCATCTTCCCGAAGGTGGCATTTTCATCCCAGAGATACTTGGGAGAGTATACTCGACCGGCATACCTGCATCCTCGGGTTTAAGATCGGCTCTAATTCTTTATCGGTACACATGGCCTTACCTGGAGCCGGTCAGTCGGCAGCCATGGACGTTCTCGGCAAGCACCGCATCGGGTTCAATAACCTAGGAGTGCAGCTATTTGCAGATCTTGAGAGGGACCTATCTCTCGCGTTAACAAAAGGTGAGTCTTAGTTATTGCTGATAATTGAGGCTAAATGTTAATTATTTATCTTTCAATATAGGATTGAGTGAGAAGGCAGATCTAGAGAGGGCAATTGCGGAGCAGAAGGAGCTTTTGCAGGAGAGGCAAGCTTTAGTGTGCACCCCGAACTTGTTTACCGGCATCGCCTTGGTCATTCCCTAACACTTTAAGTTCGTTAGATTAATGCACACGAGAGCACTAGCGAACAACAGCAACAGAAAATTCGAGAACAAGAGAGCCGACTACAGAACCTGGGTTATGAGATAGCCAAAACCAAAATTGAGAATGAAGTTCTTGCCGAGAGACTTGAAGGGTTTGAAAAGGCCGATAGAGGGCGTCAGCGCAGAGCGTATGCTTGTTTCCTTTAGTGAGGGCTCTTTTTAAATTGAGGTTAACCCATTAAAATAGGCTAGCTCTCACCCAGGATAAATCCTTAGAAAATAAAGAAAATATGCCGCCTATTTTTAATTATCTCGCACAAGACACCCCGAGCCGAACTCTCACACGGCCAGTGTCCCCACCCCTAAAGCCTCTACATAATCCACGCACACAATCGAGCATTCTAGCAGACGAAGCAGCGCGAGCACTATTCTCTTACAAAGATGGTGAAGTTCAGACGGGTTCTATTCCCTCATTGGACGATCTAAAGAAGGCATATCAAGAGCTTGCCTCTAGCTACGGTGATATCCGCTATGAGCTCGATCAGTACAAAGAGGCATATAATCGTTTGGCCGAGAAATATACCCAGAATAAGGCTGTTTGGAAACAGTGGTCTGAGCAAGAAAACGCTCGATTGATCAATTCAAAGAAGAGGAGGATAGACAGAGGTAGCACTGAGCCGCAGACTGTCGGACGCAAGTTTAACGACTACACAACATCAATAACTGGGGGTTCGCCTACTCCTAGAGCGCCAGACATATCTCCCATCGAACCACGATTCCGACCATCTGTGGTTCATTCATCACCTAAAAAGGGAGGGCTATTTCACCGGCTGCTAGGGTCTGGTGCTGGCGTGGCGGGGGGGGTGAAAGAGCCTTTTGAGCTTGTTGGTGAGAATAATCCGATAGTAGGTGACCCAAAAGAGGGCCCAGAAGAGTTGGCTTCTTCGCCTCTCAGCAGCCCTCCGTCATCTTTATCTATCCCGGAGACCCAGGCGCCGTCAAAAACCTTCGAAGTCACACAGAATTCCAAATCACGCGGTGATGGCGAGTCAACAGAGAGTGATGACGAGCCTGGATCTAGCGATCATTGCAGTGGTGCACTCAATGAGCCTGTTCTACCTTCTCGGGACCCCGCTTTCAAAGTCCCTGAGATTAAGAAGGAGATGGATGCCTGCGGTCATGGCCGTATTAGTCAGGAGGGTGATAGTGTGGCACGACCCGTAATTATCAAGAGCGAATCCCATGCAAGCAGTGAGGGTTTTGGCTATCATATATTTGATCAAGGGAGTCTTGATTTGGATGATATCGGACAAAAACCTCAAACACCCCGAAAACGCCAGAAGCCCTGCCGTCCTGAGCTAGAAACGACGGAGGATATTAACAGACCCGGCTGGATCAGCGGCGGATTTGGGATCGCTCCCACTGGGGATACTGGGGAGACACAGGATACTGAAAGTAACTTGCCGGCACTCGCCCTTCCTCCTCCCACAACTAGTGAAGGAAAACCTCTGGGCATACGGTCAGACTCTCATCTAGCGCGGCCAAGGATCCCGATGGGGACGGCTAGGGCCGGGCCTGGAAGCAGTCCTCCATTTTCTATTCAAAACAAGGGTGGCAACCCCCCGCCTCTCAGGCGATCTAGCCGAACGAGTGCTGCTCGGGAGGCCGTTTCACCAATTACCGAAGAAAAGAAACTCGATGTGCACGCGCCACAAAAAACAAAAAAGCGCCGTATAGCAACACCTAGGGGTATAGCCAGCTTCGCAGAAGATGGTACAGATGGATGCGACGACATAAACCCCACTTCCATTCATCCACCGATGGCACTGTCGGAAAAGCAAAGGAACCGGCTTGAAAGAGATATGAAAGGCACAGCTCGGTTGGATGATGTATTGAATTCGCCTCCATCCCGAACACCAAACTTGGCGCGTCTTAAAAAGAACATACAATCCAGAACCTCCCCGGCTAAGAAACGAACTTGGGGCGGTGACGGGTTCGAGGCAACCCCGGCTCGACCATCAAGTAGTGCTGGCCCGTCTACTTCTACACGTCGTGCAGGAGGAAATACCAAATCAAAGGCGCGCGATAGAAGTACGTTGGACATTTCTGATTTCCGAGTCAATCCTGAAGTGAATGGTGGCAAAGACTATGCATTCGCAGAAACTGTCAGGAATCGTGAAGCAAGGAAATGCTTACCAGGGTGCATGAAGACCTGTTGTAGGGATCTTGTTGGCTTCACAGAGGCTGCCGGACTACCTGCTGTGAGCAAGGGCCCTAGGTGGAGATCTAGTTCGCCTGTCCTCGTTGAAGATTGTGAGCCGCCTAGAAGGAGCTGGAGAAACGAGCCAGCGAGTAAGGAGGACAAAGCCAAAGAGTTTACAAACAGGTATGGAAGACACCGGGACGCGTTTGAAAGACGGAGAAGCCCACCTGGTTTTTGGGATGCGGACTTTCCAACGACGCAAGAATTGGAGCAACAGCGGGTAGCGGCCGAAGAAACGAGGAAGAAGAAGGTGGAAGATATGAGAAAAGAGGCGGAGAGGGGCAGTAAGGGAAGATTTGTTTTCAAGGACTGAGGCCATCGTTTTTATTTTCTTTCCCACATAATTTACTTTGATAATACCTTGGCTACACTGCATCTATTTTGTCACTACCGGTGTTTTTTTAAGGAGGGTAACCTTGCTTTTTATTTGCAAAATACTGGAATTATGGGGACGTTTTTTAGGGGCGCACGTATTACAAATATATCATTTTTCTCCCTGTATCCTTCGAAGAGGGCGACTAGTACCACCTTTTGCGATTGTCCTGTGCTATCCTTCTCGAGGATAATTTTAGCAATCTAACATGGAGCCCTGCATATGGCTCAGACAGCTCTCATTGAGTAGAATAGGTGGATGTGTAGCACCCCTACTAGAGGTTGTGGAAGTTATTGGCTGGTGTGATACCAACCTTCGACTCTGGTATCTAAGCGTGATTACCACTCCCGTCCTGCCAGGCCGCACACTCTTGACCGCGATACTTCAGCGCTCCTCACGCACGATCCAAAAACAACCGGTCACACTAGAGCTGGAGAACGCGGGAGAGCACGCCTGGGTCAGTAAAACCGGAAACCGGAGTGCTCTCCCATATTGGCCTCCCCATCCATACTTCAGCCCTGGTTCGGGGACCGATCATGATTGGAGCGACTTGCGGAGAATAACACTACCTTAACGTGCTCGATCTGTTTCCGGCGAGAAACCTGGCGGGTGGCATATTCTTGAGCCGGTGTGCGAATGCATGTTTTTCGATCTTCTCGTAGGCAAATGCTGCGCTCGCTGCGTGCAGTTCTTACCCCTGTTGAGCGGTTGGTGAACTTGGGAAGGGGGATTGGGTTTTGCTGGTGAGTGCTCGTATGAAGGGTACAATGGCCAGCATATATCTTTTCTGATAGCCACGGCGTTGGGCGTGGTATGGGATTTCAAGGGGCATTATTCGTACCCGGATTCGTAGATGGGGACGAAGAGGGTACTTGCTCACACATAAGTTAATGGGGTGGTAGTGTAGATTATCATTTCTCTTAAAATGTAGTGTTTTTTTTATTTAGTGTACTGTCTGGGAGAATGGGGGAGATGGATGTCTGGATCTATCGATCCCAGTCAAGTGCTAAATACTTGGAGAGCTGATGTATCGACTGGTTTTCGTGGCAAGGTCAACAATGCCGGTCAGTGCAATGAGCTCCCCACCAGGGGACGGGGGGTGGATGCAGCAGGCATTAGGATAAACTAATATAAAGTAAGCTATGGCGAACTGCCTTTTTTGGTATTGGGCTTGGTATGGTAGTAGTAGTCCCCCCCCGGGCTTCATTTTCGAATGCTCTGTGATACTATATGATGGGACTTGAGGGTTGGCTGGCGGTAGGATAGTTTTGGTTTCTTTTGTGGGCACTCGAGCGCTCGGAGATGTAGCAAAACCTCGGACTGAGAGAAAGGGGCTTTCTTTCTGCCAGCGGATTTGTGGTACTGTTGGTTTTTAAGATGTCTGGTATCCCACTTGGCTGATGTTCCCTAGGGTTGGAATACTCCGCTGGGTTCATAGTCGGGTTGGTGATTGGGCATTGCCCTCGGGGGGCGTAAGCACGCTCTATCTTCGATTCGTGCTCTGTGTGCCGATATTGGAGTATGTTTTGTGTCTATTATAACTAGAAACCCCAACTCGGAATGGCCCTCACAAGCACTGGATATCACTCGAAATCCCAACAGCAATTCCACTGTGAAGGGAGGTAAAGAAGGAGCAAGAGTGTACGAAGATGTGTGGTAGAAGTGACTCGCTTGGCTTTCTAGATGGGGCAAACGGGTTCCTCGAATAAATGAAATCTCCGTTAACCATGTCGCACTCTCACGTGTGGACGACGTCTCTCTGTTACGGCTTGTGGCAAGCTAGATGGCGGTGTCTAACACCCACGTTCAGCTTAACGCTAGTAGACTGATAACCGAATTGGGGGGCATAGAATTCTGGTAGGTGATATAGGGGTGCCGGAGCCTCATCAAGCTCCTTCTAAAGGAAAAAAGGTAAGGAGAAGAGTACTTGTTACAAAGTAGAATAGGCTCGAGCCTACATGAGCATATTGACAGAATAAACACCATCAACTCAACCGAGAGTTCTCAATTCGATTGAACCAGAATAAACTAAGTCAAACTCAGCTTATCCTCTTGCCCCGCTGGTTATAGATTTAGTGCTACAGAGGCTGAATATAAAGATCATCTATCGGTTTCTTTGTGAATGATAGGATTAGTCGGATTAGTGAAAGTGCTACTCTCGAAACTACGGGTTCAGTTTGGACCTTTGTAAGGATCAAGACCCCGGCAAGGGCCTCGTGTATAGCTAGATCGTTGACAGTAATCACAGTTAATTCTTCGTTGTTTGGTAGGGCGGGTAACACCAATATGTAACGTCGTTGTGTCTGGGGAGGAGGCTGTCGTTTGCTAACCTCAGTGCTCGAGTAGCTTGGTAGCAGCAAGAGGGAGATCTTCATCTGGTGGCTGGCTGGTAAATTGGGTGGTTAATATTAATTTCACTATTGTAGTCTCCGTTCTGACGATAGAACAGCATAGTCGCAACGATAAACCTGTCGGATGCTGAATCGGGACCATTTAGTAGAATAGATGCTTCTACTTCCGTGTTTACCTCCGCACCAGAACTACGGAGGTGTTGGCAGTTGTTTTGGTAGGTGTCGGTGTATAATTGCTTGGCCTTTTCGTTATGCTGCCTATAATCCGCTAGCTTGGGGGTGAAGAGATTTTTCCAAAGGTAGAACCGGGCGGAAAATCCCCTCGTCTCATATTGCTCTTTTAGTTTTCTCCAGATGATAATAGGATCCCGAGGCGATCCACATACTTTTGAGCAGCGTCTCCGGCTCATCAAGCGCTGCAGAGCGAGCCCCCTGCGGGGAGGTTCGCAGGGTACGAGGTTCGGGGAGGTCGTGCGCTGATATGCATTCTGGAGATGCTATTATATAGTGCAAGTTAGGGCTCTGCCGGATCGTGGTCGAAGAGGGTCTGTACGGATGTGGTCACTGGCAGGAAGATTATTGTTGCAGAAGCAAGCCAGCAAGGAGAAGTGAGTATTACTCATGTCAAGTTGTGGTTAAGCAGCATCATACAACCCCCGGATGCTCGCAGGCTCATAACCGGAGGCACTCTAAAAGAGTGCCCGGCAGCTCAACGTAACTTTGTGGGTGGGGGTGTTGTGGCTCAACCTGACTTTGAGGCTAAGGCTTACTGGCATAAAGCGACGAGCCAGGTCACGAAGACAGATGTAAACTAGAAGATTTTACTCGCACAGCCGAGCCGAAGCCAGACACTTGACCTGAAGGCAGCAATTCCTATATAAAGTGCCCGGCTTCAATTTGGCTGCACTACTACTATCACCAGAAGCCACAAAATCATGCTGAGCCACAATTTTACCGTGGTAACCCACAACGTTAGTATGGTAACCCATAAAACCATCGCACTCTTTGGAGTGGCTCCGGTTGTGATGCCTAGCCGCAGCCTTGGCACGAGTATGGGAAGGGGACGGTAGGTTTAACTCGCGCAGTATCGAGGTCCCGGTACAACTACCACTGTAAGCTCTTGCTGTGGACGATTACTTTTTAACATTAGGGTCGTAGTGGTGCTTGCATGCTACCTTTTAATGAACTCTCTCAGCGCCAAGCGGTTTTGGGGTCAGAATGGGGGAAATTGGTTATCTAGTTAGGGCATAACCAATGCCCTCGCAGGTTCCTAATTTCGTGGAAATAGCCATAGTACACTCCTTTAGTTAGGTAACTCATTTTTTAGATATTATACTTTGAAATCGTTGAGTAATGAGGGTGGTGGATAGCGTTATCAATGATACCCTGTGTGCATATGATTGGTATATTCGCGAAACTTTTGAATTCCTTGTTTGGCCGAGCACAAGCTACTACAGAATGCTTTTTGTCATTCTCGCCAGAGTAGCTGTCACTCGCCATCAGGTAGGTACATATGGATAGATATGTTCGAGGTGGTTATAGTTCCCCTGTCCTGGTTGTGCTTTATTGCGGCAGGGAAAACTCCCGTCCTCCGTGAACCGTAAATCCAAACCGCCAGACAAGATATGATCTCGAAAAGCTCGTCGAGAGTAGAGAGGAAAAGAAAGAAAATTGGTAAAAAATCATTATACATCCCGCCCCGTCCGAATCCATTCATCCAAACAAAAGAAACCCCCTCTCGCGTTTTTTTTAACTTTTTAAGACCCCGTGGGCTTCGGATCTTGATTGTTGCCCTTATTGTTCCCCGAATTCCGAACGACCACCACGACCGTAATAATAACCGCAATAACCACGACAATGCCAACGCCGATACCCAGACAGATCCACTTCTTCCTCCTTGCGCCACGGGCGCTCTCGACAGCTTTGCCCATGTGGACCGTTGCCTGCTCCATGTCCCGTTCGACTTTGGTGGTGTTCTCCTCGATATTCATTACCTTTGGCTCGTCCAGGACGACTTGTTCCGCCATTTGCTCAAAGAGGCCGAGGAGCTCTATTAGTGTTGTCTCGATGCGTTGGATTTCGGCTTGGCGAGCACGGACCGCCGCATTGACGGAGTTGGCTTCGCGGCTGCGGCCGCTGGAGAGGAGCTAATGGGGGCTTGTGAGCATGGAATGTGGGGAGGGGGAGGGGGAGGGGTAGGTTTACCGCTTGTGAAAATATTTGGGTTTCTCCGCTTTCTACCATACGTTCTACGTCGGCTTCCGTTGCCTCGGGATTTACGATGCGGTATTGTCGAGCCATTTGGTCTCGGTATCTAGCCTTGAATGAATTCTCCGTCTATCCCCCCACAGTCCCATCCATCCATCGTTAGCATTGACAAATTAATTAATCAAGTCTCACTGGATGGAAAATATTCATAGCCCACCTGCTGATATGCCCTCAACTCCTTATCAAAGTCACTCTTCAACTTCTCAACCTGCTGCCTCTTTGTATTCTGGGTGGAATAGTCATCCATAATGAGAGTATCTCGCTCAAGGGACTTGATGCTATCCCTCAACTGCTTCGTCAGCACCGATGTCTCCGCGACCAGCGATTCCAGCTGCTGCGTTGAGCCCGAGGTAGCGCCATTGTCGTAGGATTGTAAAGTCTGGTTGTGCAGAGCTCCAACGTCCAGCACGGCTTGTCTGAACGTCGTCAGGAGACTGCGGATGGCGGTTACTTCGTTCAGGAAGGAATTTAGCGGGAGTGCTTGGTGGCCTCCATGTCCATGGCCACCAGCTTGGGCGTGGGGTTCCGGATTTTGGAGGAGCGGGGACTCCATCTCGTAGCCTTGGTACTGGAGTTTTTGAACACTCATTAGTTTTTGGTCGTGATGAGGAGGGAGGATGGCTATCTATTAAACCTACACTCATGGCAATTTTTTGTTGTTAATTTTCCGTGAACTGCTCTAACGGGTTCGCGCGGAGAAGGTTGCAACAGAGCAGGGGAAAGAGGAAAGAAAAGGCAACCCGGTGGTTCCTCTGGTACTTATGTCTTTGTGTGGCTGCGGCTGAGGGAATACCAGTAGCTGAGTTTGGGTTCGGCAGAGGATAAGCACGGGTGACAAAGAGGCTTAGACGTTGGAAGTTTATTGGAGGGTTAAGACGGACTATGTTTCCCTTCCCCCGCCTTGTTGGGGATCTAGCTATCCCTGTTGACCATGCCTCTCGCCTCTGTATGCAGAAACGGACTTTATCAGAGTGTTGTGCTGGTCTCGTACAGTACTATGCTCGAGTAGAACGGGGTGGGTTAAGGTGGAGTAGGGGGGAGTCTCCACCAATAGATAGACCATCATACATAGCAAGAGATAACCCGACCTCAATGCTCATGACTTGTATGGATTAGGATTTTAGTACCGTTTTGTGCTTTGAAGTTATAGTTAACCGGTAGCCTAGGAAATGGTGGACATTCGGGCACGATCAATGGGTTAGCACACACTCTCCGACTCACATCAAGTTTTCTGGTTAAAAGCCTTATTGCTAAATGCTTACAGTGCCATATTCCCTCCCCTCCCCTTCAAACGAGAAAAGGTTTTGGATACTATCGATTGTAGCGGCATATGTTTAATACACCGTTGTACACCATTGATACAAACCTGGACCTCGCCTACACCGGGGCGCGTCCACTGTTGAAAACATGGCTCCCTGATACTCTTTAAACAATTATGGAATGGTGGAGGGAAGTGTCGAAAGGATAGAGAAGTTCGCTTTAAGCAAGACATGATCCTTTTTAACATTTGGAAATGTCACTTTTCAGCTGTCTTTGTCATTGAGGAGTAGGATAATTCTTTTTTGTCCCCTGTAGACCCTGGTGTCAAATTTTGGTGTGCGAGGGTATTATATACCAGGAATGATGAAAAATAGTGACCTATAACCGTAAGGCATACAGTACAAAGGTTCCTGATTGAGCACCATTAAGAATATCCTATGATAGCCCCTAGGAGAATCACAACATCCCTCAAAAATTGAGTAAGAAACACTGGAGAAAAGTTGTCAAAGTACGGTAAGAGAAGCACCTGGGATTATCTGCTGTACCACCCATACCGGTGTCTTCTCTGCCACCTCCTGTCTTGTGAAGCCAACGGCTTATTCTGGGAGATGTCTTGGCTTGTGTTAATGGCACGCATGGCACAGCAAAAACTCTTGCGATTAGTTATCCTTCAGCCTAGGATGGGTTCAGTTTGGCAAGTTAACAGGATTGCGTACACCAGTTAACCAGACCCAACACGCCCTGAAGGCTGACCTTTTGATGCGACAAGAAAATACTAACCCCTCCCAAGACCTCACGCCTCCGAGCTAGGAGATCAGAGGCTGGCCGGAGGTGGCGAATTGCAAGAGCTTTTACGGGATACAAAGCACAACTGCATCCCTGCAATCGACGATACGGTATTCTGAACCCTTTCCCCCTTGAAACTCCTAAGGCTAAATTTAGGACCCATTTTTCTGGGGCAGGGAGTCGCTCAGCAGGGAAAGAGAAGAAGGATGTTCGCTAAGCTCTCTTGGGCCTTTCCAGAGCCGCCCTTACTCAGCCTTGTCTCTCGCTTGTGCAAGTCAAAGGATCTTGGAAAGCTTATAAAAAGTCACTTCAAACTCGATCCGGGTAAATTAAGTTCTATCTGCACATCCAGCTTGTCGCCACGAGTCAGAGAAATCGCCGCGGGCCTTATCCAACATTCGTGCTGGCAGGAAGGGTAGCTAAGGTTCAGGGTTACTAATTGAACCAATAATCGTTACCTCATTGCTATTTACTGTGGGTGCGCTTGACTTTGGAATGCGCCTTATTTGTGGAATTCTAGGGCACTTTGACACTCCCAAAGAACATCATTTGCTGGTTGACCGCTGTGGAGTATGAGGCTGGCGACAAAGATCACTGGTGGGTAAAGGTTTTCCACTGGGGGCAGCCATATTCACGACATCCCAACCACTGATCTAGTAAAGCAATCCAATCCAAATCATCCAATGTGATATAATTCCCTAGATTCTACTCTCTAGCCCTTTTGAACTCTGTATCTAAACTGGCTGAGGAACTATCAAGGGAGTAATGGTTGGTACATTGGTCTTGGCGCAATTTTTGACTATTTTTTTGTATCATAAGGGAAATGGCAAGGCTTGGCGCTGTTTTCAACTTCAACTTCACAATATTGCATGCCAAAGCAGCCAGTGACTCTTTAAAAATTTGTGAGCACTTGAGGAGATATTTGAAGGAATTTTGGACCATAATACGAATTTTTCATTTTTTTCCAGCTTCAGGATGCATTAAATGAAGAGTGCGAAGTAGACCAGTTTGGGCGGTACATGCCATTCTACCAGTGATTTTTTGTCCCTAACCTCGCACACTACAGCCACATTCATAAAATTCTCGTATCATATCCTTTCTTGCATCTCAAGAACAATGTCTATTGTGTTGGCAATAGAATAGCAGGAGCCCATTAAGTGACTGCTCTCGGACAGGTTGTTACTCCCCACGGCTACATAGTGATTGTTTGAAACGTGTGGGATTAGGTTGTGGATATGAAGTTTTGGATTTAGGTATCCTATCTTACCGCACTGGCTGTACAGAGCGACACAAGCCCATCCTTGAGATCTAATTCTGTTCAAATCCGGCGATACTCCCTCCATTGGTTAGTTTTCTTTGCGGGCAATTTCTCATTCTGGGGAGGTAACGGGTATATTGTTTCAAGCTGGATTGCGGCATATACACACATACACGGAGGAGATTTCTTTTGGTTTTAGTTCTTTGACGAAAGCTTGAAATGTATATTTTAAGCTACTGATATTCCCTTCTCCAAGATCGAGCTTCTGTTGACCCAATGGATTGAGAGGCATATTCTGTCAGATTCTTGGCTTGACCACTCAACTCGAGGACAGTACAAGATTAGAATATATCACTCGGCTGATAATCTATCCTGTCCTAGCCATTTCAATCGTGACGCCAGACTTGAAAGCCAGACCCGGCGCCTTGGATGAGATTGCCATAAGTTACAAATATTGTATCACGTACCCCTCTGTTATGCACTTATCAATGTACTTGTATCGTACGGGGGCCTGGCGGCCCCCAGTCATGTATCTATTATCAGTAACCCCCCCCAAGTCCTTGTTCATAGTCAAACCCATATTTTTCAACTTTTTTTCCCGCCGATTCTCCCTGTGATCATGGGGACAGGGGCTTTGCTACTAGCCAGCGATCAGAGTCTATAATTCTCCTTCCAATGAGGGCATATCTACTTCTGTGATAGCATAAAAACCACCTGTCTTAACCTTAGGCGAAAACATGGAAAGAGGACTGCTAGTAGTACGGGCACCCGTCCTCTAGCTAGTCTTGTGTGGGGCACCTAGCTAGTGTAGTGCTTTAAATCCCGAGAGCCAACTACCCTATGTACAATTGGAAAGGACCTGTAGGGGCCTAAAGAAAGCAGGAAAGAAGGAACGAACAAAAGTGCGATTGCGATGGGCTCTGAGCGCAGCGGAACATGGGATAGCGGTGGACTAGTTCGCTGCTCTCTACTAGCTAAGGACATGCCAGGAGATATATATCTCAGTCTAACTAACAACACCGCAAAACTCCCAAAACTCAATGAACTATAAAGAAACACACTAAGTTGAAACCAGGAACCCCAGTGATATCAAGAAGTCTAGGGCCCTCCTGATATCCCACGATCCTCCATGATCCCTAGGACCTATGTCCTGCCCTGTGTGACAACTCTCATATTATGTCAAAGAACAAAGAGTACTGTATCATAATATTATTATTATGAAAGAAACATCCTCATGAAACTGAATATCGGATATATAATGCCAATGGCAATGGGTATCAACTCAACCAAAAACCAGTTCCCTATGCCTACCCGCTGTGCACCTCAAAGCCACATGCTCTATGACCGCATATATCCTGGCCGCATATCTGCCTACCGTAAGGACTGGAATAATTGAACCTCACGCTAGAACTTTGGAGATGCCTTTTGCTGGTAAGGTCTAGCTCCTTTTTCTTGTTTTTATGTCTTAAGCCCGGTCTGAGGGGATCAGTTTTCCGTGTGCGCTCGCCCCCTGCCCGGGAGAGGCAGTTTTGGACTTCTCAGGGCAAGGTTCAATTATTCCAGTTCTTACGGCATCCGTATATCCGCATATTACGATACCTATATCTTAGTGTAGCTTCATATCCGCATAACCACCTAACCGCACGCCCCAGAGGACCTAGGAGTTCGGTTCCCTTCACGATGAGTTAATATACTATTGAGTGATCTATTAAGTGGGAGAGAGAAAAACAACCCCCGCGCTATTAGGGATTGGGGCGATTGAAGCTCTTAGCTTTCCTCTATAGTATAAGGCTGTGTGGTGGGGCCGGTGGTGGGTTTGGCATTGGGCTAACGCATGAGGGTGAAGTCTGTCACCGGAGGGGTGATGTGCACGCAGGGGGGAAAGAAAGAAAGATAGAGATTATTCCCCCCTTGTGTTTCGGTTGTAGGCCTGGCCATTTATTATCAGACCAGTTTCTTGTCATGCAAACTTACTGTACTCCATTTTTCTAAAAAAGAATCGGACATGAGCAATCACTACCAATGAAAGACACAAGATCCCTTTGATTTTTCCAGCGGAGGACAGGCCCCCGCCAGAAGTTGTCCAAAATTTTCACAATTCGAAACAGCCCTATGGCATTCGTGTTTTTTGAGTCTTTGGGGAGGCACAATTCCTTTCCACCTACAGCCGTTCGGACTCTCATCAGACATTACTATGAAATCGGGAAATGTGTGGACGATATTAGCGCCCACCGGAGCCCAACTAGCGAGTCGCTCTACTGTAAGAACTGGAATAATTGAGAACCCCACTTGGACTTCTAGAATTTCCCTCTTTGGATTAAAGGGGGAAGCGCAATGAAAGGTCCTCCTTCAGCCCTGGGCTGAGACAATAGACCTTACTATGATACGAGAGGCAGTTCCAACCTCCTAGCGACATTCTCGATTATTCTAGTTCTTGCGGTGTAGGAACCGGTGATCAAGGATCACCAGATATCACTCGTATTAGTGTGCCGGTCCCTTGCCTGTCACGCGTTGTAGATTACCCTATCATACCGTAACGAACTGGGCTTGAAAGCCGGAAGATCCGCAGCTCACTGACAGAGGAGAAGAAATTTTTTTAGCTGCCTCTGATTGTGGATTTTGCTATTTTAATTCTCTCCCCTCGCAAATAAGTATGGGGGGTCTGGTGCCAGTGAGTAGAGGCTAGTGTTTAGGAACTCTTTTCTTGAGAATATATTCGCTCTTAGAGGCACTTGATTAGGGGGCCCTAGGGCTCTTCCTCACTATCTGTAGAATAGATAATGTGTATCTGAAAATAAGGCTCCCAGATCTTAGCTCTGTCCCCTTGGAGGTAGGACTGGGCGGATTATCTGTAATAGTCCGTTTGTGTTTTTTTTTAGGAGGGGATCTCACTTCCTAAGAGAGATGGGCCAAGATGATAGGCTGTGGATCCTGGTGGTCGTCCCTTGTATTAAGTTGAACTGAGCCAACTAAAATCCCCCCGTTATTCTTTATATCACTCCATAAACTATCCCTCTCAGGACCGCACTTTCCCGGATGGGTACAGATACTTTCCCCTACAGAGCTAAAGGACACGGTTACTCCCCAGTTACCCAGTAGCAGTTGACACCCATAACCATAGAATGCGTCCAAAGCACCCATTCTTCAAGTGGCGGGTAAAGCCCTAAGGTTTATCCCTGAGAAGCAGGCCTGTTCACAATTTGAACTTTAAGGTTTCGCTCGATAGGCATTAATTCCACTTGTTCGCCCAGTCTCCCGGAATCAGTGAACCTGAGCATCCAGTCCGTCGGTCTTCGGGTCCGGACGGGACGGATGACCGTACCTGGAAGGATGCCCGGGACGGGCTGGTGGGGATTGCAGGTGTCTCAGGTTGTGGAATCTCCCGGGTCACTCCGGATGACGGGAGGGCTCTGCAGGTAATCGGCGGGCCCTGCAGGTATCATAATTGGCGAGGACTACAGGCGAAAGGCGGGGACTGCAAGTACTATCCGGGAGCTACTGATCCGCAGAGGGCTGCAGGAACCTACCGTCCCTTCTTAGACGGCAGTCTTTCCCAAAGGACGGATGCTCTTGCTTTACAGCCTGAGGCTCGTACCCGGGAAGCCCGGGAATGATGTCCGCAAGGTTGCCAGGACGCTTGGGTTCACTTCTCGGAATGGATGCAAAATAGAGTTGCTCCTTTAGGGGCACTGGGGGGTAGCTCACTCTTGTCGTTACCTTCCTTCCCAGCTGCACCCTCCTTCCTAGCTGCTACTCCTTTATCTCCCTCCACTGTACCCTGCCTTAACTGGATACCCTACCCCTACCCATGAGCGCCACTTTCTCCACTAGTAAGCCTCTCTCCTCCCAGCTCGATAGCGGCATTGTGAGATGCTGCGCCCTGGACTGTACTGAGAGGTCATCGAGTCCCATCGGGGTTCTTAGTAGTACCACCTACTAGTCCCCATAAAACCTGATGATAGTTGGGGAAACTGATTTTTATGAATTGCGCAATACTGTGTGAAGAGGTTCCAAAATGTATACTGTAGGAAAGTTATAATCCTAAGCTTAGTTCTCTCCCTCAGCTTCTCCCGTAACCCAATGACAAAGACACGAGTAAGTATAATATTATGAAAGATAAGGAAACCACCCTCATGCTTCCATAGATCACCACAGATATCCGCTTTCTTCCATGCATGTCCCCATTCCCTCGCTTACTCCCGTGATGAAAAAGGAAGGACGCGTCTCTGGGAACTTCTCCGTAAATCGTTCCAACTCTAGAATAAAAGAAACCACCCACAACACTCCTAGAACTTCCGCGATCGACCACTACTCATTACCTTCATTGGCTCTAGCTACCAGTTCCTTCTACTACCTCGCCGATCGCAGACTTCATCCTTATGTGCCTGGGCCAAAGTTAAAATCTACCATTTCTCAGAGGCAGTGGTGCCGCCCTGCAACCCCATCAAGGGAAGGCAAGATCCTCAATCTCCTAGCCTCCACAGGGCGGGAGTCACTTTTCCAGCTACTCGTGGTGGATCAGTCAATAATAATTAGTCGTAAGGAGGAATTCCACCCCCGGAGTTCTTGTTAATCGCACATGGTGAAATTAGTTCTTGAGAATCAATCCGCCGCGACCCCTATATGTTTAATCTAATACCAACGTGGGAAAGGATGCTTATCCGGCTGGGTTGTGGATATAGAAAAAAAATTCGCCTAAGCTTAAAGACAAATGTTTACGTTACCGTTCACCGGGTAGCTTATATTAATAAGAGCAGATACCCTCTTGGGAGAGGAAGGGAATTATGCGCGTCGATAATTAATACCCGATGATAAAATGATAAAGTTCTCTCATGCCCAAGGAATAATAGTAGCAGGGATTTATCGGCAGTGGGGAAAGGCAGACTCGGCTGAAGGTAAGACGGGTATCATACTTTGCTAAGTGTATAGTGCAGGAGTGATATGATATTCCTGACTTATGGCCATCCCGTTTAGGGCATGTGCCCGACCTCAAAGCCGGGTGCTAGTGGTTGTTGTTGTGTCTTCACCACTATAATACCTCTCATGAAATAACTTACCCCCGAATAAGAGGAATGGCGAAGCCTAATAACTATTTTTTTTTCTCTATGGTGCTAACCACAGACCTCCATACTATACACCATCCTAATATCTCTTCCGCGGCGACCTCGTCTCAGAGTTCTAGCTCTCGGACTAAAGCCCTATCACGAGATATCACTCGTCATAGATATCTCCATCTGTGAGAAGAACGGATAGGCTAGGAGAGCGGAGCGAAGACATGCGACGTAGTCCCTGGTTGGGATCACAGAGCGTAAGCAGTCAGGCTACCTAAAGACTGAGCCCGGGGTTCTGTCGGACCTGACAAACGGATGCAGGGGTGAGAGTAAAAATCACTGACCGAGGGGAGGATAGGCGGCCAATAGGATAGACGATGAACCCTCCAAGTTCAATGATATAGGTGATACAGAAATGGGGAAGCGATGGGTAATCATGGAAGTGCAGTTTCTCGCTGACAGTTACTATATTCCCTGGGTTAATGCCGCCCCGCGTGGATCGAGGGAGCACAGAAGTAGGGATGCTAGAGTCACAACGTATGTGGGGGAGAGAGTGGCATATGCGGGGGAGAGGGAAGCGGTGTGGGAGAGGGTAGGCGTCGGAGAAAAGACCGTAGGTTTGACAGATTGTTTATTCTTGATTTTGGCGTAATTTGGATTTTTGTTTAAATATGACTTTCTTGGCGTGAGGAAGCTTGGTGAGACAAGTTGGTGGGAGACATTGGCTAGGGGAAGTATGCTACGAAGAGAGCGTCTACCTTTGCTCCGATAGATTTAGTATAATAAGTTATAGTAAGTATGGTTAAGATCGCATAAACTTCAGTAACACAACGGATAAGTACAGTAAGTCCCAAAAGACACCACCAACATACCTAAACCTCAAACCTTATTTCTTGAATAGCATCGAATCGAATCGGAAAACCGAACCAATCACTCGCCTAAGAGGTGGAAAAGAAAAAAACTTCAATATAAATTACCCTAATACGAGCTACACTTTGAGAAAAGAAATTAAACCCTAAAAGAACTACGCGTACGTTTCCTCCGGGGTCCCCAACCCAGAGCACTTTTCAGCAGCACCATGCTCTGTGATAACAACAACATGCGTCTCCAACGACTTCTTCTTGGGGTAGGGGGCGTTGAAGATCTCGTTGATCTCTTCGAGGGTTCGGCCTTTGGTCTCGACAAAGAAGAAGTAGATGAAAATGACCTGGAATATATTCCAGGCAATGTACAAGTAGTAGAAGCGCCATTGGACACGCTCCCATGCGACGGGGATGGCGTAGGTGTTGCTGTAGGGCTTTTTAGCGATATGTTCCGATGGAGGAGTTTGTAGAATATATAGACTTACAAAAAAGCAGCAATGTTGACGAATAGGTTATACATTCCCATACCCTTGGCGCGAGTCTCGAATGTGAGACACTCGACCGGGTAGAGGGCTTGGAGGGGAGTGTAAGCAAATGAATAGGTGATGCCGAAGAGGTAAATGAAGGCGATAGCCGCACGGGATCCATTCACATTTGTGTTGCCCGGGTGTCCGTAAGTAGCGGTCAGGGCAGTGACAATGGACCATTCAATAACGAAGAGAGATGTAGCAATCAGCAAGACGGGGCGACGACCGAGACCGTCAGTGAAGTGGGCACCGATTGTGGACATAACAAAGGAGATGGCACTCAGTATGGCATTATAGAGCTATGGTGATTATTAGACTTGGGCTTCCGATTATAGGAGGGTGAGGGCACACCAATTGGGTCTTGGGATTCTCGACACCAACAGCCTTGAGAAGTACAGGCAGGAAGTAGGAGACTGCACCGTTACCAGCCCATTGCCCGAAGAAAGCCATACCAATAACACAACACATACGCCACCATGAGTTCCTTGAGTTGAAGAGATCTCTGTAATCCCACCAGCGCTTATCAGAACCCGTAGTTGCGATTTCTCGAACCATTTCCCTGTATGTCAGCTGGACAATTGGTGACTCGCGGTCACCTTCACCGTGGAACTCAGTCATGACCTTGAGCGCCTCCTCGTGGCGGTCGTTGGAGATCAGCCACCGGGGAGTCTCAGGACAGAAGAGGCAACCAATGATAACGCCACCAGAAGCAAGGGCTTGAAGCCAGATGGGAAGTCTCCATGAGAGATCGCTCTTGATGCCTCGAGACATAGTTAGCAATTGGAGCCACTATTTTGATTGGCGTATCGAGAAAACACACCCTCAGTTCCCCAAAGAACCCATGACGCTGGGACACCACCGACAAACCAAAAGGTGTTGTACATCCCGGTAATGGTTCCCCGCCAAGCGGGATGGGCCATCTCGGCAACATATGAGGGACCCTAGAAGTCCTTAGCCTTTGTAGTTCGACGGATGCATGGTGGGAGGGCTCACAGCAGTAGCGCAAGTAGCAACACCGAAACCAAGAATAAAACGCCCCCCAATGAACATGGCCCTGCTGGTGGAGGGAGCCTGAATACAGGTTCCGATAATAATGATACTGGCGCCAATGAACATACCCCATCTTCGGCCCCACCAATCTGTGAAAGGACCACAGAAAAATGATCCAACAATGTTGCCAATGGTGTAGACGGAGAATACTAATCCGGTACTGCTTCCAACATCTTTCATATTGAAATAGCTGCCAAAGTATCAGTGGATACCTCAGTCGTCGCTCAGTGGTCAGTCGACTCACCTTTGATATGTCTTCATCGCGTTGATGCCTCCCATCAATGAGCCATCGTATCCATTGATACAAGAATTCAGGAAAGCAATAAGCAAGAAGAAGTAAAGCTTGAACATCCTCCTGGTCCATGGATTGGGTTTGGCCTGAGCTAAAGCATCGGCGAGCGATACATTTGCCACAGCTTCCCTCTTTCCTTGGCCAGTCTGGTAAATGGAGACTTCGGCGGTTGTTTTTGCCTCCGACATGTCGGGCAATTGTTTGTCTCCTTCGCGACGGGTATGGAGGAGGGTGGAAATAAAGACAGTCGAACAGCGGAGAGAGTGTGGGCGAGGAAACCCCCTCCTTATAAACTACCGGGCGCATGGGAAAAGTGGAATCCCTCCCCCCTGGCCTAGCTCTGCTATCAAATAACTGTCACCTACTATTCTAGCCATCGCTCGGTGGTGCGGTGGGGAAATATACAACACGCCATGCCATAACGAGAAGCCTATGTCTGCCGCTGTACTAGTGCAGTTCCAATCTTTTCGGTAAATTTCAGTATTCTAGGCAAAATTCAACAGCTCCAGTACGACATCAGACGCTCCTTGCGAGAGGGCTCACTTGAGAGACAAATGAAAAAGACCAGCGAATCTATGCAGGTGAGTCGATGCATCGTGTGGTAGGCACTTTGTAGAGATCTGTGCAAGTGCCACCCGTAACCCCCCCCCATCCTTCTCTCCTTTTTTTCTCTGCATCGTTTCTTGACCCTTACCAGTTACCCTATATGCAGGAAATAGTAGGGTGATACGGTGCTAATACCGTAAACGAAGGAATAGGAAAAATGACCCTCATTCTTCCCCAGAACGTCTGGGATATTATAGCACAAGTGCAGTATCACTGGGGCATACTCTAGGAAAAATTAGAAAACCAAGGCAAAATAGAAAGGGTGAGTTAGTAGATTCAACGCACCATAAGCGCGTGCGAGTTCCGCGACCCAGGGCCCCGTTTGGCACCCTTTGCGAATTTTGCTTCTACCCTGGCAAGATGTGAGGGCAAAGCAAATTATTGACGTTAGAATACCAGGGGGGCGGTGGGTGGCGGAGGTGAGGGAGTCCTAGCAAGCTTTTAGCCCCTCCTACCTGGCATTTGCTTTTTTTTGCTAAATCCTCGGATCCGCTTGTATCATAATAGGGAAGATCCATGGCAAGCACCCTAAGGTACGGCCCAGAAAGGGCAAAAACAAAAGAAACCTCAGATATCCCAGATATGATATATATCACAAAACAACAGAATAAGCAACAGAATCCCAAAATCATCAATCACAACCAATTGGTACAATGACAACCTAAGATATCAGACCGGATCCTCCGAAAAAATGAACAACCTCAAATCTCACAAGTAGACTCATCACATAAGTTAGGTAGCCGTACTACAGCAGTGTTGGGGTACTTGTGCAGCTTCCAGCGTGCAGTTCATGTACAATCTGATTGAGACTTTGTATGTTAATTGCAAGCATTTGGGGTTGGTAGGCCATGCTCAAGATGACGGTTGCTGCAGGAAAAGAGCTTGAATTGAACTTGGCCAGTGTCTTTATGATTCAAGATTCTTTCCGCGGTCCGAAGAGGAAGAGGTACTCTATCATCATAGCATCCACTCGTCTAAAAACGGTGTTGAGTGTCTCTCTATTTCCTCTTCTACTTCGTGTGAGAGTGGGGAGCAGGATGGAGAGTCTAGCCTTTCAAACTCTATGGTCTCATCTGAGGATTCTATGCTTAGGTGAAGGTAGTTTCTGGGGGTTTGAGAAGCAAAGCGCAAAAGTCTGGTGTTGAAAAAGCACAAATTCCAAGAAGAGTACAGGGAAAGCACGCCTGCCTAGGATTTGATTTCAGCCTAGATCTTGTACCCGTAGTCAGCGATAGGTATCTAAAAATACCGCGATTCTTACACAACCCCCTAGCCAGGGAAACAAAACCCTGGTTCATTCCCAGATACTCTATACCAGATACAGGCACGGTACCGGTGCTACGAAGGGGGGTTAGTATGATACTGTGCCTACGGTAGTCGGAGGCTCCACTTACCGGTACAGTTCCCATATGTTTTTGATACGATATTACTCGTAAAGGGCGAAACTACTGCAGGTAAAAGGTGGACCCCTTCTGATACGATAGCTGAAAGCGAGATTTAATTTTGCTAAGTCCGGAGTACTTGAGAATTGTTAACTCGATCGAGATCCGACCAGGAGACTGGAGATGGTGAAGGTTTGTTTGGAGCAGACCCTCGCCATTGAAATGACGCCCTGCCAGAAGTCATCATCCTAAACATAGTAAAAATTTGGGGGGGTTCTGTGTTTCTGCTTCTCGAGTTCCCAAACCGTTGCGGAAGGAACCGAAGCTCCACAAGACAATAACAAACTCCTCTCGACGGCAGTCCGGACCGCAAAACCGGCAAATCCCTGTGGCAAACAAACCATGCGGTTCTAATATTCGAGAACGATAAAAACCTCGTGAATCCACTATCCCCTGCGGCCCTGTACTCGAGTAATCTCTGGATTCAGCGACAAAAGCTCATCAGAAGGGTTGGCGTTTCCCCGGCACAGTATAAGCTCAGCCGGGGATTCAGCCCTCCAGAGGTGTTGGTTCTCATTGACTAGTATTCGCAACTGTGCCAACTTGTTCAACCAAACCCACCTTGGGCAGGCGGGCTGATTCCCGTTGATAATCTAATACCGGTAGTGCATTTCACGAGATCTTGCCGAAAACCTCGTATGCTTCTCAATCAGATCTCACGTCTTCGGTGGCGCCTTCTGTGCATATGGGGTGGTTCCAAAACGAACACGCACAACCCGACCGAACAAAAGTCTAATAAATAAATAAATTAGAAATATTGCTTCACGTGCGCTAAATACTAGGAGAGAGCACAGATACGACAATATCGTGCTTAGCCTAGATAGCCGCCAAATCTAGGCTTCTTAGCCCGCATCGTTCCTAGCACCAGAACATACTTATACTTTGAAAAAGCCCTCTAAAACGAGACGACAACAGCATCATCGTAAGGTTACCAGCCACCGGTAGTGAAGGAAAACTAATGCTTCACCGTTTCCCAATAGCCATTCGCAGTTTCAACTTTAGCGGCTTCACTCGAAAGTGCGCCTCCAATCTTTTGGAAATATAGCAGCGTCTCCATCATTTCCAGGGCTACCGGTATTCTTCTTGCCCCCACACCCGCCAGCGGTATTGTTTATTAAACTTTCCACGCGTCCGGGCAAGGTAGGGTCAGTCGTTTTTACAATAAACACCCTGTATACTCTCTAATACCTAAAGTACCGCGTGATAAGATAAAATTCGTGGCCCCCTTTTTAAGAAACCCTTCGAGAAAGAAAGTAAAAAAATTGTTATGATAGCAAAGATTCTAAGTCCCGCAAGCGGCTAAACATCCAGTCAATTATCACTTTGGCCGGAAGCCTCACAAGTTACAACGGGAGTTGTGATGTCCAAGCCTTTTTAAAAAGGACCGGTATTATATGACACTGTATTGCATACCACAAGAATTTAGCCCTTTTTCTTAGATCTAGGCAATATACTTTTTTTAAATAAAAAATTCTTCGACACTCCTAGTAAAGAGGAATGGTAGAATTTTCCCATATGCACCTATCATTCCTAGTCACATTTATCCAACAACCGGGCTACTGCAGCTCCATCCCCGAGCTTACATACTACTTACTTATCAAGCACAACGCAGATATTACCGTCCGGGGACTTCCATGGAAGAATGGCCTCTTTTACATGTGGCACAGGACCGACCAGATCCTCAAAGAAATCTCCCCCTTTTTGCTTCATTCCCGACTACCCGATACTGCTTTAGACCTCAATGCTCTCCAAAGATAGTAATTATATGAGTTCTCGTAACACAAGAGGCCCTAGAGTGGGGAGTTCTAGGGAGTGTTGTACTAAGTGAACGTCATAATTTATCACTCTAGCCCTGCAACCCTAGACTAAGGGTGTTCCGGGGGAGCGACGGTAAGTTAGGTTCGGCCAAAGAAAAGCGAATAGACTGGCTCACATTGATTGATCGCGACAGATGTAGCTTACGACAATGCCCAACCCCAGAATTCCAGACTTTTCCCCTGTGCCATAGCTAGCTTGAAGCATGATAAGAAAAAAATCGCTCACTCTATTAACTACCCCACATACTTTGCCTCGCCAGCTAAAGGATACAGATACGACACAAAAAGAGCCTAAAAGAAATAGCAAACAATACAGATATCGAGTTATGAAACTCAATCATCGACTTGCTATTGAGAGGTTAATTTCGACTTTCTCCCTAACCCGCCTCATACGTGAGGTAGTGATCTAATAGAAGAGAATAAGTAGTAGTTGTCCTGCTTTACCTATGATATAGTACCAAAAGGGTAGAGGGGTGGGTTCATCACACAGGTTCATACTAAGGCTAAAACTCATTTTCCCACATAAGCCAAGCCGAAACCCACGATCCCCTAAATCCTTTGACTTCTATGATAAGTAGTAGCTAGCAGTTATGGGATTCGCGACTACTGAGTTGCTCATAGTGGGAACAATAGCAACGAACTCACCCTTCTCGCCTTCTTGTGCCATAACTGCATTCAACTGGCCTACGGCAGACGATAAACCTAGGTAAGTCGGTCCCAAGAGCTTTTATCTCTGCATCCAGGGGCTCGAGGCCTTCTAGCTATAGCGGATCTCAGAAGTTTCGAGGGTAGGATAGCGAAAAATACCTACCACTGTCCCCCGCACGCCACCCGCCCGTTTTCGCCATGCTCCGTTGAAGACTGTATCATAAAGTACTAGAAATCCGGGTACATCACTCATCTGTCGCCCGCCCCCTTCGAGATTCTGGGGGCAGATATTGCCCATGGCCGACGCAAGATGAGCGAAGGGTACCACAAATAGTATTTTGAGGGTGTGGGGCCGTACTAATATGAGGAATGGCTTGTTCACGAAAAGCTAATAAAACTAGTCCTAAAATGGTTTGTGTCGACGCACACTACGCCGGAACTCACAACCTCAACACCCTAGTCCAAAAAATCCCGACCCTTCAAACGTGGTTTCCTCGTTTTTTTGGCCAATGGCGAGATTCCGCCCCATCGCGCGCATTACGTTGCCATAGTGGCAGCAAGGGTTCGACTAGGATGAATGGCTGTTGTCTGGTACTGTACAGAAATCTTATTATCGTGCAACTAAGAGCTTAGTTAACTTCGTGCAGAGATAGCATTGCGTTATAGAAGGAGAAACAACTAAGAACAGCTAGCCCCACCGAACCAATCTCAGACCTTCCTATCTTAGACCAACAGCTTAGTTTCTGCCATCAAAATTCTTTGCATGAGTTTGGGCTATAAGAATCCCTATCCTTACTCCACCTAGCTTTCTAACTATGTGAAATCCTTCGGCGGATCTTGAAAAGGAGTATACACCGATGTTTCTCTTAGCATGGATGTCTAGATATTACGCACCGCACCAGCACACGATGGTGCATAATCTCGCTAGAGTCCCTCCTCTAATCCGGCGGCAAAGCTTTGTTCGCTACTTTGAAACCTTCCGGATTCAGGCCCCCGCCAAACCATACTGACGCTACAGCATAAGGGGTAGAATAGCTAAGATGTTTGGTACTGCAAGAATTAATACTTATAACACTCGGTCCTGTACCCTATAGACCGCGAGCACTCAAATATAAATGTACCGGTATTATGATAGCACAGGAAGACAGCGCTGCGCTAGGCCGCTAAGGGATTAGGAAGGGGGGAGGAAGGGAAGTTACCCGGCAGGGACATGCAAAAGGGGAACTTCACAATGGTAAAGTCCCTGGATCAATTCAGCTGACGACAATATAGTCTAGATACATTATGATCAGTACCCATTTTGAAGTTATTTTGATACCTACAAAACCCACAGAAGATCTTGTACTGATGGAACGGGTTAGGCACCATGCTCTGCTAGCTACGGGCAAAGAGAGAGGAACATATCAGTAATCATTTTCAGTACTTTACTTGGAGATATAGCTACCTGGGATTTGGGGAATATGTTCTGGATGCTTGGGGGAAGTCGTCCGTTATGATGCCCTTGGGATATTGGATTCAAATTGATTGTCCGTAAAGGCCAACTGATGAACCAAGACCGAGATAAGGGTGAACTTTCCCAATCATGAGTTCCGGCCCCATGTGGCACGTACACGGAGAACCACTACCGTAGTACTTTAAATTAAACCTCCCAAGTGTCTGGTGCAGTTTTCCGACATAATTGAAACTCTTCCAAAGGAATCCTAGCGCCAGTCCGGTCCTTCGACAGACAACAAATATAAATACCATATTCCACGGGCCAACCCTAAATTTCCTCTTGCTAGAGATAGTTCTACAGGACCCGTCGGCCTCAATACTTAATTCAATCATAGCCTCGTGTAGTCATGCTAGCGCATCAAGTAATAGCAATGATAGTTCCTAGGGCAACTACCGCAAAAACTCACTATGATACCTCCCAATCTCGGCAACCAGAGGCAAAACATATCGAGAAGGAAGAGTGTTCACCTGATGAGATATGAGATGAGCGAGCTGAAATTCCTGGATCTCATTAACTGGTGTTCGCAATTTTTTTGACCTCCTCAGCTAAACTATTGAAGTTTAGCTCTGCTGCTTATCTGATACACAGAACACAGAACACAGAACACAACATGAAACTGGTGAACTAGTAATCTTTCGTTAACCTACTTTGACGAATTACTCTTTTTGCCTTATTTCGTTGTGACTATAGTGGAGACTGTGGTAGGGAGCTGAAAACACCCCGAGAAGGAATAGTGTTTTTCGGCCGGGTATAGCTTGTTTATATTTGCTGCCGCTGGATCTTAGTAACTGACATTCGTAGTCTCGCTAGCTCGCCCATTAAGCCCATTACGGTTTAGTACTCCGATTTCTGTTACTCAGTCTGATAGTAGATTTACTTAACCAATTTTTAAGGTATACTAGAACAGCGGTAGATCATCCGAGTTTTTGCGGAACAATGCCTCCAGCCTTCCGTTAATACAAGCAATCCCCTCCCGTATAGTACTTAAGTTTTTCCGATCTCGCACGGAAATAAAACATTCGGACATTGCTCCGGCCCGTTCGGAATAACCCTAGCTCAAAACCCCCAAATAGGGCACACAACTTTCCTCGACCAGGAGGAGCCAAAAACCGGGTAAGGGGTACTTTATTGATAGAACATCAGGGAGGGTATAAAGCCTCATACTAAGATTCTGGATTAATTCCGGTAGCGGGAGCTTACCAGGTTTACCCCAACTTGGCTCTACACGGTACATGGCTTCAGAGGAAGCCCCAACCGAACTAAACCAAACAACGAGCGTACCTAACAACAAAGTCCTCAGAGAAAAACTCTATAATATTATTATAGAGTTATGATACTTAAAATTGGCTCCTCCCCAACCCTATGAACTCGGTCTTTTCAAATAAAGTGAGCATTGGGTGAGAACGACACAACTAGCACTTTGGGAAATAGACGTATTTGGGTGTAACTAAGGTAGGAAAAAAGAGAACGAGAGGGTCGGCTTTTGATGTCCGGTGCCACGTTTTCTCAGACTATGAAGAATACACCGGCTTGCTAAAGCATACAATATGTCTTGTGCTGTGTGCCTGGGTGTATATAAAAGGGGTCAGGCAGGTCGGGAGCTTTTTCCTTACATGGTCAGAGCTTGACTCTCGAGTGATAGGCCATGAGTTTGTGCCAGGGTATTAATTTTTGGAGAAAATCCCTGAGATTAAAATATGCAGCTAAAGAACGTTCAAGGGTCTTATTTTGAGCCTCCGCAGATGAATTTGGACATCGAATACCTCGCCCTACTTCCTACCCATGTCACTTGCGCTATATTCCATAATAATTATCATCTAGAAATCGCAATCAAGTGCCCTCCCTTTTTTGCTAAATCCCCCGATTGCTTCGGATACAATTACTGCATGTGGGCAGTATATTATGCCACGAAAACACAGCACTTGAAAAACGAGAGGAATTCGCAATAACGAGTAATAACAAGCATAAAACCAACTACCCCTTTCAGAATCCATTGCGGGGTGGACCCTCTAAACCCTTCACAATCTAGAAAATTAGTTGCCACGCTTTTGTGAAAGGAGGTCCTGCTTCACTGGGGAATCTAATAAAATAAAAAATCAATCAAAAGATTCATTAATTTCATTTCATCTCTTCAGTAAATTGGGGATTTCAACCTGAGGACAGAGATTCCTTATCCTTTTTACTAGGGGCTTAGGCTTGGCCATAAACCCCGGACAAGGACCAATATACCGGCGTGTTATACCAAAGTTTCCGAGCATGCTAGAAGTAATGCCTTGGAAAGGCATTGAATGGTAGCCTTTATATATAAAAAAGTATAGTGTGCACAATGGCAGATCCACTCAGCTCTTTCTGGGACACGGGCAGTTTCTAGACTCAGAGTTGCCGGATCAACTTTTGCCCTCCTTAAATATCGTCCCCCAACCGAGTGTTTCTTTGATACCCTTGTTATGCCTATTGTATTTGCTCCCTCAAAATTTATCGTATTGCATATAGTAAAGTATCCGGACAGGTACAGGAGGAGAGTCTGCTCTGAATAAAGAATGGGGAATAGCGTGAAGCTTGCCATATTCTTACAGTACTAGGGCGCTGGGATCGCACGGCCCTGTAGTCTATCTCACTAAAAGGTGTATGGTAGGAAGTTAGTAATACACAAGGAGATCTGGAACTAGTAACTCTCTTTTTTACTCTCGGTGGGAGGCCAATAGTCAAGAGCAAATGTTCCAGTGGAATTCTCTAACGGGAGAAGAGTTACACTGCGTAATTAATGTGGGTTTCAGTCGTGCACATGTTACTTGTTGGGGACCAGCAATTGAACTTGTGGCGCCGGCTGCAGTTTCCGAATCGAAAGAGGATCTCGAGTGACCAAATATGAACCTTAGGCTTTGTTTTCGGCCTAAAAGCCCACTGACTTCTGGGCAGCCCCTACCAATTGGATCGGGCTGATTTCGGCGACTGACGAGAGTTCGGATACAGAGACACGGCTTGGTTCCGATCGCAACTTGAAGCTGTAAAGGTTGCTGATAGGTTGATGTTGGGCTGTTGGGCTGCGGGTGGAATAAATTCTTTTTTTCTTCCTTTCTAGGAAGAAAACCCTAAGCCCTAAGCCACAGACCTTAAATGTTCAAAGGTTTACTCGTGCGCTTCGAGCCTTAAAGAACCAGAGTAAATAGAATCGGTGGAGTTGGAATAGATTTCCAATTCTTTAGATCAAAGCATTCTTCTGTATAATTGAGGGTGGTCAGGGCTTCTCATTATCGTTAGGAGTTTTAGTGGCTTTTGCAACGAGGATTTTTCTCAGATCTGACGTCTTAGCTTATCCGCACGAAGCACTTCGGGACGGCAGGTTCAGGAAAAACCTCAACAGCTTTTTTTCTTCTTTTCTTCCTCCCTTGATCGCTCGCTCCTTCTTCTTTCCTCCTTCTCTTTTTTTTGAAAGCGACCACGTTCGTCTTACATCCTCTCTCCCTCCCCCCCATTCTCTCCATCGATACCCACCTCCTTTCTAATTCGCATTATAATGGCTGCTCCTATGAGAATTGGCGCCCTCGCCCTGAGGAATTCTCTCTCTACTTCAACTTCCTTCTGCGTTAAAAGAGCCGGTTTCCGCTACTACTCGTCCATTAAACCTAAGGTTTGTTGCTAATGTTGTTCTATTCGGTAAAACCTACACTGACCTAACAATCTTATTCAGACTCTCAAAGAGACCTTCGCCGCAAAGATCCCTGAGGAGGTTGAGAAAATCAAGAAACTGAAAAAGTATGTCGAGGCTGGGCACTTTTCAATGAGTTATTTGTTCTAACGGGTAATTTGTAGGGAGCACGGTTCCAAAGTCCTTGGAGAGGTTACTCTTGACCAGGTGTACGGTGGTGCTCGAGGTATCAAGGCTCTTGTATGGGAGGTGTGTATTACCTACTTGCAGCTTGTCTTCCAAAATATTACTCGAATAGCCAATATCTAATATATTTCTAGGGATCGGTCCTTGATCCCGAGGAGGGTATTAGGTTTAGAGGGAAGACCGTAAGTTTCTCTCTGTGAGAGCCTCCCTGCCATCCGGTATAAGCTAACTTTCCGTGGCAGATCCCCGAATGCCAGGCCATTCTTCCTAAGGCCCCCGGTGGAGAGGAGCCACTTCCCGAGAGTTCGTTTCCCATCTATATCCTCTATATTATGCTCAATTGTTGATCTTTCACTAGGCATCTTCTGGCTGCTTTTGACAGGGGAGGTTCCTACTGAGCAGCAAGCTCGTGAGCTCTCTGCCGAGTGGGCTGCCCGTTCTTCTGTTCCCAAGTTTGTCGAGGAGCTTATCGACCGATGCCCCAACACTCTCCACCCAATGGCGCAATTCTCTCTTGCTGTGACTGCTCTCGAACATGAGTCCCAGTTCGCAAAGGCATATGCCAAGGGTCTTAACAAAACGGAATACTGGAATTATACCTTCGAGGATTCCATGGACTTGATCGCCAAGCTTCCTACCATCGCTGCTAAGATCTATCGCAACGTCTTCAAGGACGGAAAGGTCGCTCCCGTCCAGACGGACAAGGATTACGGTTTCAACTTGGCCAACCAACTTGGCTTCGGAGACAACAAGGATTTTGTTGATCTTATGAGGTTGTATCTTGTTATCCACTCCGATCATGCACGTAGTCACAAAGCATCTGCAAAATATCGAAGCTCCTGCTAACTCCTCCCATAGGAAGGTGGGAACGTCTCTGCCCACACCACCCACTTGGTTGGATCAGCTCTTAGCTCTCCATACCTATCCCTCGCGGCTGGTCTGAACGGTCTCGCTGGTCCTCTCCACGGATTGGCCAACCAGGAAGTTCTTAACTGGCTTACCGAAATGAAGAAAAAAGTTGGTGATGATCTTAGCGACGAGTCCATCAAGAAATACTTGTGGGACACCCTGAAAGCCGGCCGTGTCGTTCCCGGATACGGTCATGCTGTCTTGAGGAAAACCGATCCCCGCTACATGTCCCAGCGCGAGTTCGCTCTCAAGAAGCTCCCCGAGGACCCCATGTTCAAGCTGGTTAGCCAGGTCTACAATATTGCCCCTGGCGTCCTTACTGAGCATGGAAAGACCAAGAACCCATACCCCAATGTTGATGCTGTAAGTTTTTGAATAGCCCTGTAAGTTTGTTTTGATGTTGACAAACTTCTCTAGCACTCTGGTGTCTTGCTTCAGTACTACGGTCTTACTGAGGCTAGCTACTACACTGTTCTCTTTGGTGTTTCACGTGCATTGGGCGTTCTTCCTCAGCTCATCATCGACCGCGCCGTGGGAGCTCCTATCGAGAGACCTAAGTCTTTCAGCACTGAGAAGTACGCTCAGTTAGTCGGTGCTAATATTTAAATGGCTCGGTCAGAATAGCAATGCAGAAGTAGAAAAACTAGCGTGATTTGTTTCTTGTATTGCATTTAGAACAAAAGGGTTTCTTCAAAGGGTGTAATCGTAGGGTTTATGTTGTGACGACTCTCCTGTTTTCTATGGGTTTGAAGAAGGGTTTTTTTTCTTTTGGAAAAATAGAAGTGTGGGCTTTTTTTTGTTTATATATCGTTTGAACCAGACGTTAGGATCTCCCCTCAAAATAATCATCACAATAATTTTTGCACTCTTCTTGTTAGATGAAAGGCTGCTGAGAGGGGTACGATGGACATTGTTTTCAATCTGCTGAGTTAGTGAGTAGAAAGGTTGGATAGTTACACCAAAACTCGCCCCGACCCTTCAACCGCAACCTTACAGAAATATTCCTCGTGCACGGACCAACAGAATATTTTCCGTCCATCATCCAAACGCATGAGCGACTTCCCCCACACCACCACCCCAACAAGAAATCCACCCCAATCCAAGAAACAACAGCCATGGCAACCGCGATATCAACAATCGTCAAACTCCTCCCGACAAAAGCCCTCCCACCACGAGAACGTCTCCAAGAACTAGCCAAAGTCCCTTCCCCCCCCTCCTCCCCCCTCCTCCTCCCCCCAACCAATCAACCAGCCCATCACAATCCATACTAACCCACGAGCAGACCTCAGCCCGCATATTCTCCACAACCTACAACCCGCACAACAAACGCACGGGCAACCGCGTGCTGCGCGAGCGCCTGAAGGGCCCGGCGCTGCTGGACTACTACTTCCCCGGCCGACGCTTCGGCGTGGTCGACCTGCGGCGCCACTTCCCCATGATGAGCTTCGTGGACGAGGACGAGCGGCAGCGACTGCTGGACGTGCAGAGCAAGAAGGCTCGCGGCAAGGGCGCGCCCAAGAAGAAGAAGGGGGGCAATGATAAGAAGAAGAAGGCCAAGATTGCGAGGGGGACTGGGGAGGGGTATGTTCGGGCGAAGCTTTAGATGATGATGATGATGTGCATACCGGTGTGTATGTACGGTATGTATTATAATAATAGAGAAAAATTGTTATTATAATATTATTATTGTGGTATGATATTTTTTTGTTTTTATTTATCCCTGGAGAAATGAGTGATACAGGGCCGCATAACGGTACTTGTTAGAGCACGGTATCATACCGTGAGATGGTATTCCTGAAGCCCCATATCGTGAATCGCCAAGGTTCGCCCCACTCCCGTCCTTCCCCCCCCCCCCCCCCTCCCCCCGGCCAGACTCGTTCATCCATTCCACAAGAACAACCTCGTATCAGTGCCTGCCTGGCAGATACCAATACCAATACTCAAACTTTTTTCAAAGGAGAGAAAGAAAAGAAAAAAAGATGTCACCACCAATCTATCTAATCTCAAAGTTGTTTCCCCCTCCCCCTCCCCCTCCCCCGATCTATACCACCCACCAACCCACCAACTAACTAACGGATTAACCTTCACTCCCGTGCACAGAACTCTAGACCCCCTCTTTGCTCTCCTGATCGGCACAACCGCCGCTACGATCCGTATACGCCGGGAAGAAGCTAAGGCTGGGAGGTCCGGGGGCGAGGCTTGGGGGTTGTTTACTCGGTGGGTATCCCCCCTTCCTTCCCCTTCCCCAACTCACCACCGTGTAATAGGTATACATCAGGCTGACGGGTGGGTATAATATGATACGGCGTGCAGGCGGGTTGGAAAGTACTTTAGCGCGTGATGGAGGGGGGGGGGTGATTACAGTCATCGGGGGGTTAGCTGGTGGATGAGGCTTAGTTGTTGTGTGCTACTTGTACCTGCGCCTGGTGCTGGCGGGATGAGAAGGGATGAGTCAAAGTTGGGTTGATGTCATGGGGACATTATTACAAGCCAGGTCAGTGGATTACAAATGGCAAGTTCAGTGATTGTTTTGAGAAGAAAAAACTAGACCCATTATATTCCCCAGAAAACCTCCGTCGGGGGAGAGTTCAGTTAAGAAACAGTTGTTGGAAAAATGTGGAAAATGGAAAGCACAGAACAGAAAAAGACACAGCTCCTCATCTCTAGTCCCTTCTACTGGTTGCCGTGGCTCATGGACGGCCTTGTGGGAACTTCCCATGATAACCAGTAATTCGGGGGAAAGAAAAAAACAACTGTGGATCAAAAAGAAGCCCAAGATAAAGCAATAACTACCAAGTGAATTTCAAACCATTTAAGCCACTCAACAAGAGGAAGCAAGAAAACATAGCCCTTCTGGGAGTCCATTGGATGTGGTGATTTTTTATGAGAAAGAGCTTATCGACTCGGACCGACGCCAGAAAACCTCCTCCCCAAAAAGAAAACCTCCCTCAGCCAACCCCCCCGCCCAGCGGGCCTCTCCCAAATGAAAGCAAAAACCATCCCCATACCTAAACTCCCTTCGACAGTTTACAACAGCTCTTCGAAGCCAAAGGTGTTTTCACCGGAGTAGCTGTGTCGAGGAACGGTTAGCCACATAACAAACAGGTCGAACGGGGGGAGTGCTTCTAGCAGTGACATACGTTATGTATAGAAATCCATCCTCATCCTTGTGCTCCTCGTAAATCGAGCTCATCAGAGCAGCAGTCGGAGGAAGCACCTCGTCGACAAAAATGAAGATAGCCTTTTCCGGGGACAGCTTAATGCGTTTACGGATAACATAGACGAACTGACCGACAGTCAGGTCCGCAGGAACTAGGTACTTCTTTTTATCGATTGTTGCGATATCCGACTTTTCGACCTTCTCACAAATAACCTAGCGACAAGGAAATAAAATATTAGTAAAGCGAACACGTCGAGTAGTTTTACTTTTATCTAACAAGGGAAAGGAACATACTGGAATACGGTCGGCATATTTCTGACGAATACGCTCGGCTTCTGCCTTGCGCTTCTCAAAGGTGTGTTCGTCCTTAAACTTGCTGTGAAAGGGTGGGGTTAGCTTTGCTACAAGGCTGAGAACAAAGGCTCCAAAGAATAAACGTACCTGCGCATTTTGAAAGACCTGTTGAACTACGAAAACTTTGTTGAAAGGGGATCTGTGGTTTTTAAAAGGGTTGTCAGAGACGGAGGTTGGAGAGAAGGTGGATTGATGAGTGTCTATTTATGATGTGGGCAGAAGTGAACTGAAAGTGGGTGTGTGGTTGTGGAAAAACGAGCAAGCCGCGACGACGAGCGAGTGGTTGGTGGTTACGAGGTGAGGTAGCGACGATGAAGGAGAGGTGGAGGTGGAAGAGAAGAAGAGGGGCAGAAGCGGGGACAGGAGAAGGGGGGAGGAGGGTTACTTACTTGTACTTGGCTTAATAGTCAGAGGTCGCGAGGCGATCAGATCAGACCAGATAGACACACACAAGATACGGGTAGATAAAGCTAGCTAACAGCTGCTGATTGGTTAGGTCAGCTGAGGTGCTTCTTGGGGAATCCAGAAACGTGCTATGAGTCTTTCGTGGAAGGACCGGAGGCAAAGTATGATATGATGGTTTTGATTATCTAGAAGATAGAAATAATCCCCGGGTTGTACCCTAAAGTGCAGCCACAGACAGGAATAGAGGAATAGAGGAAGGCGGAAAGAAAAGGTGGGGAGGGATGAGATGGAGGGGAGAGAAGCAGGGAAGGGTGAAGGAAAGGGAATGGGGGGGGGGACGATGACAGCAGCGAGTCGATAGGATAGATATCGTACCGCAACCAGTTTACGAGAAACGAAAAATAGGAGTTGGGAATTGAGGATGGGTGGTGACAAATGAGGGGGGAAGTGTCACGCAGCGTGAGTAACGGTATGGTAGATTTTGGGGACCAAGGAAGGCGAGGGAGCAAGCGTGATTACCTTCGAGAATCAGCACCGGCAGAGTTGTCTTGTATGAAGGAGGAGGAGGAGGGGGAGAGGAAAGGGAGGGAGGGAAGGAAGGATGCCCTTTCTTCCTTCAAGGCTCAACCAGCCATCCATCCAGCAAAACCGAGCGAACCCACCCACCACAACTCGTATCCGCCAAGCCTGCCCTAGAAGCTGCCCACTTAGAGTTATGAACCCTACTGTACCAGTACTGATGGAGGGGTTGATTGGGTATTGCTGACCTAACCGTTCACATCGATCCTTTTTGGGATAAAAGAGGCTCTGCGCTAACTTCCCTCATAAATAGTATTTCTGATAACGGGTTCGGCGCGAGCCTCTTCGTTTTTGGGTTAGGTCACCAAAGCCGGCAATTGTCTGAGGTGGACCCACCGGGTGACATCTTGTGCCCTTCCATACAAATTGTTACTCTAGACAGATGGGCCTTTCACCTAACTTACCGGAATATACGTAGAGCAGGTACTCTACCGTAACAATACCACCACCATCCGCTTCTCTCCTTTAGCCCAACTTAGCCTCCCTTTCTCCAATACTCACCCACCACTCACAAATGCCCCCCCGTCTTCTCCCACTCGGGGCTCTCATTTCACCCCTTCGCCGGGCCACTCGAGATTCCCCGAGACTCTTCCGCAACTTTAGGTCATCAACAAAATCCACAGCACAGCTCAATGGCAGGTATACCACAACCGTGGGAATTGTGGGAGCAGTTGCTCTTGGGGCGGTAGCTGTAGCATGCGTACAATTCCCCCTCGCCCTCGCCCTCCTTCTCCCTTTACTATTGGCAATCAATGATTTGCCTACAATCCCATTCCATTTTATCTAAAATTAACTGTCCGCCTCCAGAGTCCGTCCATTCATTCCTACTGTGACACTCCTTCCAACCTCCCAATTGACAAACGCGATGCTATTCACAAACACGAATCCGGGATAACTCTATCCTCACCTATGCGGCTAAAAATGGAGTCTTACATCAAAGAAAAGCAAAAGGAAATAGTGGCAACCCTAGAAAAGGTCGACGGAAAATCTTTCACCATAGACAGCTGGGAGCGGAAGTCCTCAGGCGGCGGTGGGATCTCCTGTGTCCTACAGGAGGGCAACGTTTTCGAAAAAGCCGGGGTCAACATCTCCGTAGTCTACGGTAAGCTCCCGCGCGCGGCGATAATGAAGATGAGGGCCGACCATAAGAGCCTTGACCCCTCCGTCGAGAGCCTGGACTTTTTTGCTGCGGGACTGAGTATGGTACTTCATCCTAAGAATCCGATGGCACCGACGGTGCATTTAAACTATAGGTACTTTGAAACGATGGCCGAGGATGGGAGCACTCAGTCGTGGTGGTTTGGTGGGGGCACGGATTTGACGCCAAGTTATCTGTTTGATGAGGACGCTATTCACTTTCACAAAACTATAAAAGAGGCTTGTGAGAAGCACGACAAGCGCTATTATCCTACTTTTAAGAAGTGGTGTGATGAGTACTTTCGTGTCAAGCATCGGGGGGAGTGTAGAGGCGTTGGGGGGATTTTTTTTGATGACCTGGATGATAAGGACCCTGAGCAATTGTTCAGCTTTGTGCAGGATTGCTTGAACTCATTCTTGCCGAGCTATATTCCCATTATCCAGAGGCGGAAGGTATACTGCCAAAATTGGGAATTACCTGGAGGTTTTTGCTGAATCATAACAGAATATGCCGTACACCCCCGAAGAAAAAGACTGGCAGCAGTTACGTCGTGGGAGATATGTCGAGTTCAACCTCGTCCATGATAGAGGTACCGCTTTCGGACTTAACACTCCTGGAGCTCGTGTGGAATCGTGAGTCCCTTTACCTCCTGTGATCTCGATTAGGGAGATCTACTAACTTTATAGAATCTTAATGTCACTACCCCTAACGGCCGGCTGGAAATACATGCACTCTCCAGCCCCCGGTTCAAGAGAAGAGAGGCTTCTAGAGGTCCTGAGGAAACCGGTCGACTGGGTATAGGCTTCTTTTTGTTCCCTTCTGCCTTTCCCTATCCCCAAAAGATAGCGTGCCTGCACAGCAAACGCGCATGGAAACTTTAAATACCGTCGGTTTAGATGGCTTGTATTGTATATATCATTGATTGGTAGAACACGAATCAGTTGGTCCTGGGTTCGTGCTGTGTCTGTGGCTTTAGACCAGATTGGGCTCCCACTCCTACTCGACAGCTAGAGCTGGAGCCTATAGATTGAAAAAATGGGAGAACGCACTATTGATCTTGAACTGATTGGCTGAGTGCCTACGCATTGGGTGTGGTATAATAGCAGCGATTTATAATGGGATTGGTTTTTTTCCTGCCGTGTGCAACGAGATACAAAATATCTAATTCGTGCCTATTGCCTTGTTTGGGTGCAACGATATATCCCATAGACTTTATTAGTTTACTAGTGTATTTTTGAAGACTAGATGCTACCCAAACCGGACAACCCTCGGTCCGCATGTCTATTATGCATCACAGCCTTTCCAAGAATAAGGTCCTTCCCATACGCCTATATTGTCTCCAAATAGGAAAAATCTATCCCGCTACCCCATTCACCTCCCCGTTCACCTCCCCATTGACCTCCCCATTGACCTCCCCATTGACCTCCCCATTGACCTCCCCATTCACATCCTCACTCCACTCCCCACTCACCTCCCCATTCACCACCTCTTCACCTTCTTCTTCACCTGTTCCCCTTCTACCTCCCTCTCTACTGGCTTCCCCACCAAGATACTTCCTCAAAATTTGCTTCACAGTCATGCCGCTCCCCTCTGCCTCCGCAACCTCCAACAAATCTCTCCCCTCCCCATCCTTGACCCCAATATTAATACCCTCATGCTTTAGCAGCATCTCAACCATCTTCCCATCTCCGCCACACTCCACCGCATAATGCAGTGGCCCCTTCCCCTGGTTATCTGGCAGATTGGCATCTACCCGCCGACACTTCAAAAAAGTATCCACAACCCCCTCGGCTTGGGTGGGCAGGGGGGAAAAGACAGTGGCCGGCTGTAGGACAGTAGACAGCGGCGTCATCCCGTTTTGATCGCGGGCATTGACGTCCACGCCCGGACGAGCAAGCAACGTCTTGATGACAACAACCTGGTCTTGGTTCATGATATCCGCGGCGGCCTCGTGCAGGGGTGTCTGGAGGGCGAGGTCTCTGGAGTTCACATCCACACGTGAGTCCGAGAGGAAGCGACAGACGACGGCGATGTTCGTGTGCCCGGCAGCCAAATGGAAGGGGGTCAACCCGTCCTGGTTTCTGGGATTCACAAGGACACGGGAATCGGAGAGGAGGGCATCTACCGTTGGTTCTGCGCCGGCACAGCTGCCCCCCATGCGGGCGACGAGGGATAATGGGGTCGAGCGGGTCGAGTCTTGAGCATTGGGGTTCGTGGATGGGTGGGCTAGGAGGAGCTTGACGATTCCCGCCTGCGACTTTTCGCATGCGTGGTGGAGGGGGGTTTTGAGCGCTGTGTCTGGGAGGTTGGCGTCCGTTCGCTTGTCCTCGAGCAGTAGGCGGACGGCTTCCTCGTAGTTCACTACGCTGCCATGTTCCAGTGCCAGGGGAGCTGTTGCAAAACTTAATGGTGTTCGTCCCGCTTGATCTTGAGAATTGACCTCGATGTCCGGGCGTTTTAATAGCAACTTGACAACCCCACTATACCCTCTCGATGCCGCCATGGTCAACGGTGTCTGGTCGTCCTTGCTGCCGAGGTTAACCTGGACCCTCTCATCTTCAAGTAGGATCTGCGCAACCCTCTCCTTACCCAGCATAGCAGCATGACACAAGGGTGTCCAGCCACTAAAATCCTGGAGGTTAACGTCAATATCCGCAACACCCAGCAACATCCGGACAATCTTATCGACTCCCAAGTCGGCGGCATAGTGCAACGGCGCTTGACCGCAATTGTCAACAAGATTTACGTCGACCCTAGGATCGCGCAATAGCGCACGCACAGCAACCTCTTCCATGCAGCTGACGGCCGAGGACAGCGGGGTGTACCCGCGATAGTCGCGAGGGTTAACCATGATGTCCTCATGCTGAAGCAATAGCCCGATCACCTCCTCGTTCTCCACCATCGCCGCGTGCTGCAGCGCCGTCCACCCAGTCGGGCTCGCGAGGTTGACGTCCACGCGCTTATCCGCCAGCAGCGCCCTAACAGCGGGCACGTCCTCCCTCTCAATCGCATGTATCAGCGGCGTACGATTGTCCCAGTCGGTGGCATTGACATCCACGGTCTCCCTCTCCAGCAGCAACCTCAGCGCCAGCAGGGCCTCGCGCGCACAGCCTCCTCCTCCTCCTCCTCCTCCTCCACCAACCGCCAAAGACAGCAATGTCTTCCCACCGGCGCTCCGCATATTCACATCGAACCCGCCGTTCAGCAGCGTCCGCAATGCCAGCTCATTGAAGCTCTGCAGCACCCTCTCCAGAAACCCATCCTTATCGACACGGCCCAGAACACCTTGCTCTAACAGCTTCCCGATGGCCAATTCGTCGCCGCGATTCGCGGCAGAGTGCATGGCTCTCTCGCCGTACTTTACCATCAACTCCTCGCCGCGGCAGACACTCTCGTATAGTGGTGATTGCAGCAACACCGAGAGCGTGCGGTTCGTGCGCAGGAGGGAACTCAAGTCTGGTGGGGACAGCTCTTGAGAGATTTGCAGGATCAGTTCGTTTGGGAAGTGGAGCAATGGCATGATTTGTTTATGATGGTGGTGGTGAGGTTGGAGGATGGTCGAGTGAATTCTTATGAAGGGGGGGGTTTTTTTTTTGTGTTGTTAGTCGGCTGATAAGGGGATGGTGGGATGTGTTATCTGTTACGGTACGGACAACACGTTGTGGTAAATTTACCGGTACTCGTGCCAAGGTTGCGGCGTGCGGCCGCAACCCCCGCATGTTCGCTGGCTCACAACCGGGGCCACTCTAAAGAGTGCCTGACAGCTCAACGCAAACTTACAGCTCAACGCAAATTTGTGGCTTA
>Ga0307509_10000893_pt1 | contig 51018 bp, 57 predicted proteins | sample 10_EM_MG_FD_202245 | JGI IMG/M metagenome (GOLD analysis project Ga0307509, IMG submission 202245) | Populus trichocarpa ectomycorrhiza microbial communities from riparian zone in the Pacific Northwest, United States - 10_EM | ecosystem: Host-associated > Plants > Roots > Unclassified | place... | reverse complement strand
AATTGCCTCAGGAGTCGGAATCATAAACACAAGACTCGTCACTCGCTTGGACCGACTGACCGTTCTACCGCACTGAAGGCTGTTCCTCGATGGCCAAGTCTACTCGAATATTGCTCCATCGATAAACGTTCCTCCCCGGGTTTAGCCCAAACAACCCAAGCAAGCATGGATTAAACTTGCGAATTGGTCCCCACTATTAAACTACCACATCGGGTTAGACGTTCTAGTTTATTTGCGTTTAGCTTTCGTTGTTGGGAGCTTATTTACCGCAGCGCGCCTCCTAACGGTGCCCAACGTTTACGCACACTATTACCTGTAGCATGGGTGTTCGCGTTTATAATGCTCCTGCCGGATACTTTTAGTTATAGCGGTGGATACGGCGAGTGATTGCGAATGTTTATCGACAATATGGTGGAGAGGTTTGCGGGGGGGTGTCTATTGGCTTTTTTTTTGGGGGGGGGGGCTGTGCTGGAGGAATTGGAGAATTGCCGGTGGAGTTGGGGTGTTTGGAGCTGTTCGAGGTAGGCTGGTGCCTCGCGGACTAAAAGGCATTTTGAAATTGATTGCCATCAGAAGGCACAAGTGGATACGAGATATGCTACTGGTGTCGTGTACTGTACGCGCTTACCGTGTTCGGAAATTTTGTGGCCGGAAAGCCCAGCTGTGATGGTGGTTCGATCATATGTGATCACTCGAGAGACCAACCCACTTGACAAGCCATGCTACTCCCCAAGTTGGGAAAGTCGAAATCCCCCTCTCACCTAAGATGCTTCATTTGCGACTTTAGAATTATCGAGCTATCATATATTGACTTCTAAAGGCAAACTGTGGTCTTGGCAGTAGAATAATGGCAACTTGCCTTTGATCTCGATTGGCATATTAGTAACCAGAATCGACGCTAATGCATGAGACCAATCTTCCCACCGTCTCACCCGGCCAGGAGATAAATCGCTTGCAATGTGCTCTCCTCCGTTGGTTCCCGCTGTTTCCCTACTCTCATGTGAATAGGATGTGTCAATGCCTAACTGATGCCCACGTCTATGAAGCTTCCATTTACCCCACCTATAATACAACACCGTTGTCTAGGTTGTGCGATAATGCAACTATATACAATGCCAATGATGGACAGACGCGGGGTGATTTAACTTAGCAGACAAGGGAAATAGAAGACAAACCAAAAGGGTGTGTATATACAGAGAAGGAGCTATGGCAAAGCCCTAACTATCTACGGATATATACGAAATTGATTTAACAAAACCCAAACTATAGAACAAGGAGTGTGGGGGGGTGGGGCGATTGGGGGTTAATAAGGTAACAAGAAATTCCAAGGGAATCATCCAAACTGGGGTGTTGGCACTGCGGTGGCACTGCGGTGGCATTTCAGTCTGCTTGTAGAGAATTGTTTGTAGCGGGCTCGGGGCAATGCTTTGTCAAGTTTCTTCTACTATTGTGAAGGGTATTTCAAGGAGGTGGAGGGAGAAGAGTAGGGTTTTATTATTCGATATTAGAGCCAACGGGTCCTTTTGGAAGGGGGTTAGAATAAATCGGAGGGCTCAGGGGAGAAGAGTTGTGTGGGTTGAAAAACTGTTGCGTATCTGGGAATGGAACTCGTCCGGTCCCGCAGCAACATTGCGATTCTATCCTCCCATTCCGCACGGCCCACGAGAGCGGTGTTTGGCCGTATTTGTCCGAGTCAGCTGAATCGGGGCTGACGTCGTTCCGTTCTAGCAGGGTCCTCACGATGGCCTCATGCCCATTCCGTGCAGCCCACGAGAGTGGCGTTTGGCCATATTTGTCAGCTGTGCCGGGATTGGCGTCGCTCCGTTCCAGTACTATCCTCACGACTCTGTCATGCCCGTTCTGCGCAGCCAGTGGGAGAGGTGTTTGGCTATATAGGGTGTCCGCTGTGGTGAGATCGATGTCGCCCCTTCCAAGCAGTATCTTGACAACACCCTCCTGTCCATTTTGCCCAGCCTACGAGAGCGGCGTTTGGCCATATGTGTCAGCTGTGTCAAGATCGCTGTCGCTGGGTTCTAGTAGTATCCTCACGACTCCCTCTTGTCCGTTCCGCGCAGCCCGCGAGAGCGGTGTTTGGCCGTATTCATCAGCTGTATCGGGGCTGATATCTTTCCGTTCTAGAAGTATCCTCACGACTCCTCCATGCCCATTCTGGGCTGCCCACGAGAGCGGTGTTTGGCCGTATTTGTCAGCTGAATCGGGACTGACGTCGTTCCGTTCTAGCAGTATCCTCACGGCTCCCTCATGCCTATTCCGCGCAGTCCGTGAGAGCGGTGTTTGCCCATAGCTGTCAGCTGTGTCAGAATTGATGTCGCTTCGCCCTAGCAGGATCCTCACGAGAGCGGTGTTTAGCCATATTTGTTAGTTGTGTCGGGGTTGACGTCGTTTCGTTCTAGTAATATCTTCACTACCCCATCATGCCCCTTTCCAGAAACCCAGGCAACTGCTGTATTGCCATGGCAATCGGCCGCCTGCACATCCCATTTTTCCACCTCCAATAAAGCAACCGTTATCTCCACGTACCCGAAGTAAGCAGCACCGTGAAGTCCTGTGAATCCTGTAGGGTATTCTTCCCTATTACAAGGCCGCCCCCTCATACTCATCCCACGTGATAACGCTATCTTTGATGATAAATGTTCATCGTATCCATCCAGTAGTTTCGACGCAAGCATTCGCACACGTTCTGTGGTTTCCCGCCTAGCGTGTGCACCCCAGCGGCAAGAAGCATATTCGATAAAGGCACGGTTGGTGGGACCGAGCGAAGGGTAGGCGAAATGCTCCTGACCTGCCGAAAGTTGAGGTAGGTTAGACCGAGCTCAGAAATCATTACGTGAGGCTTAAGGAACTAATTGGAATTACGAGAGAGATACTCTTGTAGAGTATAGTGAACAAGGCGGACCGTATACGAGGACTTCTCGACCATGACAAGTCCTAGAGAGCTTGCCTGTAGTGTTTCTATAGCAAGAATATTCCGAATATTCAAGTCGGTGGATTCTATTTCTACCCCCAGGGCATGGCATAACTCGCCGACATGTAATGGCCGCTCTGTATTCGATACCCACATTAAGACCTGCATACCGAGTTTCGACCTGCTTCCCTGCTGGGTCTTCATTCGTGATAGGGTTGCCGCGTAGGAATCGCCCTGGATTGCATTAATATTTAGGGAAACGAGAAGGAAACTAGGAATCACAGTTGGTGGATATTAGCTCGTGTTTGTGCTGGAAGTGTTTTTGATATTCTTGCTTACATTTCTGAGATCTTCTTCGGAATTACTCTCATGATACCCGCTCGTAATTCATCGTCCATTGCACACGGGTCAGTGTCATAGTTCGGCTTCATCTCCAGATAACTCTTAATATCGTCCCGGGTAGGAATCCTAACCACCTTGCTAAAACATTTTATGATCCCACCCTCGACATGGGGTCTCCCGGTAACGAATACCTGCGTGTTTCCTGACATCCGAATGATTTCTCGTAGCGACTCGAGTAGCTCTCATTGATGCCGCGGAGTAGCCCCGGCATCGATGCATATAAATACGCGCTGTAGCGATGCAATAGCCCCCCTTAGAAACTCTACTAGGTTATAGAGTCGGAGACCTCGGCGACTAAACTCTTTTTTGGCCTTCTGAAAAGCCTCCCGTATGTGCTTCGGGATACCTTCTCTGGTGTCAAGTTGTTTGAGGATGGCGTCCAACATACTTGTGGTAGGCTGCTCGTGCTGAGAAAGGAAATCGCAGTAGAGCCCCACGACAGCAATATTTGCCCCCCCAGCCTGATCACATAGGCTATCGACCACCAGCGAGCTATCGTTTGTTGATAGCCAATGAAATCTGCATTCTCTTTCCCCAGAAAAGAAGTCTTCCTACCTCATATAAGCTTTCCCCACTCCCGGATTCCCGTAACAGAACAGCACCGGATCAACAGAGCCATTTTCCTTGCCATCCATTTTCTGCACTCGTGGGTTTCTATTACCCAGTTTCCTATGCCATCGAGTCGGTTGGTTTGGACACCTTGGTTCCTTTGCTGTGGTTAGAGTGGTGATAGCCAGTGCAAAGTTTGCCCCCCCTCAAGGTCTGTTTCTGTAATGAAGTTGACGACATTGTTGTGGCTCGTTAAAACGATGCACTAGTTGAAATTGCTAGTGACTTGCTGGTGTTCTGATGACATCTGCGCTATAGCTCATTATTTGAACCCCTTTTTGAGAGAGATAGCAAGAGGGGAATAGCGTGTAAGAGGGGAATAGCGTGTAAGGAGAATCTGACTTCTCAGAGTTGGAGGGAATCTGTGGGATCTGAGTGGAGGGGGTTGTTGTTGATAAGGCTTTCGCGTTACACAAACTGGTATAGGTCTAATAATAATTTCCTAGCGCCGTCAATTGACAGAAAAACTTCGAGGAACTGCCTCTGCCGATGGAATTTGCTTGTAGACCAGGCGTGGATCTTAGAGCGAAAAAAGGCCAACTAGCACAAGGCCAGACTAAAAAATGCACCTCGATTAGCACTCGCAGCTTCAGTGCTCGGATAGGGCGAAAAAATCGGAAAACATAACCCTTGTCTCCGTATATTTGGATATTTGTATTGGATGGGAACCTTTCACCACCGGGGCCTTGTATACAAGTAGTATGATATCTGTTGCTAAGGGTGCCATAAGAATTCGAATAATTGAACCTCGCTCTCGGACGTTAGGGTTGCCTTCGCTGGTGCTCGAGTAAGGTCCGGAACTCTCTTGTTTTTTTTGTCCTAAGTTGGGCTGAAGTGGTCAGTTTTCGCAGTGCTTGTACGAGTATGGTACTCGAGTACTGTACTTTCGCCCTACTATCCAGGGTGGGAGATTTTGGGTGTCTTGGCGGGAGGTTTAATTATTTATGTTCTTGCGGGATGATCTACTGGGAAGTGCAGACCAAACCAGGGTTTATCGTGTGGCAAAGATATGATACCATATTTTCCCTGTGAATTCGCTACTGTAGCTCCGAATACCGGTATCCCCATAAGTTGCGACATCAACTCAAGTAAGTTTAGCTTAGCAAGTTAATAGAATTACGACAGTCAGTTAATGAGATCCAACACAGCTATGATACCTGTAAATGACCCATGTCATACCGAGTCAGGAAAGCACTAATCCTTCTTAAGAGCCGCGGTCTGAGTCCTGAGATTGGCGAGCCGGTGGAGCTACGATAGATTAGCGAGACAATGAGGGTAGTGGTTGCTCAGGGTCTGCCGTGTCAGTAGACACATCAACTTAACTACGGCTTTGGCACATCCCCCAAAACTTACATCAACCGCTCTCTCTCTCTCCTTGGTGCATCCCCCACAACCGCAATCCACCACGTGCCCCCGGTTTTTGTTTTGGAAATCTAATCGTACGAGCATGTCGGGAGGAAAAAATTTCATAGTGATTAAAAATGCTATCAAGAGCTGTGCTGAGGACTGCTTAACCTTCGATGACGTGGAGCAGGCCGAATTTGACCAGGTTATGCAAGGATTAAGACTTCCTAAGAATTACTTGGAGGAGCATGCCTTTCGGTAACCATTCACCTCCCTGCTGTTTTTCTGCATCCTGCGGAACTAATTTACGCTTATAGCATTCATTGGTTCCCCAGGGAAAAATACCTCAAAGTAATAATGCCTTCAGACTTACACGAGTCACCGTGCCAGTGGTTACTTGACACGATTTATGATGGATTGGCGACTGGAACTATCCCACAGGCGTGGGTCCGGAAGATCGGGACACCTCCCTCACCAGGTTTGTTTTCACTTACCAGTACCGTCGAATCTCATGAAAGTCGGAATGGCCCTAGTGACGATTTTCTTGAACCTGCCCAATCGCCGCTCTATATGTTTAAACTCTATATATGTTTAAACTCTATATATGTTTAAACTCTATATATGTTTAAACTCTATATATGTTTAAACTGTGGCGACTTGGCGTTCTCCGTGCCTTCCTGTTGGTTCCGCTGCCTTAGTTTCACCTTAGTTCGCTTTAGTGCCATTCCGACTTTCATGAGATTCTACGGTATACTCACGCGGCCGAGTGCTGAGTTCGTCACGTGATCATCGATTCCTGTTGGTCACTCGGCCGCGTGAGTACACTATCAAAATAGTAATCAAGCTGACCACGTTTACCAGAATATAAGAACTTTCGTGGCGAATACACTGCATATACCAAGGAGGCGGATCTGACGTTTGTTCCGCTCCTGGGTCCTGATTGGACCCAGGAGCGGGAATTTCCTTCGGTGGTCCTGGAGTCTGGCTGGTCTGAGCCGGATGACCGGTTCAAGCTAGACGCAGCACTGTGGCAAAAAGGTTCGGAGGGGGCAGTAAGGGTGGTCCTACAGGTAATTTTTTTTAAAAGAGAAGCCGGGCGTATTGGTACACGAATGCGTATCAGCCGGGCCACACCTACTGACAAATCTTTTAATATCAGCCATGAAGAATATGTAAAGCTCTTCTATATCCTGATACTACTGAATATGTTACTAATGAATAAATTTAATCACTAGCATGTTCTTCCTCCGCCTACCCAACCTAAAGAACACCCATCCATCACTTTCGACGAATTCTTTGCCGGGGGTTACCCCCCGGGAATGGACCCTAAGGGGTCCATTGTGTTGGACCTGGGGGAACTTCGTGTGATTGCAAGAAGAAAAATTGTTGCTAGAGGCAATGTGCCTGATGAATAAATACGGTATGTCCCCCACAGGTGTTTATATGGCCCTAGAAGTCATAGACGGGTAGTGTGTAATCTCCTAACTTCACTTTCTTACGGAGCAACAGGAGAAATATGCAGTGTTCGCAACGGGGCAGTCCGTCCGTCCTGGGCCAGGACGAGGACGGACGAAATTTCGTCGTCCCGTCCCGTCTTTTCCTGAACTTGCCCGACAAGTAAGAGCCAAGGACCAGGACGGACGACATTGTGTCGTCCCCCACCGTCCCCCACCGTCTTCCGCCGTCTTCCGATGTTTTCCGATGTTTTCCGCCGTCCCCTGCCGTCCCCCACCGTCCCCGGCGATCCTATGTAGTTACCTACCATCCCCTGACAGAAGTTGTCTCAGGTCGTGGGGCTCGTCGTCCTTGCTAATGACGGCCGTCCTGGGAATTCAAGGACGAGGACGGACTACATTTTGCCGTCCCGTCTCGTCCGGGGGTCTTGGCAGTCCCCCCGCCGGGCCCTAACTTTACGGGGGCCCCGGACGGCTGAGAACACTGGAAATATGCCGCTTATCCCAGTCCGGTACGTCTTAGACCCCCTTCCCCTATCATTGCTTTGTGGGGGCGTTTTGGGACTTTACTCTCTTCGTATTGCTGCAAGTCATATTTTATGGCTGTGATAATGCCTTTTTTCCTTAAGAATTTACCTTTCTCAATTGATGCCCCGGAGACAAACTCTACTTTTGGGAGCAACGAAAAAACCGTTGGTTTCATTGTGCTGTGGAATCCCCCTTTCTCTCCCTAATAAGTTAATCTTCTTTGCTGGAGCCTCATATGCGAACTCACTGCCTAAAAGTGGGAATGGTGTCTCTGACTGATCGGCGAAATTGTGTTGTGCATAGGATCTTGCATGGACCGGCTGGAAAGATTCGGGCAGAGGCGTGACTCTGAGCAAGTTTGGTTTCGAGGCATTTGTGAGGTTGAAGAGCTTTCACCTGAAGGACTGCCTGGAATTAGATAAATATATCCTAAATGGAAAAAGCGTTCACCTTGGCTGGGGTGGGCGGCTGGACCTTTGGGGTTCGATAGATTGTTGACGATCTTTTGTCTTTTCTTCTTGTTTCTGCGGTGTTATAGATGCGCTTACCTGCAGAAAAAAAGGGGTGTTCTGTTCCCACTTGTTTTGTCCCCATTTGAAATAAACGTTATGCAATGGAACACTCGATACGAACAAAATGCACTTGTGCCTCCAAGTCTCCTTTAGCAACAGTGTGCTGAAGTCTGATATCTATTCTGCCGGTACTGACACAAAGTTGGTCTCGTGACTATACACCATAAACCCGCTAGACGGGTTACGACTCGTTTGGGTGGCCGCTTTTCCTTTGCATTGGCTATCAGATGTGAGCTTGTAGTATTTAGGGTTTCCTTTCCCAGAATGGCAATACTCCAATTCACGAAGCTTATAATGGTAATATTCTTGGCTGGAAGCCAAGAATATTGACGTAGTAGAGCACCTCCCTTATTTCCCTGGTTCGAGCCCGAGTCTTATTGGATACCGGCATGTATTGGCCAAGCTTAGGGGGTGACTGCATCAGCAATACCCAAGAGTTGGAGATGGTCTAGAAGGAATGAGGCTGTTGGTAAGAGGCTAACAAGTGGGCCCCTTACTCGAGTTGTTTGAGAACAACTCTTAATGAATTTTGTTTAAAGGTTGTGGGAGACAATACCCCAATAGAGTGGCTGCGCTTCTTGAAGTGAAGGGAAGTTATACCGAGTATTAGATATCAGTTATCCCTTGGTCCGTCATGTGCTGCACCCAAGAGATCTAGTTCAGAAAACAAGAAGATCTGGAATGTATCCTTAACTGGAATTAAATTACTAGGGTTTCAAACTGACAGCCATTCCACCGTTCTCTTTGGTACGCGGACTAAGGGATGCTGGTATGGCATCTTTCTTGTTCTTATAATTGTTGGTCGTTGGGCGTTGGTCATTGAGAAGTAATGACAGAGCGAACCCCGCTACCCCACCTAGACCGATTGCGCATGGGCAATTAAATATGTTTCACACCACGAACACTTCTGCCGAGCGGCTTTACCTGCCATAATAGCATCTTACTCTATAACTTACGAATCAGTACTCTGCGGCGACCAAGAACCCGTGGCAGTTTTTAATTTTTTACTTTATACTTCCCAGAATACCGGTATCTCGGTGTTCTACATGCCTATCATGTTGTGGGGCCCTTGGAGGAGAACAGAACTTAGCGGGAGAGTGAGCTCACGGGGGACGGTTATGTGCCCTACCGGTAGTTGTTGGGTACCGGCAGTTGTCGGCGGCAGCCGTGCGGGGGGGGGATAGGGGGCTTTCTTTTCTTCTTCTTCGAAATTGCTAGATCTATTGTCTCACAGGGTTTGTGGGATAGATGGTGGCTTTTGCTTTTGCGGGCTTCCTGCAGCTCCGCCAGAGGTCTGTCAAATCTCGTATGATATGATATCATACTAGGACGATGCCTTCAGAAACTCACTTGTCCAAGCCCTTAGCCTCTGCCAGACTCCCCACTACCCATACTAAGAAACATACTCACCACCCAGGATAGAGCGCCCTATCAAACCCCTCTCTCCTTTAATTGACTTGTCAACATCTAATCAGGCCCTCACACAGCCCCTGGAAATAGAACCATAACTTGTGCCGCAGCCATAGCTGAGCGCCAATAGATAGTTCGAGGCGGGATACCTGTAACAATGAACCGATGGTTTATCCCGACTGTCACAGTGCTCGTTATCACTGCCACTGGGAAACCAGGTCTGTATCGTACTAGTAGAGTATGCGCAATCCAAGCTCTGTCGAGTTAAGCCCGCGCCCAACAGCGCTTCACCATCCCCTCCTTCGATCCCGACCTTCGACACCCGGTCCGGACCTCGTATTGCACTAACTAACCTTCTTTGCTGTGCTTACCCTGCTGCACCGCCTCGCCCAACCCCACTCCCGAAAATCCCACACTCGGGATTCAACGCCCCAACTCGGCCTCCACCCAAGCAGAGGTTTTAAAAAAGGGACAAAAAGAAAGATATGTAAGATAAAAATAAAACCCCCAACTCACCCCGACCATCGGGCTCGTTATTAAAGCAACGTTGATTCGCCGTTCTTCACTTCCGTTGCCGTACCGTACCTTATCGGTGGTGGTGGCTTCGCGACAACCAACTGGAGCTGCATGCCATGCCGTAGCACCGCCAGCGCCAGCTCAACCAGGTGGTGTAACTTAGTAAGAAAGAAAGAAGTGAATGAGAAACATTTCCCCAGCCCGAACCAAAGTTTCCCAATGGGAGTTGTAAAAGCAACGCATAACTCAATTCGAGACGTTCTCCACTTTTTACTTTCCCGGGATCGCCGGTGCCTTAAACCTGTCCATTCATTCACTCATAATATTTATTACCATCATACTGCTAGACAAATCAAACCCTCTGTTGTCCCACGGTACTATTAATATCATACAATGGCTACAATAGGTTAAAAAAACACGAGAGAAAGAATAGGGCAAAATATTCCTCTCTGCAAGAAAAAAAAACTAATCAACAACTTCCCGGGGATATGCCATGCAGTATCGTATCGTATCGTATCGTGCATACCGTAAGAACTGGAATAATTGAACCTCACGCTAGGACGTTGGAGTTGCCTCTGTTGGCAAGGTCTGGCACTTTTTCCTTCCTTCTTCTGTCTTAAGCTCGATCGAGGGGGTCGGTTTTCGCTGTGCACTCGCCCCCCCCCCCTATCCAAGAGAGGGAATTTCGGACGTCTTAGCACGAGATTCAGTTCTTACGGTAAGCAACGTGCTCTGGCAGCTAATTTGCTGACCTCTTGCCCGCTTGCCTTCCGCTGCCGGGGCAATAACTAGACAAGCACGTTGCGGTACCGTAAGAACTGTAATAATCGAACAATGTGCTATGTCGTTGGACTTGCCTCCTCTGGTAAGGTCTGATGTTTTTTTTGCCTTTTGTATGCCCCCCCGGAGGGGCTGAGCAGCTCTTTTTTCGCGGTGTCTTTCGTCCCGTTTCCAAAGTAGGGAATTTTGAACTTCATAGTACATTGTTTGGTTATTACAGTTTTTACGGTGGGATGGTGTAACTTCCGCAGCTTGGAAGGACTAGCATAATAGCTACACTACGCACGCACAGTTTCGTCCCAAAGGCCAAGGGTGGTGCAGTATAAATATCCTCCTGGGGGAGGGAGGGTTCATTGAGCATGGGCTTTTGTGTCTGAGGTGTTGTACTGTTTAATTTATCATTTCACTACTATACGGGTATTTTGGTTCGACATGTCTATATCGGTGGGCTTGGGCTCGCTCCCTGTGGAGATTTTGGAAGGTATACTCTCGTATCTGCCTACTAGGGTTTTGTTGCGGATTGGTAGGGTTTCGAGGAGGATTTATAGCTCTGTCGGGTTCATTGCTGGGAAGAGGTTTCGGGGCATGGGGTTTTTGGAGGGGCATAATTTGGTGTTTCAGTGCTCTTCGCCGAGTAATCGGGTATGCTCTCTCTCCCGCTAGAAAGGACACCGGTTAATACGGTAGGAACCACAGTTCCACGCCCCATACTATAACTGCTGGTATAAAGGCTCCTACATCACAGCACCTCAAACCACTCCAACAAATATCGGGGACTTATACGCTCACTTCCGTCCTCTCCCCTCTGGAACCAAGCATCCCCAAGCCCGGCCCCAGCTCTCAACATCACCACAAACCAGCGATCTTTCCAAGGCCGGTGGTGGTGAACCGAAAGAACTTCTGAGTCTCCCGTTCGTAACTGCTACCCTCCCCTTTGAGGCATCGGAGTACTTCACGCAACTATGCGCCTCCTCTATACTCGTTAAATCGAGTCCTCAAGGGTCGGCTTTCGCTCGTGCGGTGCAAATCTTGGAGAAAGAAAGCTTCTTCCGGATTCGTAGGCCCTGGCTGCGCGCCGCTTCCAGGGCTCCCGGGGGGGCGGGAGTGTTTTGGTTGGATGAATTGCAGAATGTAGGGCTCCGGATGAAGGTTGCCGAGGGTGGGTTTGGGTTTATGGAGGAGAGTGAGGAGGACGAGGGTGCTACCATGTTTCTTGTTAGGTATGAGGAATTGGTTGTCCGGACGGGCCATTTGGTGGACTTATTTGAGAAGATGGAGGAGAAAGTTGGGGGCGAAGGGGATGTTTGATTGGTTGAATGGTATATGTTCATTGCGATCTTTCGGAATAGCAGGTGGGGTTTGCTCAGGAATTTCTGTATTTAGTCATTGCGTGATGGGCGGGCGTGGATACACTGGCGAGGGGCATCGGAGATTGGATAGCCACGGGTTCCCCCATTGTTAGAACCTTAGATTTTTGGTTTGGTTTCCTTTTATTTTCCCTCTGGTTTTGAGAGCCCCCCGTACATGCAAACTTGAGTAGAGATATGATATGAGTTACACAGGCTAGAGAAGACAGTAATACACAATAATTCATACACCTGATGTGTTCAAGACATCATGTATACAGCACCTTTGTTCTATCACATGGGGTAGAGTTCACGAGTTTAGACGGGAATCTGTTCTTTGGCCGGATCTCTCCCAATCATGACCTATCACTGCGATAGAAACCCCTCATCAGTAGGCTTGGGGCGTTTAAGACTTTAGCGTAATACGCCTAGCCTGGATGGCGTGCCCGTACTCACGGAGGTACAAACTTTGGCATTGTATCTCCTTGAGCAGCCCCGATCGCTTCTTTAACAATCGCTGCAAGCTCAGCTTTTACCACCGGCTTTCCAGCCAGCTCGGCAAGTGCCATCTTCATGATACTGCCAGTATTGACCTTTCCCCCAGCTTCCTTTGCAGCCTCGACAACCCCATTTACTACAGCTGTGATCTCCTCTTCCCCTACTTTCTCAACCATCCCGGCGTAGATATCCAAGATAATAACCTGGCCAGTCTCCTTTTCAACCAAGTCCTCTCTCCCTGCCTCACGGAACCCAGAAATAGCAGCTGCGGACTTTGTCTTTGTCTTATTGATCAGAGCAAGGATATCGAGGTCTGTTGAAGGGGGGTTTTCTGTTTTAGAGGCATTACTTATGTCTGAAAGAATTCCCTGGAACGTAGTCAGAATCATCGGCGAACGCTTTGACAAATAGGTGAATTACTCGAATGACGTTAAGCTTATTGGTATCTTTGTTTCGCATAGCATCCTTAAGGTCGGTTCTGTGGGGTGATTCAGTGGGAACTCTTCCGGGTGAACAACGAAAAGGTGAATGATATAATATACCTCAATTTCAGTAGCAAAGGGGGTGACTGAGCTGTGGAGTAAGCCCTCAATACCGGCACTCGCATTGATCTCAAGATTGCTCTCGAAAGCATAATTTTGGGTCGATTGATGATTAGACTATTGTCGTTGGTGAGGTTGGATCGAAAAAATGGCTGGGGAAATGTAATTTTATCCCTGTGTAACGACAAAGTGCAAGGGTTAGGGTTTTCGCCAAGAGAGAAAATGGCAACGTCAGCCTCACCCAAGGAAGCAAGCGTTTCAACTTTCAACATCTTTAGGCCGGTTCCAAACATCTTCTGCAACCAACCAACTGGCTAACACCACCACCGTTAGAGAATACTTGATAGCAACTGGAGATAGCTACTGGTTCCTTCAGCTGAAAGGAATAACATCATGGCCTCGAGCTCTAATATAAACCCCTATGATAACTATGAGTCTAACAGAATCGAACAAGATGTCATCGACCCGGATGATCGTGAGCCCCCCACCCCCTCTGCCCTCCGCATGTGTTCGCGGAGGAGCTCTAATACCGGTAACTAATCTAACCCTTCTTGACAGTCGATGTTGATGATGACGACCCACTCGAAGCAACCTCCGCTACTACCCCGTTAAACCCCACACATCTCACCTCCGCCATTCCCGGTGAAGATCGCCGCGCGCCAAACAACACTTTGGACGAATCAGTCTGGGACACGCTCTCTCGTGATGTCTTCGCCGTCTGGGAGAAGATGAAAGCGGTCCTCTGGCCAAAGTTCACTTTCAAGAAGTGGCCAGACGCAAACGACGTTCTAGAGTCTGGCGGCGGCTTCGGCAACGGCGGCGGCAGAGGGGCCGCGGTTATTGGAGATTGGGACCTTTGGGGTCCGCTGATATTCTGCTTGGCTCTCAGCACGCTGTTGAGTCTTTCGGCAGGCGATAAGCAGACTACGCAAGTGTTTGCCGGAGTTTTCTCTATGGTTTGGGTTGGAGAGGCGGTGGTTACGGCGCAGATCAAGTTGCTCGGGGGGAATATGTGGGTCTTCCTACATGTGATGAGTTTTGGCTCACCATTGCTAATTCAGACCTATAGTTCCTTCTTCCAGTCGGTTTCTGTTATCGGATATACATTGTTCCCCGTCGTCATCTGTGCTTTCCTCTCGGCTCTGCATATTCCGGCTATAGTCCGTGTTCCCGTATATTCTGTCCTGTACCTATGGTCCCTTGCTGCCGGGGTTAGTATTCTAGGTGGCAGCGGAGTCGTAAGGAATAGAGTGGGCCTGGCAGTTTTCCCGTTGGGCATATTTTACGCGGGACTAGTCTGCCTGTGTCTGGTCAGTTAGGTGTGATGAGACACGATCGATGGGGCAATACGACGAGGTTATTAGGGGCTTTCTTCCTCCCTTCTGTTTTTTCCTAATGTTTTGAGGCTCTGTGCATGATTACGCAGGACAAAGGATAACTAGCTTGTATATATTCTTCAATGATGGCTTTTTTTGTTAGAAGGGTTTTCTATGAGAACGGTTTTCTATGAGATAGAGTGGGTCGCGAACGGCCTATGATGGAGTGAGGTACGCCTAGGATAGGTATAGATTATCTTCTAGTATCCAAGCAAGTTTGTGGCCCATACCTCACTCGCCTCCCGGCTCACTATTTACTCCTCTCCATTCTTGCTATTATCACGCAGTAGATTAGCTTAGGGCTTAGAACACCCCCTTGGTCGGAAATCTGGATCTGGGTACATCTGACGTGTTTAGCCTAACGTTACTCCCTAAGTACAGTATATATTAGCTGGCCTAGAGACTGGCATCCCTTCATTCTCCTCATTTCACCTCAGCTTTCCCCCATTCATTTGGTGGGCTCCGGTTCATAGTTTGGGGAACCCCATATTACATTTGGTCTCAGTTCTTCGTGAATCACATAGTGTCACTCGATACACCACTCTCAAGACCTGATACCCCACTCCCACAAGCTGGGTATTTGTACTCGTAGGCCGCGGACAAGCTCCCCGGGGTCACTGATCACCTACCATGCGCCAAGCAATTTAAGGAGACGATCCAAGTGGAACTGCCCCCCCCCACGCAAAACCAACCTAAGCGCAGATGGGCAGTCTGGTACGGCGGCAGCTCTGCGGCTGCCCTTGAGCGCTAATTTTAATGATCAACACTCGCCGGATCGAATTTTGTAAGATTTTTTACGTCGCAAGCTGCGGACCAGGCACTAGATGCGGAACCGGGGATGGGTAGAATGCCACATAATGTTCCGGAGCGCAGTACTGTAGATAACAAACTCAGTTACAAGTACAAGCATAGATCCACCGGGGTCGAGGACCGCCCATATCACGATCCCCAGGAAAAGCCCTGGCCATGATAGCCCCCGAAAACAGTAAGCCCCCGAAAACAGTAAGCCACATTTTTCGAGCACCCCTGTTCAAATCGCTATTCCATTCCCCTTTCGTCCCCACTCATATCGATTAGAGGGGCCCGAAGTTTGTGACCAGAGAGCGCCCCGGATCCATATCAGGGGTCTAGACGTCCGGACGTTACAGCACCAGTATGGCTTTTTCTCGCTTGTGCTGATCACATGCACAGTACTGCACAATGCTGGAACACAAGTGCAAGTTGCCGGCACCAGATAAAGTAGGGGGAAAAAATTCTAGGATCTAGGATTTTCCACCTTCCTCACCCAAAGTCAGAATCCAACCCCCCCAGCGATATCGCATTGCTATCATATCGTATAATACCTTCCTCGTTCTTCACTTCCTTACACCACCAGCCCCTCTAAGAGATTATCATTTTATTATTAAAGCCCCCCCCCCTCAATATCGTGCGCTGGCCAATCAGATGCCTGCTCTCGCCTTTTGAAAGGGGATCGAACTGCCGGCATAGGGTTGGAATAACCTGGGTTGAACGAAATTCATAAAATCCCTCTCTTCCCGAGTATAAGTACAGTACTGTACTACGAAGGAAAAAAAAGGCAGGGAATTATCCCATTTGGGCCGCTTGCCGGCATGTGGGTGCAAGTATTTGGCTGCTGAAAGTTGGGGCGGGGGGGAAAGCGGGGGTGGGCTGTAAGACAGAAGAGACAACGAGTTCGTTTGATCTCCCTGCTCGGCACTTCTCAAAACACTGGTACAGATACCCGAGATCGTTCCGACACTCGCCAGGCGCTGGGGCGCGCGCGCATACCGCTCTAACGAGTGATTTACTGTGACACATGTGGGTGTGTGCCGTGGGCAGCTGGGGGTCGATTGTAGTCCAAATTCTTCTCTTGACCTCTTCAAGTGGGAAATTCTGTTCACGATAAACGCTTTGGCGGGGTGCAGGCTTTGGGAGGCCAAAGCGCTGAGGTTTCCCCAGGACTGGTTTATGCATTAACCTTGTGATCGTGGCAGTGGGTTATTGCCTATCGTAGTTACTGTATGGGCTCACTACCTTTGTTTCAGGTGTTGGATTCTTTTCCCCCCTTTGAGCGGGAGACCGCGCGCATCGTCCATCTCTTTTAACAGAAAAACGGGGAAGGTGGGTGGTTGGGTGTGCTATAAGTTTGCGCCATGCTGTTTACTGTGGGGGAAACCTGCCAACTGAGTGTTTAGAAACCCTACAATAACGGGCAGGTTTTTGATCAAATGGCAGTTGAGGAAGGTGATAGCAGGTCCTATATGCTTGAAGGGGTGAAAGGAGAAGGGGGAAAAAAGAAAGAGGACTCGGATGATGGCCTGCTACTCCTCTATGAGAACTCTGGCAGACCTATGCAACCTGCTTTTGGGCTAGGCTGCGGGCATGCCCGCTTTAGTCCAATGGTGGCTGTGAGGCGGGAGCAATGCGGGGGGTTACGAAACTGCCGTACCATGTCTGGAGGAGGATACGGTAGTGGTTGTGTGCGGTATTAGTGACGGGGGAAGATCGAAAGAGATGGATTTTGCGTACCGGCACCGTTAAGGGCAATGCGTTTCAGCTTGACATAGGGCAGTGGCGGGGAAATGGGGTGGGGGATTGTCTAATCTAACTCTCTCATTCTCTCAATCTGTGCTGAGACACACGTGGTGTGATGGTGGGATGTTTAGGATACGGGCTCTTCTTGCAATAAGATATCTCCCCGGGTCTCGTAGCTAGGTTAATGAGATGGTGGAGGGGTAGTTGTCTGATATCTGATTGTAGGGATGTGTATATAGAATGAGTAGGAAGAGTAGGAGTAAGTAAGAGTATGTACTACCGTATCCTACTCGTACTCAGTAGGGTAGGACTGTTTATCGATAAGAGAGGGAGCTTGTTTCCCTAAACGTGTTGCGCAACAAAACGGTCGGGGGCATTACCCGTTTTGATGGTCGCGTGGCTCGACGTCTCAGCGTGCCGACCTCAAACGGCCTGTTCAGCGAGGTGTAGGCGAGCCAAGAGATGGAATCCCTTCCCTTCCCACTCGCACTCCCCAATTGAGCGAATAGCTGGCGCACACCAGTCCAACCAACAGAGGATCCCTCCAACCAACAGACGAGCCCCTCAGCGAACCAAGCCCTTCCTTCCCCACTGATAGCCACAAGATACCCCCCACCTCGGTAGAATACAGTACTAACAAAAATTAAATTGAGAAAGTGGGAACTGAACAGTTTCCTTCATGGAGTATCGGTACCCGGAGGCCTGCGAGAGTTTTGGCCAGCCACAGGCGAGAAGAGCGGGAAAGAGGAGCAGAGAGGGCCCATCCTCCCTCTAGCCCTTTCCTCTAATATCAACTGTCCTTCCCTTTTCCACCGTTTGTTCATTCGTTTGTTCGTCCGTTATCCAAACGGTCGCCATTTCTGTTGCCCGTGCTCGCGACCGCTTCTTGGTTTAAAGGAACCCGTCTCACCGCGCAGTGCCTGACCCGCATCCTTCAGTCTCTGCCGTTGTTCGTTTGGGGACATCCTGGCAAATATATAGTTTCCAGTACCACCGGTGCTACGAGTAGTTTTGAGTGTGTATGAGCGGTGTGTGTGGCCGTGGGTTGCGTGTGAGAAGTTAAAGGGTGGCGGTGGTAGACATCGGTGGTGCGTGCTTTGCTCCGCTTCACTGCTTGCTACATTTTGTGCAGTTGTGTATGGGTGGTGTATCGGTTGTCCGACTGTTCCCCAGAAGCTGCCCACCCTTCCTTTTTTACCATTCTTCTCATCCGTCTTTCTTTTCCTCTCTCTCGCATTTGCTGCTGCTGCTGCTGCGAGTCCACCAAGGCACACATTGCCTTCTATTCATAGATTCCACTCCATCAATCCTGTCAATCTGCCCATCCATCCATATACCTACATACATTACATAGCCGTTTCTGCTGTGCTCCCTCCCGTCAACCGCTCGCTTGGATCGGACCTCCCTCCCATTTTTTTCACCATTTTCCCTCCCTTACTTTACCTCTCCGCCATCCCCCGCCAGGAGGCGTAGCGGCCGTAGAGAGGGTAGCAGGTGAAAGGCAGGAGAAGAAGGAGACGTGGAAGGCGGTGAGAAAGCGCATTGTGTTGTGGTAGAGAAGAAGGAGGAGGAGAAGGAGAAGGGAGGTGGGAAGGCTTCATCTGTGCACAGGGGCGAATAAGTCTGTCTTGTTCGTCATCGGGGGCTGCGGGGAGACGAAAATAAACTCTGCTGCTTGCTACACCTCACACCGCAACGCAACCAACAACAACCCAACACTCTCGTTCAAATCTGTCTCTTTTTATTTTTTCTTAATCCCCCACATCTCGAAGCTAGGTTAGTCGAGAAAAGAAAAGCGTGCGATAATTATATCTCACCTCCACCATAGTCCTCGCATCACACCACGCTCCACGCTCAGACGGTAGCATACAACTGTTGGGGGATCTCTAAAAAAGTTACAGGTGGAGCGAAGCAAGCAAGGGGATACTTAGGAAATCACGGAGATCATGCAGCAGTCTCCGACAATTAGCTGCCCTTTGAAGGTATTTGTCTTTTTGCTCCCCGTCCCGTTGTTTGTTCCTTCTTTTTGATTGGCGATTTCATATCATATTCTACTTGCACCTGTTTCTCGCTTCTTTTAATTTTTAATTTTACTATCTCTGCTGTGTCCTTCGTCGTCGTCATCTTGGCTTTCCCTCGTCCGTTATTTTCTCCGCTAAAAACAGTTGCTCCGCACAGACAACGACAGAAGTCGATTGGATTACTCCTCTGAAGTCCTACATTAGAGCAACCTACGGAGATCCAGAAAAGTACAGTGAAGAATGTGCTACTCTAAACAGACTACGTCAGGACATGCGCGGAGCAGGGAAGGATTCAACATCCGGCAGAGATCTACTCTATCGGTACTACGGACAACTAGAGTTACTGGACCTGAGGTTTCCCGTTGAGGAGCGAGGTGTTAGAGTTGGGTTTACATGGTGAGTGAAGCAATTGCGTCCCCTTGAAATTGTGTTTGTCGTGAGTGTCTGTCTTGTTCCTCTGGGCTGCTTGAGGTTCAGAGCGAAATGTTGTGTGTGGAATTCGCTGCAGAGGAAGGGGTTTAACCGATGCGGCTGAAAAGTTATTTCATTCCACGAGCTACGCAGATTTGGATACATATTAAGACGACAGCTATCAAGAGAATGTTAATATCAAGGCTGATGGATCGGCGGTTCATTGTAGGTACGATGCCTTCACGCACAAACCAACCTCCCAATACTCCCTTGCTTTTGAGAAAGCTTCAATCATCTTCAACATTTCCGCTGTCCATTCATGCCACGCCGCAAATCAAAACCGCTCCGAAGAACTTGGAATCAAGACTGCTTTCAACTCTTTCCAGGCCGCGGCGGGAATGTTCACTTATATCAATGAGAATTTTCTACATGCACCATCCACGGATTTGAGTAGGGACACGGTGAAGACTTTGATTAACATCATGCTTGCACAGGCCCAAGAGGTGTTTCTGGAGAAAGTGATAGCGGACGGAAAGAAGAGTGGGATGCTTGCGAAACTGGCGGCCCAAGCTGGGTTTTTGTACGCTCAGGCTGTAGAAGGTGTTCAGGAAAATGTCCAGAAAGGTATCTTTGAGCGAGTCTGGCTATTACTCTGCCAGGTATGGTTGCCGTGCCTAACTGAATTGGGCCAAGCTGACCTATTCATCTGGCAGATTAAGCAAAATTTCATGGATTCATTAGCTCAATATCTCCAGGCACTAGCGGACAGCGAAGGTGGTAAATACGGACTTGCGATTGCTCGCCTGCATTTGGCCGAAGATTTAGCCAAGGAAGCTCTTCGAACATCACAATCGTTCCCTAATTCTCCCCCACCTACCTCTAATTTGTCCTCAGAAACTGGACCTGCTCTAGTCCAAATTAATAAAAGACATCTGGCGCTTGCCCAGGAAAAACTCGTGGCCTTGATGAAGGAGAACGACTTTATCTACCATCAGACGGTCCCAGCCGAAGCAGCAATTCCAATGGTTCCAAAAACAGTTGCGGCAAGGGCGATTCCCGTACAGGAGTTGTATCAAGGGGATGATATTAACCGTATTATTGGTCCCGATATCTTCCAGAAGATCGTGCCTATGAAAGTCACCGAGAGCGCATCTTTATACGACGAGGAGAAGGCTAAGTTGGTCCGCGCAGAGACAGAACGGGCAGACTTAGCAAATGCAGAAATGGTCGCAGCCTTGGACTACCTGAAGCTACCCGGATCACTAAAGCTGCTTAAAAACGGCTTCGAGAACGAGATTGAGGTGGACGACGAGTTCCGAACATGGTGTGATGATATCGCGCACAAGCCCGAAACTTTGGAGGAGAGGTTTGTTGGTTTAAAGAGGGATAAAAAGAGAATTGTGGAGATTCTGGATCGATCTTCAAGGGGTCTAGATACGGAGGAGAGCGTGTGTGAAAAGATGAGAGCGAAATATCTAGATGAGTGGACACAGCAGCCTTCAAGTCGGCTCACACAGACTCTCCGGGCGGATATTAGGAGCTATCGAGAGGCTGTTGATGAAGCTATAAACAGCGACAATCTGCTTTTTGCCCAGTACCGAGGAGTCAAGGCAGAGATAGAAGAAATGAGGAATGCGGGCGAGAGGGCTGAGGAAGGGGCTGTTGATGATTTATGGGTTAGTAGGGCTGGTGTTGTTAATGGTGGCTTTAGTGGAGATCGGGGCGGGGAGACTCTTCTGGATGTGGACGAAGGGGACTCCGGAGTTACTGTTCTGGAACAGATTGAGAGAGTAGAGGAACTACTTAAGAAGCTAAATCTAATCAAACGAGAGCGGGCCCAAGTCTTGAAGGATTTGAAAGAAAAGGTAAGGCGTATTCCTATTTTTCAGGGTTGCATCACGCCCTAAGCTCATTGCTGTTTCGACCGAGGCGATTTGCTAAAACTCTTAATTAGGTTCATACCGATGACATCTCGAACGTTTTAATCCTTAATCAAAAATCCATTCAAAATCTCGAGCCCCAATTGTTTGCGACAGAATTGGAGAAGTTCCGGCCACATACAAACAGGCTACTCACAGCTGCGCACAAACAGTCGTCATTAATGAAGGATCTGACATCAGCCTATGGTGATCTTTTGCAAGACAAACGAATTCGTGCGGAGCAATCCAAGTATGAAGCCTTATCACGCCAGAGAAACGCAGTGTTGGGAAAATTCAAGAAAACCTATCAGGCCTTTCTGGATATATGGGCAGGCTTGGAGAAAGCTCAGCAATTCTACACGGAGATGACTGAAACAGCCGAGAGTCTAGAGAAAAATGTGGAAACATTTGTATCGAACCGGCGAGTCGAAGGCGCTTCTTTACTAAGCCACATAGAGCAGCGGGGGGGGTCCGAAGCAGATAGCCAGCGTGGAAAACTCCTGGGCATGATGGAGAGGGTTTCTCTTTCGGGAGATACAAGCAAAATGCAGCAGAAGCGACCGCCACCCTTATCGAACGTGAACACTCACCAAAGCCAGCCTTCATTAACGTCAACTCATGGGCAGAGTCCCCCTGGCACACCTAGATATACCCCCCATCAGTACGGCAACTACCATCCTACTCCCACGCCGCCCCCACCACCTCCACCGTCCGCACCAAGTGGGTTCGCCAACTATCCCCAGTATCCTGCTGCGAATGGCACAAGTGGGTATGGGCGACGGGATTCTTACGGTCAGACACAACAAGGGGGGTCGGTGCCAAGAAGAGACAGCTATCAGTCGGCTAACATGCAACGCCGGGAATCCCATCAAGCTGTTCCATCCTCTCCTCCGCCAACAGGAGGCCAGCAGCAACAGCACCAGCCATATCAGCCAAGCCACTACTCTTCCCCGCCGAATATGTATGCGGGGCAAGTTCCAGGCTTTCCGCAACAATACAACCCTTCAACGTACATACCACCACCTCCTCCTCCGGGTCCGCCCCCACAACCGAGCTTAAGCAGTAGACAGAGTTTCGGGGTGTTACCCCAGACCTCCTATCAGCAACCTCCACATCCGTCGACTCCGGGCCAACCACCCCAAGGGTATCACCAATATCCAGTCCCGCAAGGACAGCAGCACCAGCAGCAACAACAGCAGCAGCAACAGGACCCTTGGGCTGGATTAGCCGGGTGGAAGTAAGTGGAACGATTTTTAGCGCGGGCCGGGATTGTGTCTTTTCTTTTTTTCACTTGAAAGTTTTTTTGTTTCCCGGATTGCTTGGGCTGGTGTCTATTTCCTTTCTTATCCTTATTTATTTTCTCATGCCATCCCAACTTCTACCATCTCGCTTTAACCTCTTTTCCCCCTCCATTCCTCACTTCTTTGTTCTATTCTTCCCAGGGACATTCCCCCGCGCTTCTACGATAGAGGAAAGCAAGGACCCGGTGCTAAGAAGGAGAAGGAGAAGAGTCGAGAAATTGAGGAATGGAGTGGGCAACCCAGACTATTATAGCGTTGTGCGTTGAAATGGGAAAAAAGGGTTTTATGTTTGAGTATAGTAGCAGCTTAGACTGTGAGCCAGTGGGAGGGGAGGAAGAAGAGGATGATGTCTGGGGGGTGAGAATGGGTGGCAGAAAAGTGCAACTAGCGAGTGGTGTAGCGATTTTAGCTAATGTGCATATTGTATCCAGGAAAGGGAAGGGGAGTCAAAAGCAAAAGATTATACCTTATCAAAAAGTAACTATGGCACTGCTGCAGTTAGAATTCCCAACGTTTGAGCTTAGTATAGAGAGATAGCGAAGTGACTATGGATGGGAATTCACTAGTGCTGTACATAGCCCAGCGGTGGAACTTTGGTTGCTATGCTCGTTTTGGGAGCGCGGTGTGCTGTGCAGGTACTCGTAGGTTAAGTTAGCTAACTCAACTTATGTTTTGTCATGGCATTGTACCGGGCAATAACGTCTGTCAATGATGGAAGGGCACACGCAGGATATTGCGCTAGCACGGCCGAACTGAAGTTGGACCCTTTGCTTGGGAATTGCCACCGGAGATGTCCAACTTCAACTCGGCCGCGCGAGCACAGCGCTCGTGCTTAAGTCGTTCCTTTCCTTTCCTTTCTTTCCCCGCTCAGATGGACTGTTGGTTTGCTATAATTTCGTGATGGCTCGCCTGCCCGTTCTTCCCCTTCTTATATTTAGACTACTGTGCGTCATTTGTTAGGCCCTACAGCTAACACCGGGCTATTACCGGTAATGCGCCATAAGAATATATCATCATCACATCAAAATTTCGCAATATTGCAGTGTAGTAGCGTGTACCGCAGTAGGACAGCAACCTACCCAAGATCTAACGAGAGCGGAAAAATAGAAAAAAAAATCGCATCCACCCTTGCTTGCCCGTCCGTAAGCAGAGAACTCTGATAGCACACTGCCGGTACACACCTTCCCAAAATCCACCCATCCACCCACCCACATATTGGTAATACCGGCCTCACCGGATTCCCCGGATTTTCGGATTTTGTTTAGTATAACTCCCGCGCATATTTAGTGATCGAGGGAAATTGGAGCTTCTAGTATGATAGAGTATGAGTGCTAGAGAAACTGCATTGGGGTGGCTGACCCCTCCATGCTAGCCCTGCACTGGCGGGCGAGTAAGTACTGTAAGCATGTATATATGTAGGTAGGTAGGCAGGTAGGTAGATAGGCGGGCGATCTGCGGTTAGTAATGTAGTTGGTATAAAGACTTCTTGACCACCCTCGGAGTTTTCTCCTTCCCCCTCTCGCTCTCTGTCTGTCCGTCTGCGCGCGCTGGTCTTTTCCCCTCCCAAATCGACCGTCCTTCCACTACCGTAATTAAGTTACAGTAGGGAGAAAACACGATAGCGGGCGAGATCAGTTATGGTTTCTCCCGAGAAAGGTTCTCCCTCCCGTCCCCCATTCACCCACTCACCCACTCACAAGCACTCACCTATTTCTTCTGCTGCTGTCAGGCTCAATCCCAAGCACGGGCACACTCGAAGTCGCAGCGGCACCACCGCCACAGTACGTCAATGGAAAGCCACAGCCACCGCCGGGCATTGACGAGAAGGCGCTTTTGAGAAAGATTGATTTCAGATTGTTGCCCGTGTTGTGCATTTTGTATCTTTTGGCGTTTTTGGATCGGTTGGTTTTTTTTTTTGCTTCGCTCTACGCCGCTCATCTGGAGGGGAAAGGACGGACTGACGGTGTCAGCGTAAATATCGCAAACGCAGCGGTATTCGGCCTGAAGGAGGAATTGAAGCTCGGCGGAGTAGAATATAATACCTGTTTAACGATATTTTTTGTGCCGTATATTTGTTTGTTCCCCCCCCCTCCACCCCCATCCTCTTTCTTTCCGGGGGCTAACGAGAAGTAGTATTTGAGATCCCGTCCAACATATTATTGAAGAAATTGAGGCCTCATGTTTGGCGTAAGTTTATCATTGACACCTACCCTCTCTCGATTGCTTACTCACTTTTTGGTTCCTGGTCTTTTTTTTTCCTTCTTTCTGCTTGGGGGTGGCTTATGTTCTGGGACTTGACTGATGGGTATTTGCTTTTTGGGGCCGTGGGGGTGAACCAAAGTTTCGACATGTATGTTCATGTTCGGACTCGTCACAACGCTGCAGGGATTAGTACAGAATTATAGTGGGATTTTGACGACGAGGTTTTTCCTGGGCCTTTTTGAGGCTGGTAGGTTTTCCCCGCTTGCTTGCCCACGTATTTGGAACATGTGTGTGCTGATTGTTGTGGGAAGGGATGTTCCCGGGATGTTTCTACTTGATCGCTATGTGGTACAAGCGTGAAGAGGCGCAGAAGCGGTACAGTTTCTTCTTCTCATCTACTTCTCTTGCTGGCGCTTTTGGTGGGTTGCTAGCGAGTGCGATTGGGCTTATGGATGGTAAAGGTGGGTATCGGGGGTGGAGGTGGGTTTTTATTCTTGGTAGGCTTTTTAGATTCACAAGTCAACGCCCTGAGGGAATTGGCTATTCTGATTGGAATTCACAGAAGGCATATTGACCTGTATGGCCTCATTCCTTTTCTACTTCATCATCACCGACTTCCCCGAGGAAGCTACCTTCCTAACAGACGCTGAGCGGAGGTTCGTCAGAGACCGCCTGAAGGAGGATGTCGGCGACTCAGTTCAGGAGACTAGCATGACTTTAAAAGAGGTTCTTGACGTCTTCAAAGATTACAAAGTCTTCATCGGAGGATTCATGTACTTTGGGCTCATCGTTCCGGCCTACGGATATGCATACTTTGCACCTACCATTGTCCGGCAATTTGGGTACAGTCGTCAGTTCCCCCTCCCGCTTCACCGTGGAACACAAAAAAGTACAAAAACATTGACTCAAAGGAATAGCAATCCAAACCCAACTCCGCTCCGTCCCTCCCTGGGCAGCCGCCTTCGCCTTCGCAATGATCATAGCGACGATCTCTGATAGAGTAAAACACCGCTTTCTCTTCACAATAATCCCGATTTGCGTCGCTATCTCCGGCTTCGCCATCCTCTTGACGGTCCACAACCACGTCAACACCCAGTACTCTGCTCTCTTCCTCGCGGCAATGGGAGCGTTCAGCGCTATGCCGGTTATCGTCTGCTGGTTTAACACAAACTGTACTACCCTCCTCCCCCTCTCTACCCCATTAGCAAGCTAACAAGAAACGAAAAACAGTGGGAGGTCATCACAGAAGAGCCGTCGGCACAGCCTGGCAAGTCGGTTTTGGTAACATCGGTGGTATCATAGCCACGTACTCCTTCCTATCAAGCGATGCCCCAAAGTTTGTGAAGGGATATTCGATCGCCTTGGCGTTCATATGTTTGTCAGCGCTTTCCTGCGTAGCGTATTTCCTTGCCGTGAGCTGGGAGAATAAGAAGAGGGATCAGGGAGTGGATAAGCACTCTGGCGCGACCGAGGAAGAAAAGAAGATGCTTGGGGATTTGAGTCCGGATTATAGATATTTCTTGTAGAGCTTTCGGCACCCTCTTCATCCTCTTCATTTGTTTGTTACTGCTGCTTGTTCAGGAAGGGATGGGCGGCAGGGAAGAGAATGGGATGGAAGGGAATGGAAGGGAAGGGAAGGGAAGGGAAGGGAAGGGAAGGGAAGGGAAGGGAAGGGAAGGGAAGGGAAGGGAAGGGAAGAGGTATGACTTGAGGATGCAGCTTCAGTTTGTTCTTTATGCAGCGCGGCACGATAATTGTTTGCTTAGACTTATTTGGGAGAGTATTGCACTGTATATACCGACGAACGCACAGATGACCAATGAGCCGGCATGGCCTACGATAAGTAAGTTTAATGTACCGGTATCTGCGATTATATAGATAGTCTCTGTGTGCACACACACAGTACCGTTGCCCAGCCCAAACGACGATACCTTCGGGGAACCTATCATACAATACCACAATACCACGAATAAAAAGCCATGGTACCGATATAGCGAACCCACCTCCACCGAGATACCCTCCCACCCGGTTCAGAATAAGCCCATCACCGCATAAATGTTTTCATTTTTTATATACCATTTAATCTTCCCTCCTGTGCAATGCAAACATTCAGCCTATGCATGCAGATCCACAAACGAAACAACGCACCGAGTGAGAATACATGCCGTCACAACGCCCAAACCAAACAAATCAAGCCCCCGGAAAAGAGGGAAAGAAAAAAAAAAGATTCTAACTCAAACCTCCATGAACCGGCTGCTACAACCGCCAAGACGGGGGGGAGTGTCATTCCAACACAACCTCCCCCGTATCATACAGTACTATAAAGCGCCGGCAGCGGTAGACTAGACTAAAATGCTGTGTGGTGGGAGGGAAGAAGGAGGTATTTACCCCTCACCACACCTGACTCTCAATTCCGGTTTTTCCTTTTCTCCCCCCTACCTACTTTGAGTTATCTTTTTTTTCTCTTTCGTTTTCCTAGCGTAGTTCTCTGGTTTCCTTCCCTTCTTAACATCCCCAAGGTTCATCTATTTAAGATAGCTCGATTCCATCCCTATTTCCCTTCCTCATCACCATTATCAAAGCAGTCCACAAGTCAATCCAAGCCTCCGATATCAACACAATGAGCGTTTCTATTTCTTTGGTTTCGACGAAGCCCTTTGGTAAGTTTGTTTATTTGGGTTATTATCACTAGTTTTGGGCCACGCCATACGTCATAGCTAACTCAATCATCTGCTGTTAGATGGCCAAAAGCCCGGAACGTATGTTAAGCCTCTAACGCCCAAGACTCAATTCGCTCTATCAAGCTAACAAGAGCTCAGTTCCGGACTTCGTAAGAAAGTAGCCGTTTTCGAGCAACCAAATTACACTGAGAACTTCGTCGCAGCACTCCTCCAAGCTATCCCTGAGGGAGCCGAAGGGTCGTTCCTCGTAATTGGTGGTGATGGCCGTTACTACAACCCTGAGGCCGTCCAGAAGATTGCAAAAATTGGTGCTGCCTATGGTGTCAAGAAATTGCTCATCGGGCACAAGGGTATCTTGAGCACCCCAGCTGCTAGTCATGTTATCCGGAAGAGAAAGGCCACTGGAGGGATTTTGTTGACTGCTAGTCATAACCCCGGTGGTAAGTTAGGCTTAGATTGTGGGTGAAGGATAGGGCTAGTGTAAGGGCTAATCGATGATAGGGCCTAAGGAGGACTTTGGAATCAAGTATAACTTGGCCAATGGCGCGCCAGCTCCTGAGAAGGTTACTGATAAGATTTACGAGATCACCAAGACAATATCAGAGTACAAGATTGCCGATATCCCTGATGTAAGCCCTCCGATATAGCCATAGAAGGTTCGGTAGCTAATTCAATTAGATCGACCTGGAAATCATTGGAACAAAGACCTATGGCCCTCTAGAAGTTGAAATCATTGATTCCGTCGAGTCTTATGTCTCCTACATGAAGGAGATCTTCGACTTCCCTCTCATCAAGTCTTTCTTTGCCCAAAACTCCAAATTCCGAGTATTATTCGACGGCCTGCATGGTGTCACCGGCCCATACGGCATTGCCATTTTCCAGGAGGAGCTTGGGCTCCCACCCAACTCTACACAAAATTGTGTACCGCTTCCCGACTTTGGTGGTGGACATCCAGACCCTAACCTCACTTATGCACACTCCTTGGTTGCCGCTGTAGACAGAGATGGTATCCAATTCGGAGCTGCTAGCGACGGTGATGGTGACAGAAACATGATTTACGGGGCCAACGCATTTGTATCACCCGGTGACTCTTTGGCTATCATCGCCCACCATGCAGACAAGATCCCATACTTCAAAAAGCAGGGTGTTTTCGGATTAGCCAGGAGTATGCCCACTTCCGGTGCTGTCGACCTTGTTGCTAAAAAGAAGGGATTGGAGTGCTATGAAGTCCCCACTGGATGGAAATTCTTCTGCAACCTCTTCGATAGCGATCGATTAAGCATCTGTGGTGAGGAGAGCTTTGGAACCGGATCGAACCACATCAGAGAGAAGGATGGCGTCTGGGCCGTCGTAGCCTGGTTGAACATTATTGCTGGTGTCGCTAAAGAGCTGCCAGATGGCGAGGAACCCTCAATCGCTAATATTCAGAAGGAATTCTGGAAAGAATATGGCCGTGAGTTACTCTCGATCTGTGACAACCTAAACGTAAGCTGATCAGGAAAGGAACTTACTTTACTCGCTACGATTACGAGAATGTTGATTCGGCCGGAGCCCAAAAGCTTGTAGCTGCCTTCCAGGCAAAGGTCGATGACAAGTCATTCGTCGGTAGCGAGATCTCCGGAAGGAAGGTCACAGATGGTGGTAACTTTGGTTACATCGACCCCATTGACGGGAGTGTCTCCAAAAACCAGGGTCTGTACGCCAAATTTGATGATGGATCGAGAATTGTCGTCCGGCTGTCCGGAACCGGAAGCTCAGGGGCTACCATCAGATTATACCTAGAGAAACATGAAGCGGTATGTTCGACACCAATCCTTCCATGATCGGATCGGGGCTAACATTGGTTTTTATAGGACGAGAGCAAACACCTGCTGGATGCTCAAGTCTATCTCAGGGGGATTATCAACCTGGCCGTAGACTTCTTGCAGTTCCAGGCGTTTGTCGGAAGGGAGAAGCCCGATGTTATGACTTAAATAGGTATGGTAAGTATGGCATGGTTTACGCACACAATTCGCGGCAGAAAACAAAAATCCACGTGTAGCACCCCGTGCCTCATTAATGATATTAGAGCCTTGGTTCAACCAAGCTGCCCCTTGTGATCTGTTCGTGACGTTTTCTGAAGTACCTTAGCGGCACATACCGTTTGCCAAGTATCGAAGGTGGAAGTTTCTCCAACTTGCACGAGATACCGCAGCCTGCAGCTAATAAACTCTATTACCGGCATATATCAAAGCGTTCCCCGCTCTAGCCAGTGATATGCCACTATAGGTATTGACTGGCAACCAGTCTTATTTGTGTGAGAGATCTGGGGCCACTCATAGATCTCGTACAGGGTCAAACTACGAGAACGATTTGGTGTCTGAGGTCTCCTGTAGGCTTGAGCCCTGGCTGTATTAGACCCCTGGAATAATGTCGTTCCTGACATGAGGTCTCGGGCCGTGCCATTTCATTTAAGTCACAAAACGCCGAGCCATAGATCCCCGGCTGAGTCCTAAAACACAGACCACCGATATCGTAACCCAGGGGGTCGGTCGCGCTTTGGAAGTCTGGAAGTTTAGAAGTGTTGGGCAGCGTACTGTAGAGGGGAAAACTTGTGCAGTACTGTACCGGTAGATGGCTTCGACAGCAGCGGGCATTTTCTCGGAAGAAACAATAAATTTAGTAATACTCGGGAATCCAAACAAATCTCATGACGTATGCTTGTTTCCCAGCAAGGGTATGATTTACAAAACCTTGGCACCTCGAGCCTTGAGAAAGGGTGGGATTCCATTTCTTGGAGGGTGGCTGTGATAACTGTAACTGCCAACCCAGCAAAAAAGCGACCGGCCAATTCTAACCGGCCCCTTCGTGCCCAATAGTACGTACACACCAACGATTTCGTTGACCCTTTCCTGCCCTGCAACGTCCTCCCCCTGTCCCGGGGTACGTCTTCTTTTACTTCCTTTCTTCCTCTCCCCCTGATCACCATACCCTATCCATTCCTCTCTTTACAATTAATCCTACCAGCCCAACGGAAGACAAATAGTTCCATCAACGAATTACCACTAATATGAGTTCGTCCAAGGAAGAAGGTGGTGCAGTCCCCGCTGCTGCTAAGAGCTCCTGGGGCCCATTCCTGAAGGTCAGATGCACAGTTCACATTGTTCCCATAATCCTCTTCAATTACTGACCTTTTTACAGTCGATTGCGTCATTCAATGGGGATCTAGCGAGTTTGACAGCTCCAGTAAATACTTCCCTACAAACGGCCCCCTTTTTCCAACAATTTTTGACCGATCTTCACAATTTTAGCCATTTATCTTGAGCTCCACCAGTTTAACAGAGTATTCGGGTTATTGGGTATGGACCGCTTTTCTCCTTGTTGGGAAGGACACGTATATTGTTGCTTGCGGCTGTTTTGAGACACGGAACACACTTCTGACCACAACGATTCGCAGGCCGAGCATCCCGGGATCTTTGTTGCGCCAGCCCAAGAGAAAGACCCGCAGAAGAGAGCTCTTTTAGTACTCAAGTGGTTCCTAACTACCCTCAAGCAGCAGTATAGCTCGAGAAACGAGAAACTGTAGGATACCTCCCCTGCCTCCATCCTGGCGACCCGCGACTAACTTGGCGCCACCAGCGGCTCGGAGAAGAAGCCACTTAACCCCTTCCTGGGGGAACTGTTCCTCGGAAAATGGAAAGACCCCACCGGAGAGATCGGAGAAACTCAATTGATCTCCGAGCAAGTCAGGTGAGCCGACTCCCGTCTGCCATGGAACGGGAGCTGACTTGACTGGATATTGGATAGCCACCATCCTCCTGTCACGGCTTATGCTATCTTGAACGAGAAGCACGGCGTCAAGCTTGAGGGTTACAACGGCCAGAAGGCTTCTTTCTCAAGAGGTACTATTTCAGTAAGGCAGGTTGGGCATGCCAAGTACCATCTGAAGGAATTTGATGAGGACTGTGAGTTGCCCCCAGAAGACTCATAACCTCAAGCTAATGCTAACCACACACAAAGACCTAATTACCCTTCCTTCTCTACATATCGAGGGAATTGTATACGGGTCCCCATATGTCGAACTGAACAAGAGCAGCACAATCCTCTCCTCTACCGGATATGTCGCCCAAATTGATTATAGCGGAAAGGGGTGGGTTACTGGAAAGAAGAACACCTTCTATGCGACGTTGAAGAAAGAGGGTAGCAAGGATATTCTCTACACGATTGATGGGCAATGGTCTGATGGGTTCGTTGTTAAGGAAGGAAAAACAAAGAAGGAGGTGAGAGAATGGTTCATTTATATTTATTTATATATTTCCAAAAAGAAAAACAGACTGACTATCTCTTGCTTGGAACAGTTGGAGACCTACAACGCAAAAACTACTGGAATCACACCTCTTTATATCGCGCCAATCGAAGAACAGGACCCTCTCGAGTCTCGTCGTGCATGGGCTAAGGTTCAGGAATCAATCAACACAGGAGACCTAGAGACTACTGGTACCGAAAAGTCCAAGATCGAGAACGAGCAGCGTGAGCTGAGGAAGAAAGAGAAGGAAGAAGGCAGAGAATGGGAGAGGAGGTATTTCACTAGAGTTATGGACGACCCCGTATTCACAAGGTTGGCCGAAAGCTCTGGGATCGTCGCAGAGGAAGGAAAGACGGACGGTATCTGGGTCTTCGACGAGAAGAAATTTGCCCAGATAGCTGAGAAGGCGAGAACTGGGGGGGAGGCAAAGGTTGAAGAAGTGGTCAACACTGCCGCTTAGACAAACATAAACTATAGACTTGTATGCAACACGGATGTTTTGGGGTATCTGTCCCCTAGATGTCAGGGTATGGAATTCTTTTGCTAGTTTATCATTGAACTGTACTGTACATGACTTGCCGAGGTGGAAATAAAATGCAGCGGGGAGACCTTAATTATACCTCTATTGGAATTCCTTCTACATTTCAGTTGTCTCCAAGTTCCTTACTTTCTTTACAACTAAGTGGGCAAACTACGGATAGATAGAGTAGGAAAATCCCGGGATGCTGGGATGACGGCATAATATAAGTTGTTTTATAGTATCATTTCTTCAGCTTGTCATAACAATTTCATCCGGCAGCCGGTGACAGATTTACGGTACATTAGGTTACCAAGTTTGGTTTTCGTGGAATTTCCTCGGGCCGCCAATTTTCAAGGGCTTCCGCCCCTCCCCCGCTCTCACCCCACCGACTAGGCTACTGACACGAATAAAAATTAGAGTTCATCATCTTTCCCATAGCCACAACTTAAAACAACCATCTTTGCCATCAACCAAAACAACCCTCGGGCTTTAATTTACATTCTAGAAATTCAACAAAAATGGTACGCCCCCCCCTACCCCCTGGATTGATTCAAACTTGAAGCCTTCGCTGGCTTATGCTAACTGAACCCGATTACACCGGTAAGGCACGCAAATTTTTTGTAGGAGGAAACTTCAAGTCCAACGGCACAATCACTCAGATCAAGAGCATCATCGAGGGACTCAATCAGGCTTCTCTGAATCCCAATGTTGGTTCGTTAACAATTCCTTTCTCTTACAAAGAATCTCCTTCCCTCCCTGGGCAAACCAAATGCTGACGGGAATATTCAGAGGTCATAATTTCGCCCCCGTCAATCTACCTTCTCCTCGCCAAACAGATTGCCAGCAACGGTATCCAGGTCGCTGCCCAAAATGTCTACGACAAAGGGAATGGTGCCTACACTGGTGAAATTAGTGCAGAGCAGTTGAAGGATGCTGGCGTCAACTGGGTCATAATCGGGCACAGTGAGCGTAGAGCCCTTCTTGGGGAAAGCGATAAGGCTTGTTTCCCACCGTTTTCGACATTTTAGTTTTCTTTCTTTTTAGTGGTGAGTATGTGGGGGTTTGCTAATGTGGGGGGTTTGTAGTTTGTCGCTTCAAAGACTAAGGCCGCCCTTGCCGGAGGTTTGAGCGTGATTTTGTGCATTGGAGAGTCGCTTGAGGTTTGTTTTTCCGCTTCCCTGCCTTCGCTATCTCATGTGGGCGCGACGGTAATGGTGGGCGGTTGAGATGAAATGGGATGATAGTGACAGATTTTTATAGGAGCGTGAGGGCGGGACTACCATCGATGTTGTCACAAGACAACTTAAGGCTGTTGCTAGCGAGGTCAACGATTGGTCCAACATTGTCATTGCCTACGAGCCCGTTTGGGCTATTGGCACTGGAAAGGTGGCTACTACTGAGGTACGAGTTCTCTGCTTGTTCATATGAGGGCAATAGAAACTAATAATTGGGAAAACAGCAAGCCCAAGAAGTCCACGCCGCCATCCGTAAATGGCTAAAAGAGACCGTCTCTGATAAAGCAGCGGAGGAGACCAGAATCCTTTATGGGGGAAGTGTCACTGACAAGAATTCTAAGGAGCTTGCTACCCAGCCCGACGTTGACGGCTTCTTGGTTGGAGGCGCAAGTTTGAAGCCTGCTTGTGAGTTACCCGCTACTTCTTTCATTCCTTGTGGTTGGCTATGGTACTAATGGCTTAGTCGCGGACATTATCAACTCTGCTGCTTAGATACCCAAACCGTTGGCACGGATGGGAGAAAATGTCTCACTGATCTAATGAAACCCCGCAATGTACCGTATCCTAAGAAATGCACTTATCCTACAAGAGCCGTTTTCGATAGTATTTCTCTAAAACTGTGATTATGTTCCCATGACTAAGAACAAACGATTCTATCACGATAATCACAAACAAAACCAATACCGCTCAAATAATATCCCAACGAAAACCACAAAACAAGAACAGCAACTTAGCACGCCATCCAGACACCAAGACCGTAACCCCCAAAACACTAATCCAATGCCCACGACCCTCACCCTTCTCCATCCTCCTTTGACTTCTATCATCATCCTCCACCGCATCTACGCTCAAAGTCAGCAAACCCAAATCCCAAGAATAACAATTAAACAAAGATAGATAAAACTTACCCGCCCCCACCCCCACCACATCCACCACCTCCACCACATCCACCGCCTCCAAAAATCCCTCCATGGTGCCTACGTTTCTTCTTCTTCTTGGGCTCAATATTGATCGTATACTTTCCGGGCGTGAGATCCTGCTGTGGCTGGTGAGGTCTCGCCCGAGGGCCGTAAGAGCGTTCTGTATCGTTCCTGGAACCGAAGCACATTTCGCCGATATGAAGGTTTAATTGCAAAAACGTAGTATTGGAGGCACCGTACGGTACAGAAGCAAACACTAATTCCTGCTCCAAAGTAGCGAAGTCCCGAGCATTAAATATCTCTTCGTTTCCCCCCTCCGTCCAAACCCACCGGCTGCCTCGTACCATGCTCTGCCTTGCCCCAGCTTACCTTACGTTAGTCCACCGCCTCACAACCTAATCATCACTCCCCCATTTCACGAAGCAGCACATCCTCTTGCAATACGACGGAGATTCACTACCGTATCAAGCTTGAACCTACCAAGGCAGACTCTTCCATAGCGCTATACAGTATCGGAGTGTTGCGTTGTGGTGCATGGCTGTGCCCAAGACGAATATCATAGGATGTCGTACGTTGCACATAACACGCAAGCACAGGATACGAGGTGCAGTAGGAGTGTAAATCTAGTACTTGTGAGGACTTTCTGCCCCCCGTGGAGCCAAAGCATTGTGGAGGTTTTGGTTTTGGTTTTGGTTTCGGCTTTCCTTCCAAAAAAAGAATTATAAAAAAAAGCGAAAACCGATTGTAGAGGAATTTTGGATGAAGAGATGATTATAGGTGGGTATCATACCCTGTATTGCGTTATCTCTACTTCCGGTAACGTACTTACTCGGGTCAGGGGACAAATGATGAGACGGACAGGGGTTTATGGGTCCGAGCTCTTTGTACAGTAGAGGTAAAAAATGATTTAATTTGGCAGGAATAATGCCAGGAAGGGTAAAAAGCTTTGACATCTTGACCCCTGTCCATCTCATCATTTACCTCCATACCCGAGTAAGCTATGGTATGATACTTGTATTACCAGTATGCACTCACAGTGGTGGGAAACGCCCTATCTAAGAAATTATACTGACCAAAAAGTCGTTCATTATTCCAACTCACATCTAGTGCCAGCAACATTTCTTAGATCGTGGAGCGCCGTTGGTCCCGCAAGAGGGAGCGAATGCATTATCAACATCCTCTCAGATAATTGCTCGTATTATACTTACTTGTAACTATTACGGCAGTCGATTACAGTAGTCCAGTCTACTCGCAATTGCCTGATGCTTGTGAAAACGACCGCTATTGCATGTGGGCAAAAAAATTCTCGGAGCCTCAAGATTTTGCCCACATGCAATAAGCGGCCGTTTTTACAAACTTCAGGCAATTATGGTCCGGACTTTAACCCCAACCTCTTCCCCAATCAACAACAAAAAAACCATTCCGTATCGACCGGCATAGGAAGGATAATGCAGCCCGTGGCAAAAAATACCGGTACGTTAACACTTCAGTAAGCCCCAATAGACTAACTGCCGGTACTAAAATGCCAACGTATTTTTCGCTACAGGCGATGGTGCCTGCGCAATATATATGATACTTCACTACTCGGGCGCAAATTAAAGATCCGGAAAGAATGACCTTGATATCTATGTTGCAACCATACATTTTGTTTGTCACTTCTTCCGGATCTTTAATTTGCGCCAGAGTACAGTACGATAGCAACAAAGCAATTCTCCATCCTACCCTACTACCCTACCGTATGATACCGTCTTCCCAACCAAGCCGAAAACCAAACACCAAGAATTTTCAGTCAAAAAAAACCACATACTATGATATTATTACAATACCAGCAACAAAGATTCCCAAATACTATTTTTTGCCCTCCGGCCGGCTCCCGCCCTCCCTCCCTCTCTCCCTCCCTCTCTCGCGGACGAAGGATACACCGGTAGACCATCACACAAGCACAACCAATGAGACACCCCCCCCCCTTCCCCCCAAAACTGGCCCGTCCAACCTCCTTCAAGTCTGCCTCGCGAGGAGCGCCGATACCACCGGTATTATACTGCACCGGCTGGTCCAGTCGGTATGGTACTACCAGGTATCATACTTCATTCGAGACCAAAAAAAATATTCATGGGTGATTCATTCATCCTGCTTACATAACACACATAAAAAAAATCGGGTGGCTTGGCAAAACTAACTTGACCTCGAAAATGACCTCCACTTGATACGGTACCGGTGATACGGTATCACTCCGATTGAAAAGAAAAAATTGAAAAGAACAGGAAGAGGTGGAGGGGAGAGAGTGCCTTTGTCAAGAACACTCTTATAATATCTTTCCGAAGGTGTGGTTGTGGTTGAAAACTTTTTGAAGAATACCGGTGATTAATTCTCGTGTTGGTCTCTGGTTTTTGATTCTGAATGCCCCCGGTGCCATACGGTAACTAAATTATAGCATCCTCCCGGGGGCCCTCCTCCTCAAGAACTGCTACATAATACAGTACACCATCCGTCTTCAAGGCTCAGTTGGTTAAACCGTCGGTCTCATACTTTCAGTAAAGAAAAAAGAAAAAATCAAAAGGAAAAAAAAAGAAAGGAAAAAACTAGACTACCAGCACGTACGATTCACTCTAAGAGTTGGGCCATCGGAAGGTCGCGAGTTCGACTCTTGCTGGGGACAGCTTTGTACACCCACCCGTCACACCATATATTCACACATTCAGCAATCGCCGGTAGTATAGCAGGTAGATGATAATGGTGGCGACGATGAAGATGAGGAATATGAATATCGAGGCTTTAAACACAGGTATGGGTTGCTTGGGGTCAAGCCCTCAGGGAGGGAGCGAGGAAGGGAGGGAAAGAAGAAAAAACACCACTATTATCATAGTAATGAGTATTATATCCTGGTGCTCGTTCTGCCGGTAGTAGTGCTCAGGCCCAATAGGGTAAAACCTCCTTGCTCCGGAAACGAAAGTGGTCAAACGGTTTAAGCACTACACGAGAAGACTCTGTTGCTTATTATACAATTGGCAACGAGTTCTTTCTGTGTGCGTTCTCAAGTCCCTTTAAGGTGGGTTAGTCCAATTATTGTCGTAGTGATGCAGGTTTACTTGTAGGCAGCCCAACTTCTAACGATGGCATCATCTCCAAAACGCCCGCTCAGTTTATGCACTGTTCCACCCAAGGACACACGCCAATGCTCAATCCCCCGATAATGAATATAATTCAACATTCTAGACCCGGTATCCCAAACCCGACCCCCGTAAAGTAAGAAAGCAAAAGGTACCCATTTACAAACCGGGCCTCCCCCAGCCTAAAAAAAGCAGTAAACAGTACCAATCAACCACCCAACCTTTCCTACAAGACCTACTAAACAGGGTGACAAATGGTATAAGAGTAAAAATGTACAAGAAATATAAAGAGAGAAACCCGCAACCAACCAGCTAGGGACCATACAATTCACATTAACCCCACATCCCTCCTCCAACCGCTCTGCTATAAACGGTCACCAAGCATTCAGGTAATCGAACAAGGAAATTTTACAAGGAATAAGAAATAGGAAAGTCATGAAAGTGTCCGGTGTCTAATTTGCCCAAAACCCCAACCCAAGCAGTTTCCTTTTTACCTTTATCTATGCCTCCTGTATTCGTCGTAATTGTCGTAATGTGGCTGTTGGTATTGTTCCGGGTGCCCTAGGTCAGAGCCAAGGTGCGACGAACCTGGCCTATTTACGCCATGCGAACTATGGCCTTGTTCGTAGTGCTGCTGGTCACTGAGCAAGTGCCTAACCGACTCGGTTTCGCTTCTAGTATCGTGGTGGCCATAGTTCGTTATTGGCTCTGAGCTTGCGAAGCCTCTGTCACTCATATATGGGCTCTCGGGACGGTGGCCATGCCGGAAACCTGGCGATGGCGGGCCGTGTTGGGCGGACGGGACAGGAGCGTAGTCTGTTCCACGGTAACCACCTCCTAGTGGAAGAGGACTTGGGCCCCGCCGTGGCCCAGACGATGAGCCCGGCCTAGACGAAGCCGGAGAACCAAGCCCACGAGGTGTCATGTATCCACGTTCGCTAAGACTGTCTGACCCCACCCCATATATTGATCCTCCGTGATCCTCCGCAAACTCAGCCCTATGCTTAAAGTGCTCAAAGTCCATATCCGCTTCCTCAACCATTTCAAACCGACCACCAAAGGGATCCTGCCTCCTACCAGTCTCTCCCCGTTGCATGTTATCCAGGCTGATGCCGCCAGCACCTTGAGAGGGCTCAGAGTTTATCCTGCCAGAGTATATTTGTGCTAACACGTGCCGAGCTTTAGCATCAACCATAGGAGTAATTAGGCGGCGATTCAAGGCTGGATGGCCGTATCGTTTATTGAAATGATCTTTCTGAATCCCCTTTCCAACGCCGTAAAGGGTCTCCCTGTCTGAGCCCTTAGTGTGATATCGAATCTTGCCATCAAATTGATTGCGGCAATAGAGCTTGAACCCAATCAAGATCAAGAGCAGTGGAAGAACACACAACGCAGCTTGGTAGGTGTGTCGTACCCAAACAACCAAAGCTACAACAACATTGAAAAGACCAGTTGCGAACAAAAAGCGGTTGAAAAGGAACTATAACTCATCAGTACTATGCTCATACCCTAATAAAAACAAGAGCGATTATTACCCTCCAGAATGCGCCTCCACTCTCGACCTTCGTGACAAAGATATACATAAGCAGATACTTCTTCAAGAAACTGTCGATGAAAAAGTAGAAGAATGCAACAGGCAACACAAGTGGCTGAATGGTGGAGAAAGCCAATGCAATTGTCGCATAGAACAAGAACTACATCGCAAATGTCAGTTAACCCACCACGGAGATAGAAAAGCTAGTCCTACGTAATTGTAATAAGTGGCGTAGTCGAACGGTGGTGGAGCAGTCCATTCGATTTTTTCCCTAGGCGTAGGTGACATAAAATGTCTCTGGAAGCTTTTCCCAATCAGACTGACTATCTGGACCAGGTCGAGCAAGGCCCCTAGATTCCTCTGAAGCAAGTACGTGATCCAGAAGGTAGAAACTTCAAAAATCGCAAGAGCAATTCTAGTAGCGAGACCAAGATTTTGGATGGTATCCCATGTAACCTGTTTTGTCTGTGATGTCTCAATCAAACCTTGAATAGTAGTCCACATTGTCTGGCATACTTGGTTAGCCCTGCCACTCCACAAGATCCGCGCGAGAAGACGCTTACCCCGAACAATGCAAAGACGACCAAGTTGTTTAACACAAAGAAAATATACAACTTGTGGGTGACGTGACGCTCCCGGGACGATTTCGTAATGTCACTGGAAACCAGTCAGGTTACACTCCATGGCTCAAGAATAAACCCTACTCACCCTTGCCATTGAGATACGCGTCTCATAATAATAGGCAGAAGAAGGTAGACGATTGAAGTGATTGTTGGAGCAGCAAAGCCCTGCCTGCAGTCCTCAACCCGTCAGCTCACATCCGCATTATGAAGGGAGAATAGGTGGCATACACAACAGCAAAGAACCGGCTGTTCCGTATCAGAAGGCCCTCAAACTTGGGAAACAGCGCTGAAATGTTATGTAAATTCGACAGGAAAACGGCGATCAGCGCGTTAGGAACCACATAAAGGACAGACAATCCAATGAATAGCACATCTCCCACTAAACCATTCCAACGTCTCTTTGATTTTGTGCGACTATTTCAGGTCAGTATAGTTCCGAATCGCAGCCCTTTGGAAAATACTTACGTCAGATTATTCCAAATGATATCGTTTGATCTTGGGGCAAGCATGATTGAAGTTCCCTTAGGGTGCTTCCCTCTAGCCGCCTTCGCAGCAACGTGTGCACGAGAAATGCTCGGGTAGGACACAAAACCGTACTGTAGAGCGTCTCGACTATCAATGGTTTCCCGGACACTCTTGATCTTATCCTCCAACCCCATGATACGGCCACCATAATACTCGATAGCGTCAACCTTGGTGTCCCGGCGCATGGATTTGTCTTTTTTCGAGGGCTTGCACAAAGGCCGTATGGCAGGAAGGTTATCGGGGTCCTTCAGGTATTTTGCTAGGTAACTTTCAAGCCGCCTAACAGCAGTTGCGTGCTCTTCAATGAGCTCTGGGAGGTCCTTGACATTTCTGCCAATCAGTGACCTTCCCTCTCCATCATCAGGAATGCTTAATCCCCCAACTATCTTGTCAATACCGCCGTCAGAGCGATACGATTTGGGGATATCGGTGACCTAGAACCAATTAGCCCTCTGAAACAAGTCACGTGACGGAAGGAGATCCAGCAACGCTACCATCAATGTCTTGGAATGTGTGGAAGCTTGGTACTCATCACTCTCAAAGTAATTCTGCCGGAGTTTTAGGATGCCCTTATAATTCCTCCACAAAAAGTACATGATGATAAAATCAAAGAGCCAAGCAACACAAACATGGGCCCACATGCACTCCCCCCACGCATAATATGGACTCATGAGAATGAACCACCGGGTCGAACTAGCATTTTGCCCAGACCAACTATTTTTGAGGTTGCAACTAACGTTCACCGGAATCATGACCAAGCACCCGATAAGCCCCAAGCAAAAGAATATTGACCGGCACATCCTCAAGAACCGTAGAAAAACAATGGCGTCAAGCCCTATCTTGTCCACCAAATCCGCTTCATGGCACTTAACGAGTGGATGAAACCAGGAAAACCATCCCTTCGAAATCTGTGGAGGGGCGTGTTTGTCGTCTGCGTGTCGTAGCTTCGGAGCATATACCGCGGTATTGTAGGGCCGAATCAAACACCAGCCCAATAGAATAGCCGTAGAGATCCCTAGAGAAGTACCTAAAGATGCTAGGAAAGCATCAGTTGTAAAGGACTGCCTAAAGGGTGACTGGACAAGGTCCAAGAACTTCTTGAGTGTATCATCGCGGTCGTTCTGTCGCTTTACCAGATGCTCCAGACTATCAAGGAGGCAGGAGTCCATAGCTTAGTAATTCGACAAGGGCCCCTAACCGAAGTCGTAAGACTAGGGATATTGTTTCGTAAAGTAAAAACGAGCGATAGACCCTCGAAGGGAAAAGCCGGGGATTTTTTCTGATCTCTGGTAAACAGGATAAGTTGACTGTTAACGAGTGTAAGAAGGCAAGGTCCCCCTTTCTGTTTCTCCTTTGTATGGTGGCGTTATGTTACCCTCGGGAAAAGCGAACGACGACGAATAATATTATTCTCCTAGACAATGAAGGTAGAAAGGCGTCGTCCCAATCAATTCCCTTCCTCCTCTCTCCCTCTCTCCCTCTCCTCCTTGCTTAATGTAGATGCAACGTTGCGTAAGTCGTGTGACGCCCCTAGATCTGTTCCGTTCTGCAAAGATGAGAAACGTTTTTCACGGGCTCAGGAAGTAGGTGGACAGAGAAAGAGCTTTTCGACAGTAACGACGGTGAGAACGAACGAATGAAAGAAAGACAGTAGAGCAAACCGGAAACCGGGTTCACAAACCGACAATCGTATATTAGGACCCTTTGTCTCTTTTACTCGTGTGATACAAGGAAGGAACAGGAATAAGGTTTTGTAAAGAGAAAGAGAAGTAAAAGGGAAAAAATATAAGAAAATAAAAAGAAACCCTTTTATCCCTGAGACAGCAGCAGTCAAGCAGGAACAAGCCCAGGCAATTCCTCCGCCGAGGTCCCAGGAAAGGTTCCAAGAGCTGCGGATGACGCTGCAACCCGATTTTATTTCGATTTAGGGAAAAGGTCAGTTGCCTTGGCACCTTTCGCCGCGTCTTCACCAAAGATTTTTCCCAAGCCGAATTCTTCTCAACCCTAGCCCCACTATTTTTGGAAAGAAGTGAAGATGGGAAAAAAGCGGGATATGGTACGGTAGTCTAACCAAATATCAGAACGAGTGAGCTCCCAACCCTTCGCCTTCACCTTCGCGCCCCCTTATTAGGGAAGGAAGGAAGCAAATCCTGGGGTGAGCGGAAGATAAAATAATACTCGAGTTATAATAAAAAAAGCAAGTGTCGAGAAACCGTTATCACATCAAAACTCTTTTCCCTCTTTTTTCCTTTTTCTACTTCCGCACTTCCGCCCAAAAAGAGACGGCTGATCTACTAACTGCCTTCCTGCTTGAAAGATCTTGCACAGGGACATATCACTAGTATATCGTACGGCTAACACTTTTCAGCTCAACATAGACTAAGGCCCTCAAATCATATCGCCACGACCATTCAAGCAATCGCTACAAATATTATTTGCACTATGCAAGTCCTAATCCTTAACGATAATTCCAACACTTCCAAATCTCACCTCAGACCGCCTATTGGTAATTAAAATAAATAAAAAAGCTTTCCCACCGATGCAAGCTATCATACCTGCCGGGGAAAAAATTTTAAACCATTTTATCTATCCATCACACCAAATGCCCAACACTCAAACCCTCCGCCTAATCAACTACAATATCTCCACCCCACTCCCGCAAAAAGCGAAACAGCTCGATAGAAATAGAAATAAAATGCCTATTCTTCTAAATACAGCAATATTACAATGAATGAGCATCGGTCGAACAGCACAGCGCGCACAGTACAGTACAGCACACCCACAGCACAGCCCTCCATTCATCGGGAGGATCCATCCATCCCGGGGGGGGGGGCATTAAATCCTCCCCCAAGCGGATGCATACCCACATATCGCCACGCCAAAAGGGAATGATCATCAGTACTGTACTCGTGGCGTATTTATAAACATGACTTGAGGGCTACAAGCGTACTCGAGTACGTGCGGTGGTCTCACGGAAAGAGTACCGGTTTTATACGTATGGTGCTGAATTGTGTGGGTTCCGGTCTTTGGCGGGTACATACTATGCTACGCCCTCGAGCACTAGTGAAAATATTCCACGGCCCTCATCTGCGTAGCACAGCGCAAGTTCTGTACAGTGCAGCGAGTTGGTAAAGTCCAACCCATACTATATAGCATAGTGCAGTGTGGTGCGGGGGAACCGCACGCCTCCCGCAGCTGAGCGAAGCCTCCATCGGCTAATATATCCAATTCACATTGTGCTCCAGGCCCGGGAAGGCACTGCACAGTACTACACACCTACCGCCGCCTACCGGCCAAAGCTTGGACACGCGAAATCCCTTCACTCGCACAGGGGCCGCCTTTAATCCGGGCGGGAGAGGATTACTGTGCCATGGCGACACCAGCAGCACATCAAAAGCAGACACTATTATATATAGCTAGTACCTACCTACCTACCTACTTACTTACTTACCTACTGTACCTACCTACTCGCTTGGTTAATTCACCCTCTCACTTCTTTCTCTTCAGTCAGCCGGCCAGCCAGTCAGCCAGTGGCTTTCTTTAAGCATGTATCGCACACTATCTCTGGTTTGCAGAATACTAATCAACTGCGAATGCCCGAACGGCGTTTATGGCCCACCGCGATACCGCATTGCCGACTTAACATATACCGGTACTCGCCATGAGGAGGGACAATCAACACCTAAGCACGCACGCCAGTGACAAATCCACTACCACCATCGTGGTACACGAGTCCGGCGAGTAGGACGGGGGCCAACAATCAATACCTTATCAAAATCGTGCATACACCATACACGCATGAGTTAGATCACGCGCCATCCGCATGGCCCAGCAGCGCAGATGCTCGGGAGAATATGCATCCGTGTCTGGCCTTATCACCGTACCGCGCGACATAGTAATTAGATCGGTGTGGGGGGGATGGGGGATAGGGCTACAGGCTGAAATAAAACATGATATATCACTCGGTAAATGGTAAATATTGTATTGGAAAACTGCCATCAAGTGTACGTACGCTCCCCACTCACTATTTTGAGGCCCCGGCACCGCGATGAATACTCCGAGTGACATTCGATGTCACAAACGCGGGATGTATTTTATCAAGTTCATGTTTCTGCTAGCTGGGCGGTCAAGTCGATCGATCGATCTTCCGCCGCCATTTTACCCAGATCTACGATATTTTACGGAAGCTAGAGCGCTAACTCATGCACTATGAAAGAAGGGCATCTCAGTGGGGGCCTATTGAGTATTGATTGATTGACTACGTTCGAGAGCTGTATTCGTACCGGGAGTGACTGCTGTGGCCAAAGCAAGCAAGCAAACCAACAACCAACCAAACATAGCGCGGTTAGGGGGGTAAGGGATCCAGGGGAGTATCGTATGCCGGTGCGGCAGATAGCAGCTCCTCCGTCTCTTTCGCCTTTCATCCTTTCCCCCCTTTTTCATTTCTCGAACTTCTCATTTTCTCAGCTTCACCTCCCTCTGTCCAATTCATTTCATTTCCATTTCCATTCCCTAGATTTGATTGACAGAAAGTACCCGCTCCGCCACCCCGAACCTTCGCCGTAAAGCAGAAATTGGCCAGGAGAAATACACCCACTATACCGGTATAAGAAAAAGAAATAAAACCCCCAAGAACGGAAGAAAGAAAAAAGACAAAACCCCTACAGAAAAGATGTGAGCCCTAAGGATACATTCGAAGAAGAAAAAACGAAGCATTATGAGGAAAGACTATTTGCTAATTTTTTTCAGGAGTAAAAAAAAGATCATTAGCCCAAATGCCCTCTCCCTTACCCCTTTGCCCCCAGTTCCCTAACACCTTTTTTTCTTTTTGTTGACCTTTTTCCCAGTGACGATGATAATAAAGTGTCAATCAAAGGAAAAAATAAAAATAAAAATAGCAGCCCATTTTTCTTTTTAAGCACTAAGCAAAAAACCGGAAGAACCAAACCCACCCAGCGTAAATTTGCCAACTCAAGAAAACCTATAAAGTGACTTGAACAAAAAAAATCCAGAAAATACCATCCGTACAGAACGGGGAAAAGAAATTCGGAGGGGAGGGTGAAAAAAAGGTAAAAATAGTTGCTAGAAGAAGGAAAAAAATCAACAAGAATGATGGCAAATTATGGTATGCCATCGAACCAAAGTAGACCGAGGGGAGGGGAAGATATGGCATTGCAGAGACCATGATAACACATCGAAATAGAGCAAGGAAAACGAATGTTAAGCAAAAAATTCCCCCCGATATGCATCTTTAATATTTCACATTTCCCTAAACGCAATGCCGTATGCACCGCTTAATGTCCATAAGCACCCCAGCCACCTCCAGCGTGTCTACCACTCGCCTGCCCATATTGAGGATAGCTACCGCTATACATGGAATATTGGTTAGTACCGCTCTGGCCTTGACCAACACCATACTGGCTCTGGGGCTGATGTCCATGAAGTCCATGATTCAAGTGAGAACCGTACATGCTGGCGGGAGTTTGCCCACCGTGTTGAGGACCCAGGTTGCTTGTAGCAGATCCAGGTCTTCCAGGCTGTCCGGGGATTGAGGGTGTTCCGGAAGGTCCGGTTGGTGGCTTATTTTCGCCAAATTTCAGTGATTCATCAGTTTGGCCCTGTTGACTAGCTTGTTGTTGGCCAACTCCTGCCCCTAATTGCTGCTGTTCCTGAGGAAGCCCACGTCCGCTCAAGAAGTTTGGAATACCGCTTCCGTAGCCACCAGCAGAAGTATGTTGAGGCAACGCCTGTTGCTGTTGCTGTTGAGCAGCGGCAGTATTCATCCGGCTGTAATCGCCAAGACCAGCAACGTTGTCACGGCCCTGCGCAGAAGGCGCTCCAAATCCACTAAGGGCCGCCGGCGTCGGAGTATGATCTGAATACTGAGGGGAGATGTAGGTAGGGGGATAACCATACATGCCCTGGTGATTCTTGAACGGTTGGTTATAATAGCTCTAAATTCTTATGTTAGCTACCACTGCTACTACACTAAGGACAAGGGCTTGGGAGCCATACCTGGGGCACAAATTGGCTGTAGTAGGGATGTTGCTGGTACCCGTATTGGAATGCCTGTGTGGGATGTTGCCCAACAGGCTGATGGGGCTGTGAGGTCTGTTGAACGGTAGGGATGGCTGGGCTCGGGGTAGCATGGCCACTACCTTGTTCCCCCGTTTGCCCTGGATATCGCGAGGTCTGCTGCTGCTGTACCTGGCTGGTTGTACCAGCCGAAGTGGGAACTTGGCCAAGGCCCTCTCCTGTAGCACCACCTAATCCACTTGAGGCGCGCTGTTGGTTAGTGCCAGCGTCTTGCTGAGATTGAGCCTGTTGCATGTAATTGGAGGTATAAGGAGCTCCAAACCCAGGAGGTTGTGACCGTTCATTGTAATAGTTGTACTGTGGTTGTTGGTCGGGGGCTGCTGAAACGCCAATGCCAATATGAGAGGGCTGCTGCTGAGGTTGTAAGGGTGAAGGAGCATAGTTTCCATATGCCTGAGGCTGGGTCTGAGGTTGAGTCTGAGCCTGAGGTTGATGGGGGGGGATCGATTGTTGTTGAGCTGAGTGTGCAAAAGCATCGAATGACTTTGTTTGAGTTTGAGTTTCAGGAATTGGGTATCGATTGTAGTGACCGGGTAATTGGGAATTCAGTTGATGCTGCTGCTGGGCCATGCTTTGGGGGGCGGCCGGGGGCTGCGAGCTTGGCTGTTGTGGTACAGTCTGGGGGTGAAGGGGCAAGCCGGGTGCTTGTCTAGGGGTAGGCAAAGCTTCAGCGGCAGGTGGCTGTGAAACTGGAAGTTGGGAAGGTCCAGTTGGAGGAAGCGATGTTACCGGTTGGGCAATGGGAGATGGCTGCGGAGGTTGCGATACTGTCTCAGCCTGCTCTACCTCTTCCTCATCCTCGATATCACCGTTCAATCCCATACTCCCAAATTGAAGAGTAGTATGCTCAACGGCACCGTGGTTACCAGGCATAACAACGCCCTCTTGCTGGTCAAGCACTCTCCTATTGTAGCTCGAGCCACGGCCTGGTGTTCCTTTAGGCATCACTACCCCACTGTGTACTGGTCGACTTGGAGCAGGCTGAGGTGTTGTAACAGTGGGCTGTGGAGGTGGTGCAGATATACTGGCGGCAGCTGCAGGCGCAGCAGTAGATGATGCAATTGTGCTCGCTTGTGTCATAGCAAGCGGGGGTAGTGTGGCATCGTCGATCTTCCCGAGATTTACCTCTGTTAGAGGCTGGGCTGGCGATAGCTTGACTTCTGGGACTTCGGGAACAGCCTCCTCTTCTGGGTCGGGGATGGGCTCAGGCTCGACAGGCTCGGGGGTGGGCTCAACTGGTTCCGGTGTCGCTGGTGCAGGCTGTACCTCTGGCGATGGTTCCTTGGGGGGTGGTAAACTCTCTTCAACGGGCTCAGGCTCTTGAGGCTCTGGCTCTGGCACTGGCTGTGGAACAGGCTCAGGTTGAACGGGGGGTTGCTTGGGAGGAGAGGGAATTTTCTGTACCGGAGCCGGTGGTGGAGGCGCTGGTTTACTGAATAGTTTGCTGGCCCATGATGTTACTGCAGGTTTAGGTACCGACAGTGGCGCTTGATCGGGAGTCGACTTAGAAGCTTCTGAATGAATATCGGGGGCAAAAGAGTTTTCAAAGGCTCCGTTGGCTTCAGTTTCCTTATTCGTTTCTTCTGTCCAGGCAGAAAAAGCGGAATCGGCGGTTTTCTTGTCATCTGGGTTCGTTGCTTTAGCATTTACATAACCACCACAAGCTCCAGCTGGGGCTTGAGCTCCTTCTGCGCGATCGCTGGATTGACGTGACCTACCATTGGCTCCACGACCACGACCTCCACGGCCTGCACGAAATTCAGATCCACCACGGCTTCCATGACCGCCGCGTCCGCCTTCATGGGGGGCTCTGCTTCCGCGAGTACGAGAACTGGACGGGTACGAGTCAATGTTGGCTCCGACGGAAGATGGCTCTTTGACCTTGGACCGGGAGCGATCCTTTGACTTCTTCTCGACTTTACCCCACTGAGCAGTCGTACCTAGATAAAGTACGAGCCAGTTTAGCTTAAATTTTACATCGTAACACAAACACAGCGGGCAAAAAAAGGATTGATACAAGAGGGCAGCTTTCCCAAGGGACATGAATGAAAATCTAACGCGGGGAGGGGCACAGACCTTCACTAATCTTTGCTGCGGTGAGCTGAACGTCACCCCCATTTTCGTTAAGAGCAGTGACAATATCATCGGGGGTCCAAGCAGGAAACATCTCTTGCAACTGCGACAACTCGCTAGCATACTGTCTCTTCAGCTGACCGATTTCGCCCTGATCATCGAAAGTATCATAAGGAGCATTACTGCCTCCACTCGAGCGTGAACCGCGGGGCACAAAGGATCCACCACGGCGGCCACCGCGACCGCCTCTGCCCCGAAGGGCGGGAGGACGTGTTTGCACTTCAGACATATATGGGATTTGAAATTGAGAGGAAAGGGAATATGGAGATTGAAAGATGGAGAGAGGATAACGAAGATCCCAACAAGCCCCAGAAATTTTATTTTCAAGAACGGTGGTTGGAGAAAATTGGGGAGTAATGGACCAAGCGAGAAACGAACCCGGGAAGGGCTTGGTTTGATGTGTGTGCGTGTGTGTGCGTGTGAGGCAAGGTAAGAAGACCCGTGGAGAACAAAAAAGTAACTGCAACACAGGAAAGGAAAATATGGGGGACGGAAGCGGAGAGGGAAGGGGGGGGGGAGGAAGTTCGGAGGGAGGGCAGGCGTGGTTTGGGTTTCTTCAGATCTGGCGACGGGGTTGGCTCGATTTTTTAGGGTGTAAATTTGGCCGAGGGGGACTGGGAAGGCAAGGTGGGTTTTCGTTTCATTTGGGCGAAATGAGAAGGGCTACCTCTGGCTCGAGTTGCACTGCTGTGGCTAGTCTGCACCTCCGGACTCCTTCTCTTGTGTTACGTAACCCTCAGTTCGTTATATCATCTTTCCCTGCGCCGTTCTCAGCTGTGAAGGCAAATCGCCACTTCTTCGCCGAATTTTGAATAATCTGCCCACTTCCTCTTTACAGAGGGGCAAGGAAATACCCCAGATGGTGATGTAGTCTATGCATCCGCCGTTCCCTTGTTTATAGTCGAGTACGACAAGTCAAGTTCCTGATGTTGACTACCGCAGCTCTTTGTTCCCCGAATTGTGTACTAGTATTATAGTCACGGGATCAATTTGCTTGTTCTCCTCCAACATCTTATCTCATCGAATTACCCTTTTTTCTTGCGAGCTCGACTTGTTCCCCTCCTATATGATGGCACTCCTCCGGGAGCCCAAACTACGGCGGGAAAAATGGGTCCAAAGATTTGACCTACCAGATGCCAGCAGCAAGGATTTTTTTCCTTCCGTGCACTGCGCACGGAGTTTTGAATTAGGGCACGGGGCCAACGAGGCTCTTTCTGCTTTCTTCCAGGCTCCCCACTATTTTAAGGACACCAGTTACATACCGGTAGTGTTACCCCATCCTGGAGATTTGCTTAACCTCCTGGTGGTGATATCGTCATTATTCCCGTATGGAAAAGGGACTGTCCACTAGAACCTTAAACCTCAAAGAGGGTTCAAAAAATTTCTTCAAATTTCCCGAGTATCACATCAGCTCTACAGAAGCGGTGTTTCCTACCCCCCGGACCGTCCTGCAGTACCTCCAACCTTTTCTTTTTCTCCAATGATGTGTTTTTTGCTGTGCGAGTTGGCAAGATAGAACACCGAACACCGAACACCGAACACGTATCCTGCATCGAAATCCCCGAACTCACAGTTACTACTCCTCAACAGTTCTAAAACGCATTTTTTCCCCCCCCTCAATGATATGAGATACCCGGAGGGAGAGCAAGTGAGAGTGTGAAATCTTCTTTCCCGGAAGATTATCATCTCCCTTGAGGACATATATTTATTTCTAGAGAAAAATTAGCAAAAGCGGTTCTTCCAAATAGAATTTAATCGCGCGGATACGGGAGCTCGAGAAGCTAGGTCAGAAAGATTCATACTACAGCAAACATAAGTTAGCTCTTTCTCTCTTTTAATACATCCCCAGTACCAGTATTTGGCTTTCCGCGACCCCGGCCGGAAGCATCAGGTAACTCCCCCAGTGAGACAGAACTTCCTGGGCGGGTGGTTGTTACCCTACAGCAAGAAACTTGACGAACAAAAGGCTTCTTCTATTCAACAAAAACGGACGTGAGGAATGAAAGGTCTTTTATTGGGTCTAGTAGTGACGAAGTACGCATCCTCCACACCGCAGAATACTCATCCGCTGAGAAAGAGGGTTAGGGTTTATAAAATCCACAATATCATATTATGGAAACTTTACTCAGCAACAAACCCTGTTTCCCTTTTCACCAGGATTCCAGCGGCCTGTGGACCTATGGTGTTCATACGGTGTGATACTATAGAGATCCTGTGCCTTGATCATTCGCCCTTAAAGAAGCACAGGAGCATAATGATTCTTTCCTCCTTCCACTTAACCTACCCCGCGCTCTAACCCCACGCTTCGGGCTGCGAGGCACAAAGTCCAGGCCCTGGCTTGGTGCCACTCCCATGCCCCCCACCCTCACCTCATACCGCAATTTATCCCTCTCCCGCTCCACAAAAACTTGTATCCCATCATACATACCCTCAAACCTCAGCCCTACCATACCCCGACATCCATTGCAACTCCTAGTCGCAATGGCCATAGTGCTATACTCGGGCACTGCGCTAGGAGGCTGCTGGGGCGAGAGAAAAAGAAATGCTAAATCAATCCCTCCGTTTCCGAATCTTCAAACACACATGCGATACGCGCGCGCGGACGGACGCCGGATCGATCATGGGTCGGGTAAGGGTATAGTAGGTACCAGCCCTCGGCAAATG
>Ga0307509_10000892_pt1 | contig 51023 bp, 52 predicted proteins | sample 10_EM_MG_FD_202245 | JGI IMG/M metagenome (GOLD analysis project Ga0307509, IMG submission 202245) | Populus trichocarpa ectomycorrhiza microbial communities from riparian zone in the Pacific Northwest, United States - 10_EM | ecosystem: Host-associated > Plants > Roots > Unclassified | place... | reverse complement strand
GCCAATTTGGAATCATCGCAGTTCACCCAATATTACCCTATTTCCTTCAATATTTCAACTCGGAGCTTGAAATCGACAGGATGGCCATTCCACTGTGAATTGATCAATTTTCACAAGAGATGATGGAGTTCTCATGCTCTAAAAAACGGCATTTTTGGTGTAAAAAGGGCCACCAACGATGAGTTTTGTCCGGGTGCTGTACAACGGGTGGCAGTGGGACACCGCCAGAAGTGCCGGGATATACAGGTACTGTACTCGGCTAGAGACAGAGCACTTTTTTTTAAATAATAATAAAAAAGATCTTGTAGGCCTAGTAAGTTAGTAGACCTCAGAAAACCGAGCGACGATGAACCCGAGCAGTGTGGAAGGATGGGAATGCACCATTACAGTCTACTTGTAAACTACAAGAGCGCAAACTACCCCGCAAGATAGCCATTTGCTGCACATCCAGCCTCATAAAGTTCGCAACAGGCATTTTATCGGATATGCAATCACTTTGTGAAACAAGTTAGGTTTGAGATGTTTCGCAACCTGAGCGTCTTTCATCCGTGGCCACCTCGATCGATCATCCCCCTATTTCCTAGTTTTTCCACCAATCCTTTTATCCCTGCCAAAGTAGGGTATAGGGGAGGAGAGATTTCAGGATCGTAGGCAGAAGTTATTTGAGGAATTGATTGATCGCGAGTTTGGGAAAAGTTATGGCGTAGGAAAGGAGATCGAGTTAGTCAGATTTGGGGGGGGGATTGGTCGCGGCCAGGCAGTAGCAATTCCCTGACCCTGGGGGGGGGGGCGAGTGAGCGCCCATGACTGCTGTTTTGATTTGTCATTGGTTTTCTATTGCAGTAGAGAGATTATTGAGCTGAGTGACAAGCCTAGCGGGGGTGGTATTTTTTTTTTTAACTGATGAAAGGCGAATGGGGGAGTTAGGGGGGTATTCGATTGATCAGCGCAGGAAAGCTTTCAGTTGAAGTTTAACCACGCGGATGAGGTGTCCAACCAGCTTGTATCCTTATTCGTGTCCCTGCGCCAAGAATTGGCCCTTCCTATAGGCATAGTAACTATTCTGGAACGGGTGCCAATTGTTAGCGCGCAGTCAAAAGTACTTGTAGAGGGAGACGCAGCTCAGTACGAATCTAGCTAAATTACTTGTGAATGTTTTACCGAGCCTCGCTGAGGGTGCCACTTGGCTGAGCGCTTGCACAGTCCAATCCGCCTTTGCACATCAACATTCGTTCCACCCCGACAATCGTCTCTGCCGGTATGCGTTTCCCAGAACAGCTCTGCCCCTGGTCTTGCCCACTCCAGAGAAGGCTCTGCAACATTTCTTGTTCCTTTAGAACACAGTGACCTACCCATCATCAATGCTCCTGTCGAAGAGTGCGCCCACCTCTGAATTTCCCCATCATCCCTGACGATCCGGCTTGGCGCTCGCTTGCAGAGGCGCTTACTCGTACAAGTACCATCTTGCATGCTGGTGGAACACATAATTCCCGAGGAATCCATGGAATCGGGGGCATGTACGGTACAGCCTCGTTCACAAAGTTCTCGCGGATCAAGAGGTACCTTGAAAAGATCTTGGCAACAATCAATGTACTGGTACAAGGGTCTGCTGAAAATCTGTAGTGCATATTCTTGTATCGGTACATGGGTTGTCCCCAGACTTATCCTAAGATACCAACCGATCCGCGAGAACTTTGCGAACGAGGCTGTACTCGAGTACTCGAGTACTCACGTGACCGGATGAAATGGGGGGATTTTCTGTTGGTATAAGGTTTCTTTCTCCTCTCAAATGTTTCTTTCAACTCTTTATATTTTGTTCTGAATCCAGGCACTACTTTGAACTTCGTTATATCATACTTTCTTTGAATACCTTTGTTCTTTATTACGGAATTCTAGCAGTACAGGCGGGACTGAATCTCTTCACTATTTAATTGGTTTATGTCTTTCCTATCATCCTAGTAGTAGTAGTTTGAAGCAATCAATAATCTTGACCATTGTCTATTACTACTTCTTCGCCTAAGTCTCAAGCGCATATTGCAACATTTTCGGCTAGTAGACGATGAGTGACAACGACAAAAGGCATAAACTCTCCAAACTCCGAAACCATAGATATCCCAACATCCTTGTAGTACAGTACCGCATGCATAGCAACCCCGGCTGCATAGAGATTTTAGCAAGCTCCTACTACTGTATGTACTCGAGTGGTTCTCACTTGACATACTATGACAGTCTAAAATAAGGCCATCTCATTTCAACCGACTCGGGTTAGTTAATTAAAACGGGCATTGAAGAGATACCGAAAGTGTGGTTCAACATAAGGCAGCTACAAGCAGGGGGTCTGGCCATCACCATAGTTTTTAACATAAATCGTCCTTAAGGGTTTTTGTGTAACAAATTTCTGATCCCGTGGTTGGGAGTGTTGTTAGCAAGGCACAAGGCTTCACCATCGACCCCGCTTTCCCCAATTTCAACGAACTACCTTAAAAGAACCCAAGTTAATCAACACCTTGATTTATTCACAGCGGTGAAAATTGAAAAATGTCACAAGCTTTCAGCAATAACCAGAATTCTTTCAATACCTTTAACTATACCTCTCCCGATGATGAGTCTAAGATATTGGCGTGGCTGTCTCCACTAGAACCATGGGTACGCCATCGCGACATCGGAGCCCAGCGGGTAGAGAGTATAGGAGCCTGGCTGCTGGAAACAGAGGAATTCGGACGTTGGCATAATGTTAGCAGGGAAGATCGAAATAATCATCCCACATTATTCTGCCATGGAAACCCAGGGGCGGGGAAGAGCTACATCACGTAAGAGAGAGCCTAACTTAGCACCACCGGAAATAAAATAATGGTATAGCTGACAGACTGAGATGACAGCTCACTAGTTATAGACAAGTTGTGCGACGACGCCGTGGACGAAGATACCGCCGTCGCCTGTTTCTACTTCGATTTTGCTGCCCGGAATGAACAGTCACCACTAAATATGCTCGGATCCCTACTGCGACAACTTGTTAGTGGATTGGACGGAATTCCAGAAGCCGTGGTCCGATGTTTCAGAAACCAGAAAAAGGTGATTGGAGGTAGGGGACTACAAGTGTCAGGAATTTTGAAGATGTTCCAGGTCCTCACAAGAACAAAGCGCACATTTATATGCGTTGACGCACTTGACGAATGTATTCCAGAGCATCGAATGATAATTCTTGAATCGCTAGGACAGATTGTGCAGGAGTCACTCGATACTCGCATATTCCTGACCGGAAGATCTCATGTCCAAGGCGAGGTGGAAAGGAAATTGGGTGGAGCTGCAAATTTCATTCTGATACAGCCTACAGGAGATGGTATGATTAAGTATCTGCGTGAGAAGCTCAGGAATGACACTGCGCCGGAGATGATGAGCAGCACGTTGGAGGCAAATATTATGGAAACCATTCCCGAAATTAGCTCGGCAACGTATGTAGAAACCATCGCAAGGGCAAAGGCTTGCAAGCTTACCTCAGGCTAATGGCTGACATATCGAAATCTAGATTCCTACTAGCTTCTCTTCACATTGAGGCAATCCTGCGAGAAACGAGTATCGCTCGGCGAGGTAGAAGGCTCAAGGCAGTGAAGAATGGGGTAGGGTTAGCGGATGCATATGGCGCGAGTCTGGAGCGGATTAAGGCGCAGGGCGGGGAGAAGACAAAGCTTGCGATAGCCACTCTCACTCTGATATGTCACGCGGAGCGGCCGCTAGAGGTGGATGAGCTGCGTCACGCGCTAGCGGTGGAGATAGGATCTACGGATTTCGACAGTGAAAATGCTCCTTCAATAGGTGCAGTGCTAGGTTGCTGTCAAGGACTGATCACGATCGACCAGGAAGCTTCGACTGTCCGGTTAATCCACTATACTGTCCAAGAGTATCTCTGCGCCCATCCAGAGCTCTTCAGCCGGCCTCACGCTCTAATTACCGAAACATGCTTGACCTATCTTAATTCACAACAGATCAAAAGCCTCTCATCCAACGCTCTCCCGGACCACCAAATTGTTCCATTCCTGAAATATGCTTCTAGATATTGGGGATCACATGCGAAGGGGGAACTCTCAGACTGCGCGCGGGTCCTTGCACTGGAGCTCTTGGGTAATTATGAGGACCACATATCGGCCTTATCGCTCTCGAAGCAAGTACTGCCCCCAAAATATGTTGGAGGCATAGGTGCTTCTCCGCACTTCTCTGCATTACATTGTGCGTCTTTCTTCGGCATTATTGAACTCGTGACTGCCCTTATGAATGCCAGCGGTTCCCAGATTAACCAACGCGATTGTGGTGGTAATACGCCACTCTTATGGGCTTCCAGAAATGGGCATGATGGGGTGGTCAAGCTACTTCTGGATGCGGAAGATATCGACCCTAATATGCCAGATAGCCATGGTACTACACCACTCTCGTGCGGTGCTGCAAATGGGCATGAATTGGTTGTTAAGCTACTGCTTGGACGCGAGGATGTTGAACCTGATAGGCACGATAGCCGGGGAGATACACCACTCTCATGGGCTGCCGAAAAGGGACATGAAGGGGTCGTCAAGCTACTTCTGAGCCGTGAAGATGTCGACCCCAATCTTCCAGATGAGAATAATCGGGCACCACTCGGGTGTGCTGCTGTGGAGGGGCATGAAGGGGTTGCCAAGCAACTACTTGGCCGGAAAGATATCGACCCCAATCGCCCAGATAAGGATAATAGAACACCGCTCTGCAATGCTGCTATAGAGGGACATGAAGGGGTTGTCAAGCTGCTTCTGGAGCGGGACGATGTCGACCCTAACCACCAAGCTAGATATAATCGAACACCACTCGCGTCTGCCTCTATCAAAGGCTATGAGGGAGTTGTCAAGATACTGCTTGAGCGTGACGATGTCGACCCCAATCGTACAAATGAGAAGAATCGAACACCACTCGGGAGTGCTGCTGTGGAGGGACATGAAGGGGTTGTCAAACTCCTACTTGACCGGAAAGATGTCGACCCCAATCACCCAGACGAGAATAATAGAACACCACTCGGGTGTGCTGCTGTGGAGGGACATGAAGGGGTTGTCAAACTCCTACTTGGCCGGGGGGGCACCGACCCCGACCGCCCAGATCAGCATGGTAGAACACCACTCGCGTGTGCTGCTTGCAAAGGCCATGAAGGGGTTGTCAAACTCCTACTCGACCGGAAAGATGTCAACCCCAATAACCCAGATGAAGGTGCTCTAACACCTCTCGGGTGTGCAGCATTCTGGGGACGCGAAGGAGCGGCCAAGCTCCTGCTAGCACGGGACGATGTGGACCCCAATTACCCTGATAAGTATGATCAAACACCACTCGGGTGGGCTTCTAGCAAGGGATATGAAGGAGTTGTCAGTCAATTACTAAGACGGGCGGATATCGACCCCAATCGTCCAGGTAGGGATGGTCGTTCACCACTCGAGTGCGCTGTCATGAATGGTCATGAAGGAGTCATCAAGCTTTTGCAAGCCCGGATGACTGTGGAAAGCGTAGATGCGCAGTCACTCCGCCAGCTATGAAGGAATCTCTTGATAGTAAAACCGGGGCACACAGTCGATTATTCTTAAATGGTGTGGGATTCCTCCTCTCCTAGCCCCGCCCCTGCTCATGCCCCAGGGGTCTTACGTGCGTTGTTGACTCCATCACCATTTTTCCCTATTTACCCTGTCCGTCCTTTACTTCAGTCCCAAGACATGATTTCAGAGTTGTCCCCGGCTGTCATTTGTGCAAATCCATCCTGTACATAAAACAATTTCCCCCTCGAAACCCCTCGTTATTTGCTAAGCTAATCTTTATAACTGAAGGCGTACAAGTTCCTATTCATCGTGTTCGGCATGCTAGAGCACCATTTCGTTTGTCAACCTACGGCATTCACACTAATCAATATCCTCCTGCACAATACACTTCAAGTTACGCAATCTGCTCTCTTCCATTATTTCTTATTTACCGTCATATGTGTTTTCCTTGTTTTCTCTTCTGTTAGCGATAGATATATAGACAAACAAATGAATAAACTGTGCAAAGACCCCCCCTTTACGAACTCAGAGGGCCTAGAATAGGTGGCCCCGGAGCTACCGTGGGCCTGAGACCCAACCCCCAACATTGTGACTCGGGTATGATAATCTTTCCCACATATATGATAGCCATCTCCACCCGAAATGTACCCCGTTCTATCGGGCCCCTTCCGAATTCCTAACTAGCCCACTCTACCTACCAAGAAATCTACCTCCTAACCATGTGGCGATCAAACGGGGCCATCAAATTCACTAGAAGGGAGCAACCTACTGTCTAACCATCCACCAGCCTGTCAAACCCACCTCAGCTGATAAGCCCGAAACCCCGATCACAATAAAGCTACAGTCACCCACAGTTATTCAGAGGTAATCTATAATACGCTTTTTGTGGTGGAGTTTCAAGGAAAGATAGGGAAACATATATCTAAGCGTAATTCTGGCACTTGAATAAACTTTGGTAGCTAGCAGGGGCAGCGATAGTCGGAGCTGGAGGGGGGGGTGGGTTGTGGTGTTGGCAAACTTTCGCCTTTGACAGCTGTCCTCGGGGCAGCTTGTTCGCCTTCGGATATGCACTAAGGATCATGACATATAGTTCCGGCCTCAGGTATAGGTTTGCTATCGGATATGACCTGATGATTCGGGCATGGGTTTGCCTTCGGGGACTTTCTCTGGCTTCGGATATGCAATACAGTTCGGCTTCGAGAGTTGGTTTGGACGTTCGGGAAAGCATTGCGAATACAGGAATGCGCTATAATTTTGGGATCTTACAGCTTTCGGGAAAACCGGGAGGAAAGCGGAAGTACTGTAATGTCAGCCGGAAAGAGCTGGTAGCCCGGGGGTGTGAAAGTGGTCGTTTTCCTGTAGTTAGCCCGGGAGTTCTCACAGCGGAAGGAGAGACTCACATGGATAGGATGTCTTCATGTATAATATATACTCTTGTGATCATCATTAGTTAGTTAGCTAAGCACTAAGCATTGAGCATCGTGGAGTTGTTGAGCGTGAGCCTGTTGTTAGTGAAAAGATTTTCCGCGCACTTGAGTGTGCGATCGTTTTCACTGTGAGTTGCTTGGCTTTTCGTTTCCTCTTCACCACTCATTACTCGCCCTGTTTTGTAGTTGCTTTAGTCGTCGATCGATGTTTATTATCATCCATAGAAAGCGCACTGCACCTATCTCTGTATTCCCGTATTCCCGTATTCCCGTATCCCCTTATTCCCCCCTACACTCCCATAATATCAAAGAAATGACACTAGTGGTAAAACCCCCTGTTCAATACCCTGCCATATCCCTTGCGTCTGCATGCCTCCTGAATAATCCTTCACACTCCTGTAACAAGACCAAGCACATCTACCTAACTCCATAGGGGAATCCAATGCGCATAACTACCTATTAATTCTCTCCCCCGTGCGAATCTCATGCGAGTAGCTGCTAGCTTTCGCCTTAGTTCTATGTAGGTGAACATCTATGACACTACTGACCAAAACCCGCTATCGGGTGCTACAGCGGCGAGGTTGCCTTATCTGCGACTACGTCGGAGGCAGTGGGCGAGGAAAGTGTATATTCTCCTTCCTCTTTAGCTTTTTGATTGAAGCATTGAGCTTATATCTTATCCTGGGTTTTGCTTGCCAAGCTAGGCTAACAAGCAGGGCGGTGGTTAAGTAATATTAGTATTGCAATAGGTGATGAAACTTAAAGAAGGTACGAAAGTTAGAATAAATAAAAGCGCAGCCCCAATAAGCTCTATGATCAGCAGGATATGGAGGAACTGTGGAGTAGTTTGCTACTTGCTAATTACTGTACTGCGAGGAGACATATATCCTGGCCCACTCACTTCACCACAAACCCAAAAGTCAGCAAACTCTAAGAAGCACAATAGGCTAAACACTAGCGATCTCGACCAATCTAGAACGATCCTGAAATCCCATGATCCTCCGGGATCTCCAAAGCCTATGCCCCAATGTTCCGAGAAGTCAGGCCTGTCGGCCTTGGGGGGCAGGACCGGACGGACAGCCAGTTTTAGTCATTCGGTTTTTTACTCCGCTGACGGAATAGGGGATATGTAGGTAGGGCCCTGGGTATGATTTCAGTTTTACCTTTTTGGATCGGCGCACCCCACGTTTTTAAGTCAGACGCTCCAAGTTGCAGATTTCATGCCCTCCTTTTTATCATTCTTAGAAGGTGAGAATTTGATGGAGATATCCGGATTCGATATGGTCGATTTACTTTTCCTATAAATCTTCCTGAAATACCTTGCATCCCGATGGGAACCGGATTTCTCGTATTTTTCCGGTTTTGCTTTGTTACCGACATTACGAGAATAGTTAAGGAGAACAATTGAAAGGCGCGCATGAAAGAGAAATTGAAGGTAAAAAGAACCAACCGCTTCCATCTTATTCTTAATACTTGGGGGAACTTGAGAACCTATTTAGTCTTCTTCTCCTTCCTGTAGGGAGTACTTTTACTAGTCTTCTATAGAGCATCACAATATATCACTCATAGTGTGGATGTGGTCCACCGCCATCACAATTGATCCCCAGCCTTCCTTCACCGTCCCCTCATATTTTTGTTCCCTTCCCTCTAGCAGTCTTCCCTAATTCCTGCCTCTATGGCCACCCCTTAGAGTCCTTTCCTATGCCCCATAGTTTTTTGGTATCCCTGGACCCTACCCCGGCAATCCCCACTCTCCTCCCATATCCCCTGCCCCCCTGTAGCCCCACCCCCCCCCGGGCGGTTCAGAACACTGCTATGGCCCGCCAGTGTCAACTCACGTGCCTAAATACAAAGGGCGTGAAAGAAAATCATGTAACTGCCTACTGGATACGTAATGCCCAATAACAATAACTTATGTGTCAACAAAACTAAAACCCAGCGTCTGTGCCCAGTGGAATATGATAGGATGTGAATATAACAACCCCCCGCTAAGCGCCTAGTCGCCGTACTGTACACCTGAACAAAGCCACATGCCCTATAGCCGCATATATCTTCTAGCCACATATCCACCTATCCGCATTCCCGTATATCCGTGCCACTCCATATTTGTATAACCACTAACTGCATGCCCTATAGGCGATCCAATAATTTGAGGTATACAATTACTACCTATTGAGCCGAGCTTGAGCGTACCGCTCTTCAGACAGTGAGTATAGTTGTGCGGTAAAGAGTACAATTCGGGGTGTAGGCCGTCGTCCTGGCCAAGCAAAGGACAATTATATCCACATATTCCTATTAGTGAAACCAAAAAAAAAAACTTTTCCCTCAACTCTTTTGGATGCATCTACACATAAATTGTGTGCTCTGGACAAAACGTGAACTTCTCTACACCGGACGTCAGCAGCAGAGAAGTGCAAAAGTGCTCACAACCAATGAGAGCCATGTCCGGAGCTTCAGAGCGAATTGTGAGTGAAGACCAATCTGGTACTATACAGTTCTATATGTGAAAGCTAAAATAATGATCTTCTAATACTGGGTTGTAATAGAGTTGGTAGTAAGAATCGAGTAGAATATAGTTTAGACTCAAAGATAAATCCTCAAGCCTTGCCTACCGTAAAAAGCAAAATAATCGGATATGACTCTAGGAGCTGCCCTTGCTAGTAAGGTCTGTAGTCTCAAGTGAGGGCTAAAAGACAGGCCTCTCACTGCGCATTCTTTCCCCAATCCAAAGGGAAAATTCTATACGCCCTTGAGCTTTGACATATTATGTCGATTTTTGTGGTCTTGGACCAACGTGAATTTTATAGGGCATAAGTGAAATGCTATTCCTTTTCAGGAGCATTTGTCTCTGAATCCGGAGGTTAGAGAAATGGTGGAGATAGCGGATTTCAAGATTTCTCATAGGTATATTAATTACTAATGTCGTCCTAGAACAAGTCCTCCGGATAAGATATAACACAATTGCCCTGCCATAGTTGTGGGTAGTAGGATAATAGGAACCACCAGTAGTTGTGATTAAGTACAGGATATTGTATATATTTAGTAAAAAACCCAGGATCAGGTCTACAAGTATAACTTGGAAGAGGGGGGGAGGCGAAAGCGAAAGGGAGAAGCGAATTTGTAAAATAGGCCTTGATTGTGCTTAGCTTCCCCATCAACCAGAAACTCAATGGTAGGAAATGGAGATATTAGTGCACACCGACAGCGATAAATCACTTTATCCATACATCCATTCAAGGCATCTCCCTTCCTAATTCATCGCATTAGTAACCTCCCTAACCTCCTCCCACTTGTGCACCGTAATACCAAAATTACTCCTGTTCTAAAGTCTCCGAAATGAGAGTCCTATGTGAGTGGCTCAGGTTGCCGTGGTGCTCACAAAAACCAGGGCTGTGAAGCCATGAATTATAATACATGTGGATCGTTTGTCTATTTTCCACCCCCACGGGTTCAAAAACGAATGTCGACAACACGCCTTAGCGCTTCCGCCAACAAAACCCCGTACCTTACCTTGCCACCCAACCCGCCAGAGATGGCTACTTCGCGAATACCCGAGCCATGGCATGTCCCCAGGCAGCGTCACTAGTGTGAACAAATCTACCAAACCCCAAAAACCTAACCTCCGGAGCCTATTCACCCAGCCCCGTATGAATGAGATCTCTAGCATGTTCCTCTGTATCAGCCTGTTGATTATTTACTCTCTCAACCACAATTGAATAAACAGGCAGTATGTCGAATCTCCAGCCGATGGACCTATGATCTGTAGCCGCTTAAGGGCCTTGTCGTGCTGATTCGTACAGACGCGCAAGTCTAGTCGTGAGGACAACACTCTTGATCAAGCACCTTTCCTACCCGTTCCCTCGCCCCCCTGCTCCTGGGAGCAGGAGGACCACAGCACCTCGGCGCCCACCGTTCCCCGTACCCACGGCAAGCAACCCAACTCCCGTGAGAACGGTACCCTATAGACAGGTCAGGACGGTAGGGAGATAGCAGTTGTCCTCAGTACTATGTTTTGTTGGTCAGGCCTTTTCCAGGCAGTTTTTGAGTAGGGATAGGAATAGGACAGGAAGAGAGGGGGAGAAGCAGGTAGTTAATTTTTTTGCTTAGAGCTGAGAGCATGGCTCTAGCTGGAGCGGATAATTGCAAGCATAGAAGGCAAGCGGGGGTGTTGCGGTAATGGGTCTTAGAGGCGGAGCAGCGCACTCTGCAATGGGGAGGGAACCCACCTCTCGAGGAATAGGCTGGCGATGTACAGTGCTGGTAGTGGAATATGTTGGCAGAGGGGGCGCGGGTGTCTGCGGAGCAGTGAAGTGGAGACAAGAGGATCTGGGTGGGATGCCGAGGTTGACGTTGGGATGCTAAAAACGCTGCGGGTGCTGCGGGTCCGTCACTCGAGAGCGGCTCTGATCTTGGTGTTTCCCGAACTCGTAGAGAAAAAGGCTAGAGAAACAGCATAGAAGGAGTGCTATTTTCGCTGCTGGAGTTATGGTGAAAGGTTATTCCTGTTGCCGGGGCTGTCGGTGGTGCCAAAAGCACAAACCATTTCTCCCAGGATCCGGTGAGACGGCTCCGTGAGACAGTACCCCAGCAAGGCTTGGCGCGGCTCTGCCTCTGCAGAACCGATGAGCTGCCAGCAGCTCGGGCACACACACCCTAGCCACACAGACCGAGGCGCACCTGTTAATTTCTTATCCTTTGAGGAAGTAACCAGTAGATCTCTTGACATGCAACATTTTATCCGGCGAGGGCTTACGATAAGAGGCACCTCTAGCGATTCACATGAAGATGTCCGGAATATGTTCTAGAGTGGTGACACAGCATTTTTCGTGAGGCTTGGGGGCGATGTTAAGGCGGTTGGAGCAGCTACAATCCGAAGGTACTCGTACAGCACCTAAGTTTGAGAAATGTGATGGCGTAGGAAGGGAGATGGAGTTAGTCAGATTTGGGGGGGGGGGATTGGTTGAGGTCGTGAAGAAGCTATTTTCCTGACGTTGAGGGGGAGGGAGGGCCAGTGAGCGCCGGTGACTGCGGTTTTGATTTGTCTTTGGTTTCCTATCGCAGTAGAGAGATTATTGAGCTGAATGACAAGCCCATACCCGGTGGTATTTTTTTAACTGATCAAAGGCGAATGGGGTAGTTAGGTGGGGGGGGTATTGGATTGGTCACCGCGGGAAAACTTCTAGCTGAAGTTTAACCACCGGGTTGAGGAGGCGTCCAAACGGCTTGTAGCCATACTCATGTCTCTGCGCCATTCCGGAACAGAGCCGCAGCTCAGTGCTAATCGACCGAGATCACTTGGGAATTTTTCCCGAGCCTCGCTGCGGGCGTCACCTCGCTGAGCGCTTGCACAGTCCAATCGGACTTTGCACATCAACCTTCGTTCCACCCCGACCATCGCCCCTTCTGGGATGCATTTCCCTGGGCGCCTCTGCCCCTGGTCTTGCACGCTCCAGGCAAGGCTCTGCAATGCTTCTTGTTCCTTTAGAACACCGTGGCCTGCCCATCATCAATGCTCCTACCGAAGAGTGCGCCCACCTCTGGATTTCCCCATCATCCCTAACGAACTGGCTTGGCGCTCGCTTGATGAGTCGTATACTCGAGTACCAGTTGGGGTCTAGCATGCTGTAGCACATAGTCACCGAGGAATCTATGGAATCGGGGCATGAACTCGAGTACTCGTACTGTACCGTCACGCGGCCGCTGGGTTGAGATGGGCCGATTTTGAACTAGTCCTGCAGATATTGAGTAACAACTAACCACATACAACATAAACTCTCCAAACCCGCAATCTGTAGAGGATCCCAACGTCCTTGTAGTACTAGTACTGCATGCAGGTAAGGCCAGCTGCATAGAGATTTTAGCAAGCTCCTATCATACTACTACTCGAGTAGTATGTACTCAAGCGGTTCTCATTTGACATGTACGAGTCTAAATAAGGCCATCTTATTTGAACCCGGCCGGGTGAGTAGTAAATTAAAACGGGCTTTGAAGAGATACCGGTAGTGTAGTTCAATATACAAGTAAGGCAGCTACAATATACAAGCAAGGCAGCTACTCGAGTACAAACAGGGGTCGGTATGGCCATCACCATAGTTTTTGACATGCCGGTAAATAGCACTCAAGGGTTTTTGTGTAACGGATTTGTAATATTGTGGTTGGGTGTGTTGTTAGCAAGGACAAGGCTTTACCATCAACCCCGCTTCCCCCAATTTCAACGAACTAAGTTACCTTAAAAGAACCCAAGTAAATCAACACCTTGATTTATTCACAGTGGTGAAAATCGAAAAATGTCACAAGCTTTCAGCAATAACCATAATTCCTTCAATACCTTTAACTATACCTCTCCCGATGATGAGTCTAAGATATTGGCGTGGCTGTCACCACTAGAACCATGGGTACGCCATCGCGACATCGGAGCCCAGCGAGTGGAGAGTATAGGAGCTTGGCTGTTGGAAACAGAGGAATTCAGACGTTGGCATAATGTTAGCAGGGAAGATGGAGTTAATCATCCCACATTATTCTGCCACGGAAACCCAGGGGCGGGGAAGAGCTACATCACGTAAGAGAGAGAGAGCCTAGCACTACCGGGAATAAAATAATGGTATAGCTGACTGACTGAGATGACAGCTCACTAGTTATAGACAAGTTGTGCGATGATGCCGTGGACGAAGATACCGCCGTCGCCTGTTTCTACTTCGATTTTGCTGCCCGGAATGAGCAGTCACCCGTAAATATGCTCGGGTCCCTACTGCGACAACTTGTTAGTGGATTGGACGGAATTCCGGAAGCGGTGGTCCGATGCTTTCGAAACCAGAAAAAGGTGATTGGAGGTAGGGGACTACAAGTGTCAGGAATTTTGAAGATGTTCAAGGTCCTCACAAGAACAAAGCGCACATTTATATGCGTTGACGCACTTGACGAATGTGTTCCAGGGCATCGAATGGCAATTCTGGAATCACTAGGACAGATTGTGCATGAGTCGCTCGATACTCGCATATTCGTTACCGGAAGATCTCATGTCCGAAGTGAGGTGGAAAGGAAATTGGGTGGAGCGGCAAATTTCGTTCTGATACAGCCTACGGGAGATGGTATGATTAAGTATCTGCGGGAGAAGCTCAGGAATGACACTGCGCCAGAGATGATGAGCAGCACGTTGGAGGCAAATATTATTCAAACCATTCCCGAAATTAGCTCTGCAACGTATGTAGAAACCATCGCAAGGCAAAGGCGTGCAAACATATCTCAGGCTAATGGCTGACATATCGAAATCTAGATTCCTACTAGCTTCTCTTCATATTGAGGCAATCCTGCGAGAAACTAGTATTGCTCAGCGAGGGAGAAGGCTCAAGGCAGTGAAGAATGGGGTAGGGCTAGCGGACGCATATGGCGCGACACTGGGGCGTATTCAGGCGCAGGGCGAGCAGAAGACAAAGCTTGCGATAGCCACTCTCACCTGGATCTGTCACGCGGAGCGGCCGCTAGAGGTGGATGAGCTGTGTCACGCGCTAGCGGTGGAGATAGGATCGACGGATTTCGACAGTGAAAATGCTCCTTCGATAGGTGCAGTGCTAGGTTGCTGTCAAGGACTGATCACAGTCGACCACGAAGCTTCGACTGTCCGGCTCATCCACTATACCGTCAAAGAGTATCTCTGCACCCATCCAGACCTCTTCAGTCGGCCTCACTCGGTAATTGCAGAAACATGCTTGACCTATCTCAATTCACAACAGATCAAAAGCCTCCCATCCTACGCTCTCCCGGACCACCAGATTGTTCCATTCCTGAAATATTCTTCTAGATATTGGGGAGCACATGCGAAGAGGGAACTCTCACATTGTGCGAGGGTCCTTGCACTGGAGCTCTTGGGTAATTATGAAGACCACATATCCGCCTTATCGCTCTCGAAGCAAGTACTGCCCCCAAGATATGTCGGAGACATAGGTGCTTCTCCGCACTTCTTCTCTGCATTACATTGTGCGTCTTTCTTCGGCATTATTGAACTCGTGACTGCCCTTATGAATGCCAGCGGTTCCCAGATTAACCAACGCGATTGTGGCGGTAATACGCCACTCTTATGGGCTTCCAAGAATGGGCATGATGGGGTGGTCAAGCTACTTCTGAGAGGGGAAGGTATCGATCCCAACGGGCCAGATAGCTGGGGTTACACTCCACTCTCGTGGGCCGCCTATATCGGGCATGAATTGGTTGTCAAGCTACTGCTTGGCCGCGAAGATGTCGAATCCAATAGGCCTTGTAACCACGGCGAGACGCCACTCGGATGGGCTGCTATCAACGGGCATGAAGGGGTTGTCAAGCTACTACTAGCGCGTGATGATATCGACCCCAATCACCTAGATGAGAACAATAGAACACCACTCGGGTGTGCTGCTGTGGAGGGTCATGAAGGGGTTGTCAAACTCCTACTTGACCGGAAAGATGTAGACCCCAATCACCAAGATATATACCATCGAACTCCACTCGCGTCTGCCTCTTTGAAGGGCCATGAAGGAGTTGTCAAGCTACTGCTCGAGCGTGACGATACCGACCCCAATCGTCCGAATGAGCTGAACCGAACACCTCTCGGGACTGCTGCCGCCTGGGGACATGAAGGGGTTGTCAAACTCCTACTTGACCGGAAAGATGTCGACCCCAATCGCCCAGATGGGGGTGCTATAACACCGCTCGGGTGTGCAGCTTGCTGGGGACGCGAAGGAGCGGCCAAGCTGCTGCTAGCACGGGACGATGTGGATCCCAACTACCCTGATATGTATGATCAAACACCACTCGGGTGTGCTGCTAGCAAGGGATATGAAGAAGTTGTCAGCCAATTACTGAGGCGGGCTGATGTCGAACCAAATCGTCCGGGTCGGGATGGTCGTACACCACTCCAGTGTGCTGTTAAGAATGGGCATGAAGGAGTTATCAAGCTCTTGCAAGCCCGGATCTCTATGGAAAGTGTAGATGCGCAGTCACTCCACCAGCTAGCAAAAAATCACTAGAAAATAAAAAGTGACACACAGTCGATTAGCCTCAAATCGTCTGGGATCCCTCCTCTGCTAGCACCACCCCTGCTCATGCTCCAGGGGCCTTGCGTGCGTTATTGACTCTATCACCATTTCCCCCAATTTCCCCTCTCTGTCCTTTACGTCAGTCCTAAGGCATGATATTCGAGTTGTCCCGGCTGTTTTTTGTGCAAATCCATCCTGTACATGAAACTATACCCCCTCAAAATCCCTCATTATTTGCTAAGTTAATATTTATAAGTCAAGGCGTAAGAGTATCTGTTCATTGTGTTTAGCATGCTAGAGCACCATTTCATTTGTCAACTTACACCATTTATCCTAATCAATATTCCCCTGCAGAATACATTTCAATTACGAAACCTCCTCTCTTCCATTATTTCTTATCCACCGACACATGTTTCCTCTTTGTTTTCTCTCCTGCCAGCAATACATACAGTATATAGATGATCATATCAATAGACTATACAAAGACTCCCCTTTACAGTAGCACAGGGCTTAAAATAGTAGGTGCCTCCGAAGTTAGCTAGCGTCCACAAGAGACCCAACTCCAAACTTTGTGACTCAGGTATGATAATCTTTCCAGCATACATGATAGCCACCTGAAATGTACCTCATTCTATTGGGCCCCTTCCGAATTCCTAACTGGCCAACTACCACCTTCCAGGAAACTACCTCCTAACCATGCGGCGCTTGAGCCGAACCATCAAATTAGCTAGAAGGGAGCAGCTCAAAGTCTAAATATATGCTAGCCTCTCAAAGCTACTCCGGCTGGTACGCTGGAAACTGTCACAACAATGAAGCTACGGTTACCCCCATTCATCTAGAGGTGATCTATAATACGATGTGTGGGCTGGTAGTTTCTGTTGGACGAATGAGCTAGGCTTTGTTACGAGTTTGAGGATTGTTCAGGAGGTATTCAGACGGAGCGGATCCGGGGGAATGTTCGACAATAGATTTTACCTCTACTGTTTTTTTTCTTTGCTATCACGGGAGTGTCTAGAGGAACAAGGGCATGCGCGAAAAACAGCCCGAAGTGTGGTGATCCATGCAGGGATCAGGATGTGGTGTTTGTGTTTTACTTATGCACCTGTCTCTACCGCTAGTTTGATTTTAGTTAGAGAACCCGGAGCGAAGCTGAGAGGGGGAGCGAGCGAATGAACGAAATACGAGCAGTGAAACTTACGTTCCATAACCTTCTTCCAAAGTGCCTAAGTTTTATGATATTAATATATGAATTCTCTTGGTCTGCCGTCAACTTCCGTTCGGCCCTCGTTTCCTGCTTCGACACTTACGGGCAAATATGTGGAAACATAGATCTATGAGTAATCCCTGCCCTTGAATAGATAGACCTTGGTAGCTGGCAGGAGTAGTGATAGTAAAAGCAGGAGAGGGGGGGGCGTTGGGGCGTTGGAATAATATCGCTTAAGCAATGGTGCACTCTTGGCAGCTCTGGCTAAGAGGGATTTGGTGATAGCCCGATTTTGGGATATATACTACGTACTTAAGTTGGTAATGCAATTTATGCATGAAATTATATACAGAAAATCCTCGAATTTTGCTAATGTTTGTCAAAGAAGGTGCAAAAGCCCCCGTTCACTACTAACATCAAACAACCGAAGGACCCTCCTATCCCCAAAATAGACTATGTATCTGATCACTTTTCTCCCGTAAAATAGATCCCATGAGACAAAATCTCGCACCTTATGCAGCGATATTTATTCACTCCTTGTTTTTTCCTACTTTCGTAGGCATAGAGATTAATAGATGGATTAACTAGACACATATCTTCCTTCCCCCTAGCAGAGGGACAAGAATAAGCGTTTCGGAAGCTACAGTCAAAAAAACACGAAGAGAACCATCTTTAAGTATTGTAACTTCAGAATGGTATTTTCCAAATATATATAATACCCATCTGCGTCTGAAAAGTGTAATACCTTCCATCCTATTGAACCACTTCCATGTTCCTACCCCTCCCCACTTGACCTACCAGGAAATCTATCTCCTAAATGCAACCCTTATTCACCAAACCTTCCTCATCAGCACCATGTGACTATTGTATCAATAGACCACGCCGGGGGGGAAAGTGTGCAGCCCCAGGAACTCAGACTCAATTCAAAGCTTTTGGGGCTTTGGTAAAGGGCTAGGCTTTCAAGTCTAGAAGGTATCATACAGCAGAGTGTTCAGTGCAGAGTACCTGCAGTAGAAATTCTGCAAGCCACATTCTCCTGATTTCCTCCTGCATCTGGAGTACCGAACTTAAGGTAAAGAGCTGGCTGCTAAAGTCGGGTAACAAAAAACTCCAGCCGAAAGGCATTTCAGGCTAAAATTGAGCACTCTTCACCAACCACTTAATCACCCCCGGTGAATCCGAACAGGTTCACTATAGGCCCAATTAAACTGGGGAATAGGTAGAGAGTAATTTTCAAGAAGAAAAAAATCGGTACTATACAAGGTCCATAGAACCGAGAAACTACAGATGACCGACAACAACGGTCGTTGTCGTGTATCTTTTGCATATACTGCACCCCTCATACGTGGTCCCAGGTCACTGGTACCCCCCAATTTTACCATACCATTGCGCAAAAAAAATCAAGAGTTTTTAATTCACAGGCCTGAGACCTCCACTGCAGAAAGAAGCTGTTCTCATGGTTTTCGCAACCTCTTGAAATTTCTGACCTAGATATTTTCCCTTAGCAAAAGTAACAGAATACCGGTAGTGAGATCCGACGGCTCTCACTTTTTCATCAACTCCCAACCCCAAAAATGACCTCTAAAACCACACCTAAAAATACCCAACAAGTAAAATAAGTATATAATCCCAAACAACACCTTGTGTATCATCCATGATATTGTTTTCTTATAGTAAAGGTGTTGGAGATTGACGATTTTAGGCTGCTTACCACATACATACTTTTGTTCCTGCATAAGACGAAACGCAACTACCATATAGCCAAACAGACGGTTGCTTTGATAGCGTTCCACCACTGTTAGCTTCACATCATCCTACACCGCGATCCTGCATAAGGGATGCAACAAGATCAAACACCGATCCTCCCTCAAATGAAACGCGAACACAATAGCCGAACATCCAAGATACCCTCGGCCATGAACTCAATCCGAGGCATACCGCATAACTCTACCCTTGGCCAAAAGCTTCTACCTCGGATATGTTGCGGTAAAGCGAAACAGAAGGATGATCTAGAGATGGAAAGTGGGAGAACAGACCGGTATGCGCAGGAAGCATGCCAGCTAGGAAGGGTTTCTGTTGATTAGCATATAAGGCAGCCTGTTCTTCCCTTTGCTCGCAGTTTTCACAATCTCATTGCATTTTTCTATCACGGTTCTACGGTTATCTCTTGTCTTCTCAAAAGTCATTCGTTATTGTGCACGATTTCTTTATATTTTGATTGCTCTTTGATATTTCTCTTCTATCACCGCTGTTCGTATCAATACAAGTTTTGTGCCGTTCGGTAACTTCGGATTGGATCCACTGCGCCTAACCAGTTTATCAATTGTTCAAAAAAAGGTATGGAGTGTTTGGGAGGGAGGGAGGGAGCTGTGTTGCGATGCTATATGGTGGAAAGCTGCGCACGCCAATGCTCAGTTACTTTTGCTAAGGGACAATAATAGAGCTCTAAACTTCTAAAAGTGGCTGCTTTTGGTGTAAAATGGTGAACGGCCAAGTTTTTGTCATTCGACTTTACCAACTGCTATTGGATATGGGGTTCACACAATGGTTATTGGCCTTCCCGCCGCACGAGAGGAACCGGTAGGGGGTGCTGGAGCTCTCGCTCCAAAGGAGAACTCTCGTTTTCTGCTCTCTTTTGGGAGGGTAAACTAAGCTGATCAGAGGACCGCCAAGGTCTGCCGTTTGGAGGGTTCTCGTGACTCTGGAGCCGTGACGGTGTCTTGGTAGAAGTATTCGGATGTTCTGTAAAATACTGTACTCACCACAGTTAACTTAGAATACGGTAGTGTCGACTCCAGCAGATTCCCAATGAAGCTACTGCCGGCTTTAATTGCCAGGATTAGAGTAGGGGTTGAAATCCAAGGCTACCCCCAAGGTATTAGCGCAGATGACTGCTTATGTCAGTAGGGGAATACCGGTATATGGTAAACCACCTTGCACTACAGGTTCCCGGCAAGAAGAACCTGAACACAGGGGTTAAATTTTGTAGGATTGTCTGTGCGGGTCTGTGTCCCCTAACAACATTCTGGCGCACAGACAAGCCTCCATGCAAATTTTTAATCCTTGTGTTCAGGTTCTTCTTGCCGGGAACTTGGAGAGTAGAATATCGCATTTTGTGGTTATCCATACTAGTGAGCATAGCATCCGTGACTAGAATTCCTCGAACCCGCACCGCCCCGTATTTTCTTGGTAGGGGGTGATTGGACATAGACTGTCGCACAACAAGCCTCATCTCCCCTCTTTTCTTCAGCGCTGCTCGTACGAGTAGAAGTTTACCGACGCTCCCCCACTTCTATACAAGCCGCTCCAGTATTTCCACATTCCCTCAAAAACCTTTTGGATAGAATATCATGGCACATATATCGATCAATATGGGCGGCGGAAATGTCCACTCCGGCAACATAACAGGGAGTTTCAACAACAACTTCTACAAGTCCGACGAGGATGCGCAAATCATGCGCTGGCTCTCTCCATTGGAGCCAGGCAACAGACATCAAGCTGTGCGAACCGAGAGGTTCGACGGTGTAGGCGATTGGGTTTTGGAAACGAGTGAGTTTCGGGAGTGGAGGGGTAGTGAGGGTGGAGCGGAGAAGGCTATCTTGCTTTGCGCCGGGAATCCGGGGGTGGGAAAGACATATCTGAGGTGAGAGGCGGGGTTCTTTGAAAGAAGCGAACACCACTGACGGCCAGAAATGCTAGTTCCTTGGTAATCGACAACCTGTGCGATCAGGCAAAGAACGAAAATATCGCCGTCGCAGGCTTATATCTCGACTTCCTTTCCCAGCAAGACCAGACCATCACAAACATGATTGGCGCCATTCTGAAGCAGCTGGCAGGCAGGGGGAGCATCCCGAATTATGTACGCCAGGAGTTTAAAGAAGGGAAGGCCGAGTTTGGCGGTAGAGGGCCGCGACTCGCGAATCTCATGGGAATGTTGAGGAGAGTCATCGCTCCGCTACCCCAGGTTTTCATCTGTATTGATGCATTGGATGAGTGCTTACCGAGGTATCTGCCGGAGCTTCTCGAGTCTCTGAGAGATATTGTCCGGGAGTCCCCTAAGACGAGAATATTCCTCACAGGGAGGCCCCATGTCGGGGAAGACGTCCTAAGATATTTCACCCAGACAGTTGTGATACACATCTCTCCTAACAGGGATGATGTCCGGAATTATGTGGAGATGAGGTTAGACAGGGACCCCGAGCCAGAGGCGATGAGCAATGATTTACGGGCGGATATTGTGAGCGGTGTCCTGGAAAAGGTGTCCGATATGTACGTACGAACATTACTAATTTCCACTCTACCAATGATGCACACTTACCAACTATTGCGCGTAGGTTCCTCCTTGTTTCGCTCAACATGGACACCATCCTAGGCGAGGTGACAATCCGTCAGAGAAGAAAGAAACTTGACAAGATGACACATGGCAATGGGTTAGAGGATGCCTACACAGCAACTCTAACGCGGCTGAGATCACAGAAGGGACATAGATCAGTACTCGGGCTGAAGGTCCTAATGTGGGTGTTGCATTCGGAACGGCCATTACGATCCCAGGAACTCTGTCATGCCTTGGGAGTGGAGATAGGATCTACGGATCTTGATCCGGAAAACGTTCCTGCGTTGCGGACACTCGTAGCATCTTGTCTAGGCCTTGTCACGGTTGAGGCATCCTCGCTCACCTTCCGACTAGTACACTATACCCTACAGGAGCATCTCTCTCGTAATCCGACCCTATTCCATAGTCCTCACTCAACAATTGCCGAGGTTTGCTTGACATACCTCAATTTCGGATGTGTCCGGGATCTCCCGACAAATTCTTACCGGGCCACCGAAAGATTACCCCTTCTAGAATATGCTTCTGTTTACTGGGGGAGGCATACGAGGAAAGAAGTGACGGAAAATGTCAAAATACTTGCACTGAGGCTTCTGGATAAGTTCGGTGAACATATATCTGCTCACTTACTATTATTGCATAGAAATCAGGATAACGCCAGGGGTCCATATGATTGGTCGTCGATAGGACCTATGGGATTTACAGGACTACACGGAGCGGCATATCTCGACATTCCGGAGATAGTTTCAACTATCCTAAAAATGAAGGAATGTGACGTTAATGCGGGTGATTACATGGGGACCACGGCTCTCATCTGGGCATCTGCTAGAGGGCACGAGGAGGTCGTAAAGGTGCTTTTGGACCAAGAGGACATCAATCCCAACCAAGCAGACACCAATTATGGCCCAACGCCACTCACGTGGGCGGCTAGGAGTGGGCATAAGGAGGTAGTGAAGATGCTTTTAGAACGGGAGGACGTCAATCCCAACCAGGCAGACACCGACTCTGGCCACACGCCACTCACCTGGGCGGCTAATAGTGGGCATCAGGAGATAGTGAAGATGCTTTTAGAACGGGAGGGCGTCAATCCCAACCAAGCAGACACCAAATTTGGTCAAACGCCACTCACCTGGGCGGCTATGAGTGGGCATAAGGAGATAGTGAAGATACTATTAGAACGGGAGGACGTCAATCCCAACCAGGCAGACACCAAATATGGCCGAACGCCACTCACCTGGGCGGCTATGAGTGGGCATAAGGAGATAGTGAAGATGCTATTAGAACGAGAGGACGTCAATCCCAACCAGGCAGACACCGAATACGGCCGGACACCACTCTTGTGGGCATCTTACAGAGGGCGTGGGGAGTTAGTGATGATCCTTTTGCAACGAGAGGACGTTAATCCCAACCAGGCAGACACCGAATATGGCCGGACACCACTCTTGTGGGCGGCTGATGACGGGGATGTGAAGGTCGTAAAGATTCTTTTGCAACGAAGCGATATCCACACTGCCACTCCAGATAACCAGAATCAAACCCCACTATCTTTGGCTCTCTCTAAAGGATACCATGGAGTCGCGAAGATCCTACGGGAATGGGACAATGCCAATTCCAACACAGTTGATTCTAGGGGCCGTTCATCTCTCCCGCCAGCCGGGTCCAGGGACTAATACGCAGTAGAGTCGCAATTCAGATATGGTGATCATACAGCAACTTTAATAGTCAGCCCGCGCCTCTCGCCAGACCCCGACTACCGACCGAAATTATTGGGCCTCAATGATTCCGCCTCCATGTCCGCAGATAGCGACCTCCCCCGACCGAACCGCCCGGGCTATCCCAACACCCTCTCATATGGTCCCTAGAGTTCTGGGCCCCTTCAAGGAAAGCTCACATCCATCCCAACACACGATCTGTCCTCTTGGCTGCGGTCGGCCAGAGCTTTCTCATCGCCCATCTCATTTTCATTTCCGGTTTCCCCCTTCACATCCTTTCTTAAATACTTGCCTGAAGGCGGATTGGTATATGCAGGACTTCCGCCGTTTTAAATGCAATCGGGATCTGATAAGGGCATTTTCCCAGTTTCTTCTGGCGCTTCGCTACTCCTCTACTATGGTTTTTCTTCTCCTCCACCTGTTTCTTTTCTTTGCGCTTTTATTTCTAAATCCGGGGGTTATAGGTCTAGGGGAGCTTGTAAATTTCAAGAGTTCTCATGGGCATATTCATGACTGATTTGTTCCCGAAACAAGTCCGCTGAATTAGATATAAGAAGGATGTAATGTCAGAATGGCTAGTAGTGATGGGAACCACGGGCATTTATGATTAGGTACAGGATATTGTATGTATTTAACAAAAAAAAGTGACATCATATCGACAAGTTTAACTTAGAAGGGCGAATAGGAGAAGCAAAAGGAAGAAGCGAATTTGTGGAATAGGCTCATGCTGGCGCTGATCTTTCCCGACAACCAAAAGCTGAAAGAACAATGGAGAGATCGGTGCGGCACTCATAGTGATAGATCACTTCACAGACCCACAAACTCAATGTGTCTCCCCTCCCTAATCCATCCATCAGTAACCTCCTCAACTTCCTCCCTCTCGCACCTGGTAATGCCTTACTCAGCGTTTTTCGAGGCCTCCGGAACACGGGTTATGGGTCGGGGACCTAGGTTGCGGTGGTGCTCACAAAAACCAGTGCTATGAAAACATTAAATTATACCATGAGTGGATCGCTTGTCGATTTCCCATTCCGGAGGCTTGGAGAAACGCAGAGCCCATGCCTAGGAGTTGTCGCCAATGACACCCCGCACCTTATCCAGCCATCAACCCGCCTTGGAATAGCTATCTCAGAAACACTCAAACCACGGCATTCCCCCAGGAAACGTTGCTAGCGCGAGCAGATCCACCGGAACCATAGCACCTAACCAGTGCAGTCTATTCATCTGGCCCTCTGTGAGTGAGATCCCTTCCGGTAACTTCCTGAGTGCCTCTTTATTATATCCTCCCCTCGCTATAACAAAATAAGCCATCTATAGGCAGAACCTTCTCCCAAAGGATCTTTGTTATCTGCGACTACTTGGAGAATTATCCTGCGAACGCGCGAGCCCCGCCATGAGGGCGAAACTCTCCATCAGACACTTTCCCCCAAGGGCTTCCACCACTTTCCCGCACGGGAGCCGCCGCCATCTCGGCGACTAAGGTTCCCTTGTGCTCGATCTCGGCGACTAAGGCTCCCATGTGCTCGCCGCCAATGACTAACCCCCGTCAGGGCGATGTCCCGTACACAGGTCAGAATCATGCAGAGATGGCGGTCGTCCCCGATGCCGTCTTGTAGGGCGTGTGTTAGGTGTGCCGATGGCTGAGGACACGGCACTGGCTAGACCGCAGGGTGCAGGTAGAGACGAGCGGGAGTGTTGCGGTGCCGACCCTCGAAGCGGAGTCTGGCTCGGTGCGATGGAATCGGCCGGCGGTGTCTTCGGCTAGCAGTGCAACGGGTTAACAGGAAGATAGTGTGGTGTTAGCAGGGCAGGGGAACAGATGCCAAAGTGTCTTTGTGTGGATTGAAGGAGCGATGCGAAGATGCGCTGCTAAAACTGTTGCAGATGCTCCGCGTTTGAAGTCTGAGAGTGGCTTCAATTGTGGCGTCTCCCAAGCTCCTGGCAGGAGAAGAAGGGTGGAAGTAGTGCTGTTTCTGTTGCGAATATTTTGACTGGAAAAGGTTATTCCCGTCGCCAGGGTGGTTTTTTTTGTTGGTGGTGTGAAATGCTCTAACCATTTCTCCCTGGAGCCTCAAAGAGCCATACCCCACCACGCGCACCTTGAGGCTTGGCGCGCAGTGCGGCTCTGCGTTTGCCGAAGGCACCACCCCCCTGTCGCACGGCCAGATGCTGATTTACTCACTCCAGATCAAAATCACCAGCTGATTACCGAATATTTTAGTGTTTACCACAACTCCTGCCTCGGGTAATGCACATGAAGGCGTCCGGAAGGCATTTCAGGGATTCGTGAGGCATTCCTAGCGAGACGTAAGTTCTAACTTTAGCTGCGAAGACACTCACTCCCCTTACTGAAGAAAAAAAAATAAAAAAATAGTTCCGTGAACCCAAGAATATCTACTCCTTAAATATTTTTCCCAACCTCAAGGTTGCGGGTAACCTCCTATTCTAAGTTATATACCAGGCTTTCCCAGTCTCACAGGTAACCATTTCAGCCATTCCGCTCCATTCCAATCGTGGGTTATCAGGAAGCTCGACCGACAGCGTTCCTAGATTCTGCAGAGCCGAGTGAGCAGCCATGACTACAATTTTGATTTTTAGTTGTCCCTTGTATTGGATACTTTTTTGGGTTGCAGGATGGGCTCACATCCCCTGATGGGACTTTAGGGTCAACGGTTAGTTAGTATGAGATTTTCAATTAATTATCATATCATAGGAAAGCTTCTAGTTTATGTTTAGCCATCCAAGTAAGAGGATGGCATGTACATTGGGTGAAAGTGAGAGTCAGCTCAGTTCGAATCAGCCTTAACTGCCAATTTTAGCCGGGTATCCTTATTAGAGCAGGGAAAAAATTTGAGGGCAATGCGATATTACCCTACTCAATCCTCCCTCTTCTAGCTATAATATCTACACCTATTGCACAAACTCATTCTTAGACCTAGGTCCATTTCCTATTAACCCCCACACAGGTCCCCATGCGCAACCTCTCTATAGTCAATGATAGGCCTCTGTAATTTTCCCGAGTACGATCCATCAATATGATAGTATAATAATCCCAGTAGTAGTAGAGCACTGCATTAGGAGCAGAGATAGCGCGGGCCAAAGGGAAGCGCAGGCATGTACGATATGGAGGAACAATGAAGTGTGGACAGAGGGACATTCTAGGGCAAGAACGGATATAGGGCATATGTGGAGACATATAGCTATCACATGCATGAGCAAAGTTTTCCCTGCTTAAGGTGAACAGTATCGAGGTTAAGCACCAGCGTGCGTTCTTATTCTTTTGCTTTTTTATATGCCATGAGCTCAAGATGAAGGAAGCGAGGTTAAGCACGACCGTGTGTTCTTATGGCGGTTGCTTGAAGGTAGTGGAGAATTCTAGTACGAATAGGGTAATGGTTGTTTTTCCTCTCTCTAAAACCTGACCTTAAACCAAATATGCTTTGTTTATGTCTCATATCATAAGCACGAACAAGTTTTTTTCTGTTCTTAATATGCAACAAGAGAAGGTCGTTGCAGAGCTTATGTCTCCAAAAATGGTTTAGCGAGTGAGGTTTAGCGTGGTTGCCGTGATGATTTAAGAACGCACGGCGGTGCTTAACCTCGATAGTAGCTAGCAATCTCCATAGAACACAGATAGAGAACGTAACTCAATACAACTCCAACATGTCCTCAGTCAAACATACCCGAACACGAATCGTGCCACCCCCATCACTAGATACAGAGTAGAATTTGCATTTTGTGGTTGTCCATATGGTTAAGCCTAGTATTCGTGACTGGAATTCCTAGAAGCCCGCAGCCCCTTTGTATTTCCTTGGCATGAGGATGATTGGACACAGACTGTCGCACAACAAGCCTCATCTCTCCTCTTTTCTTCCGCGCTGCTCTTAGAAGTTTACTTGTACCAACACTCCCCCACTTCTGTACAAACCGCTCTAGTATTTCCACATTCGCTCAAATTTTGGATAGAATATCATGGCACACATATCGATCAATATGGGCGGCAGAAATGTCCACTCCGGCAACATAACAGGAAGTTTCAACAACTTCTACAAGTCCGACGAGGATGCGCAAATCATGCGCTGGCTCTCTCCATTGGAGCCAGGCAACAGACATCAGGCTGTGCGAAGCGAGCGGTTCGACGGTGTAGGCGATTGGGTTTTGGAAACGAGTGAGTTTCGAGAGTGGAGGGGTAATGAGGGTGGAGCGGAGAAGGGCATCTTGTTTTGCGCCGGGAATCCGGGGGTGGGAAAGACATATCTGAGGTAAGAGGCGGGGTTCTGTGGGGAAGGCTAATTCTGCTAACATTTAGAAATTGTAGTTCCCTGGTGATCGACAGCCTGTGCGATCAGGCAGAGGAAGAAGATATCACGGTTGCGGGTTTCTACTGCGACTTCCTTTCCCAGCAAGAGCAGACGACCACCAACGTTCTAGGGGCCATCCTAAAGCAGCTAATAGGCGGAGGGGACATCCCTGAGTATCTTCACAAGGCGTTTAAAGTAGGGAAAAAGAGGGTTGGCGGTGGAGGGCTACGACTTCCGGATCTGGTGAAAATGTTGGGTATCACGATTGCCTCGGTACCCCAGGTTTTCATTTGCATTGATGCCTTAGATGAGTGTTCACAGAAGTGCCTACACGAGCTTCTGAATTCTCTGAGAGATATTATTCAGGAGTCCCCTAGCACAAAAGTATTCCTCGCTGGGAGGCCCCATGTTGGGGAAGATGTTCGAAGATGTTTCTCCAAGGCAGTTGTGATACCCATCAGCCCTAATCCGGACGATATCCAGAATTATGTGGAAATGAGGTTAGACAGGGATGCCGAACCAGAGGCGATGACCGATGATTTACGGGCGGATATTGTGAGGGGCATCCTAGAAAAGGTATCCGATATGTACGTACAACCATTTCCCATTTCCACTCCATCAATGATGCACACTTACCAGCGATTGTGTGTAGATTCCTCCTCGTTTCGCTAAACCTGGACGCTATCCTAGGCGAGGTGACAATCCGTCAGAGAAGAAAGAAACTTGACCAGATGACACATGGCAATGGGTTAGAGGATGCCTACACAGCAACTCTAACCCGGCTGAGATCCCAGAAGGGATATAGATCAGTACTCGGACTGAAGGTCCTAATGTGGGTGTTGCATTCGGAACGGCCATTACGAGCCCAGGAACTCTGTCATGCATTGGGGGTAGAGATAGGATCCACGGGACTAGATCCCGAAAATGTTCCTGCGTTACGGACACTCGTAGCATCTTGTCTAGGTCTTGCCACGGTTGAGGCATCCTCGCTCACAGTCCGACTAGTACACTTTACTATACAGGAGTATCTCTCTCGTAACCCGACCCTATTCCATAGTCCTCACTCAACAATTGCCGAAGTTTGTTTGACATACCTCAATTTCGGATGTGTCCGGGATCTCTCGCCAACTCTTCACTCAGCCCCCGAAACAATGCCCCTTCTAGAATATGCTTCTATTTACTGGGGGAGGCATGCGAGAAAGGAGGTGACGGAAAATATCAAAATACTTGCACTGAGGCTTCTGGATAGATTCGATGAACATATATCTGCTCGCTTACTATTGTTGCATAATGATCGGGATAACGCCGGGGGTCCATACGATCGGGGGTGGTATGGACCTATAGGATTTATAGGACTCCACGGAGCGGCATATCTCGGCATTCCGGAGATAGTTTCAACTATCCTGAAAATGAAGGAATGGGACGTTAATGCGGGTGATTACATGGGGATCACGGCTCTCATCTGGGCATCTGCTAGAGGGCACGAGGAGGTCGTAAAGGTGCTTTTGGACCAAGAGGACATCAATCCCAACCAAGCAGACACCCAATATGGCCAAACGCCGCTCTTGTGGGCGGCTAAGAGTGAGCGGGGGGGGGTGGTGAAGGTGCTTTTAGAACGGGAGGACGTCAATCCCAACCAGGCAGACCCCGAATCTGGCCACACGCCACTCACGTGGGCGGCTGAGAGCGGGCGTAAGGAGGTAGTGAAGATGCTTTTAGAACAAGGGGATGTCAATCCAAACCAGGCAGACACCCGATTTGGCCGGACACCACTCTCGTGGGCATCTTACAGAGGGCATGGGGAGGTAGTGAAGATCCTTTTGCAACGACAGGACGTCGATCCCAACCAGGCAGACACCAAATATGGCCAAACGCCACTCACGTGGGCGGCTATTAATGGGCATAAGGGGCTAGTGAAGATGCTTTTAGAACGGGAGGGCGTCAATCCCAACCAGGCAGACATCAGATTTGGCCGGACGCCACTCTCATGGGCGGCTATGAGCGGGCATGAGGAGTTAGTGAAGATGCTTTTAGAACGGGAGGACGTCAATCCCAACCAGGCAGACACCCGACTTGGCCGGACACCACTCTTGTGGGCATCTTCCAGAGGGCGCGGGGAGGTAGTGAAGATCCTTTTGCAACGAGAGGACATCGATCCCAACCAGGCAGACACTAAATATGGCTGGGCACCACTCTTGTGGGCAGCTGATAACGGGGATGAGCTGGTCGTACAGATTCTTTTGCAGCGGAGCGATATCCACACTGCCATTCCAGATAACCAGAACCAAACCCCACTGTCTTTGGCTCTCTCTAAAGGACATCATGGAGTCGCGAAGATCCTACGAGAATGGGACAATGCCAATTCTGACCCAGTTGATTGCAGTGGCCGCTCATCCGCCAGCGGGCCTAGAGACTAATACATGGTAGAGATGCAATTCAGATACGATCATAACAGCAACATCGTGGACCTTAGTGGCCAGCCCGCGCTACTATCGCCAGACCCCGACCACCGACCGAAATTATTGGACCTCAATGATTCCGCCTCCATGTCCGCGGATAGCGACCTCCCTCAACCGAACCACCTCAGCTATCCCATCACCCTCCAATCTAATCCCTAAGGTTCTGGCACCCTTTAAGAAAAGCTGAATCCATCCTAACACCCGATCCGTCTTCTTGGCTGCTCTCGACCGGAGTTTTGCCACCTCCCATCTCATTTTCACTCTTCGCTTTTCCCCTTTACATCCTTCCTTAAATACTGCCGGGGAAGCGGACCGGTATAGGCAGGACCTCGGTTGATTTATATGCAAATATGATTTGATAAGGGCATTTTTCCAGTTTCTTCTGACTCTTCGCTATTCATCCGCTATCTTCTTCCTCCTTCTCCTGTCTCTTCCCATGGTGTTTTTGTTTCTGAATCTGGAGACTACAGGTCTGGGGGAGTTTGTAAATTTCAAGGGTTCTCATGGGCATATTCATGACTGATTTGTTCCCGGAACAAGTCAGCTAATTTAGATATAAGAAGGTTGTCGTGTCAGAATAGCGAGTAGTGATGGGAACCACAGGTATTTATTATTAGGTACAGGATATTGTATGTATTTAGCAAAAAAATGTGGCATCATATCGATAAGTTTTAACTTAGAAGGGCGAATAGGAGAAGCAAAAGGAAGAGGCGAATTTGTGGAATAGGCTCAAGCTGGCGCTGATCTTGCCCGCCAGCCAAAAACCCAAAGAAGAAACAAAGGTGAGATCGGTGCGGCACTCATAGTAATAAATTACTTCACCGACCCACAAACTCAAAGTGTCTCCCCTTCCTAATCCACCCGTCAGTAACCTCCTCAACTTCCTCCCCCTCGCGCCTCCTAATGCCTGCCTTACCCGGCGTTTTTGAAAGCCTCCAGAACGCAGAGTGATGAGTCAGGGGCCTAGTTTGCTGTAGTGCTCATAAAAACCAGAGCTGTGAAGCCACCAAACTATACCATGAGTGGATCGCCTATCGATTTCCCATTCCGGACACACACTTGGAGAAACGTAGATCCCACGCCTAGGAGTTGCCGCCAATAACACCCCGCACCTTATCCAGCCATCAACCTGCCTTGAGATAGCTACCTCAGAAACACTCGAACCACGGTATTCCCCCAAGAAACGTTGCTAGCGCGAGCAGATCCACCGGACCCATAACGCCTAACCTGTGTACTCTATTCATCTAGCTCCTTGTGAGTGAGATCCCTTCCGGCAACCTCCTAGGGGCCTCTTTATTATATCCTCCCCTCGCTATAAACGGATAAGCCAGCTGTAGGCGGAACCTTCCCCCAAAGGATCTTATTTATCTGCGACTACTTAGAGGCTTATCCTGGGAACGCGCGAGCCCGGCTGTGAAGGCGAAGCTCTCCATCAGAGGCTTTCCTCCAAGGGACTCCCCCCCGCACACGGAGCCGCCACCATCCCGGCGAGTAAGGTTCCCTTGTGCTCGCCGCTAACGACTTAACCCCCGTCAGGGCGATGTCTCGTACACAGGTGAGAATCGTGCAGAGATGGCTGGTTGTCTCTGATGCTGTCTTGTAGGGGCGTGTGTTGGGTGTGCCGGTGGCTGAGGACACGGCACTGGCTAGACCGCAGGGTTGCAGGTAGAGACGAGCGGGAGTGTTGCGGTGCCGATCCTCGAAGTGGAGTCCGGCTCGGTGCGATGGAATGGGCCGGCGGTGCCTTCGGCTAGCAGTGCAACAGGTTAACAGGAAGACAGTGGGGAGTTAGTGGGGTAGGGGAACAGATGTCAGAGTGGCTCTGTTGGATTGAGGAAGCGATACGGAGATGATGTTGCGCTGCTAAAACTGGTGTAGATGCTCCGCGCTCGAAGTCTGAGAGTGGCTTCAATTATGGCGTCTCCCAAGCTCCTGGCAGGAGAAGCAGGAAGGAAGTACCGTAGTGCTGTTTCCGCTGCCGATATTCTGGCTGGAAAAGGTTATTCCCGTCACCGGGGTTCTTGTTGCTGTCTGTGGTGTGAAATGCTCCAACCATTTCTCCCTTGAGCCTCAAAGCGCCAGACTGCCATCGCGCACTACCGCGAGGCTTGGCGTGCAGTGCGGCTCTGCATTGCCGAAGACACAAGCCGTCAGGACAGCACCCCCCTGCCGCACGGCCAGACGCTGATTTACTCACTCCCCTCCTTTCACCCAATCACCAGTTGCTTATCCAACATTTTATAGTGCGGGAAAACCAAGAACTGCACCAGCTCCTGCGCCAAAATTCAACTGATCCAGTAGCCAAGACAATCTGCAATTATTCATGACGGCCCTGCAATGGTGTGTGCAACAACAGTTTTTACTCATGGGGAGTCCTGAGACATTGGGGTGTTGCATGGTTTGATGTCTACCAGCGAAAAAATGGCTTTTTCGATCGTCAAAATCATCTTTATTCAGGGACTTCCTGATATTTAAAAACCACTACACTATTCCTACAAGCTTTCTCTTTCGTGTAGTTGCTTTTTTGTCTTTATCAAGCATGTGATGGGGCGGATTTTGAACGCAGAGCATTCAAATCCAGGTTCAGGTTTTGGTTTTCCGGCACCATACCGGTATTGTGTTTACCACAACTGCTGCCTCGGGTAATGCACATGAAGGCTTCCACAATGTATTCTCAGGGATTTATGAGGCATCCTTAGTGAGATGTGAGCCCTAACTTTAGCCGCGAAGACACCCTCCTCCCCGAAGAAAATAAACAAAAAATATATTTTCTTAAACGGGAGAATATCTATTCCTTCAATTTTTTCTCAATTTCAAGGCCCAGGTAGCCTGCTACAGTATTATATACACAAGGCTTTCTCAACCTCACAAGTAACCATTTTAGCCATTCAATTCCATCCATGCCGTACCACTCCATTCCAATCGTGGGTTATCAGGACGCTTGACCGACAGAGCTCCTAGATTCTGCAGAGTCGAGTGAGCAGCCGTGACTACAGTTTTGATTTTTAGTTGTCTCTTGCGTTGGATAGTTTGCTGGGTCGCGGGATGGACTCACGGTCGTTGCTAGAGCTTTAGGGTCAAGGGGCGTTGTGAGTATCAGATTTTGAATCAACTACCATAGGAAAGCTTCTAGTTTGGGTTTAGCCATCCGAGTGAGAGGATGGCATGTGCCCTCGGTTAAAGGGAGAGTCAATTTTGGCCACTTTGCTACTCCCCTACTGTTAGACTGTCTACGGCGGTATGAACAAAAGTCCAACATCAGAGATGCAACCAGCTCGGCAACCAAATGCCAAGCCAGAAGTGATAAATTTGTTTACGCAGTGAACCGCATTATCTCTTCCTGTAGTGGAGGTTATATGTAGTCTAGGTCAGTTCATATTATGATGAAGATCAAAGGAAAAACAAGCAGTCTTTACCTTGTGCAAGCCGCAAGCTTCCACTCCAGCATACTTCTGTACATGCCAAATCTTTAAATTTCCCGATAATACCATGACGCAATTCCCTAGCCGACTATTTCCAAATTTCCAACTGTGGTGAAAACCAAATAACCGACAGTATGCCAGTGGCAATCCACCTTTCTCTAGTCAATAGACGGCCGGGGAGATGACATAACAGCTGGGACCGTGCTGGGGACTATCGAGAGTCCCAAAAGAGAATAGGGTATAGGAAAGAACTATAGGGTGTGGGGAAGGAGAACCGGGGGTAGTAATATAAGGAGCTATTAGGGATGACGGCCTGGGGTAAGCAAACAAGAAATCAGGGGGCTACCCAGGATGGCCGGTGCTGGCAGATGATGGCTAGGGACCACAGCTAGACTATGAGTGATATATTATGATGCCAGGTAGCCGACACAATAGAGGATAATCCTGCAGGAGAGAGAAGCTTAAATGGATCGTCAAGTGCTCTCAGAGTGAAGATAAGACTGAACCAATTCATTCCTTCGCAAGGCCTGTTTTCGCTTTCGGATACTTCTATAAATCTTTCGCTTTCAATATATCGGTAAACTGGCAACAAAACCCTGGTACCGAGACTACAGGAGCTGGCTCTCTGCAGAATGGATGCAATTTTTCACGAGATTTTTGCTGCCATGAAATCGTGAACTACTACTAGCTGTCGGTCTGGCCATATCTCTAAGATGGAACAACTGGACGGTTTGAAACACTGATTGTCACAGTGGGGCCCTCCGGCTAGTTCGGAATACTAACTATCATACTTGTAGATATGCAAGGTGGTTCAGAATATATATGAAGTTAATAAAAGAGAAAGGGGTACCAGGGGAAGATTCCAGAACAAAGTACCGTGAGTACGGTTGTTCCCATAACGCCATCATGGGGGGTGGTGGTTGTGATCCTGGTTCTAGAGTTATCAGTCGGTATGGTGAAAAGTCAAAAGTGCCAATTTCTAAGACTTATGGCTGGTAGTAGATTTATGTGTAGTTTATCGCACTAGTTCCATGGAAGTGATAATGAGGGTTACCGCACAAGGCAATTAATTACATCTGGCCCTGAAAGCGATAATGTGGTTCACCGGATAAATAAATTTATCACTTTCGACTTGGCATTTGGTTGCCAAGCTGGTTGCCGCACATTCATTTTTGATGTTGGACTTTTGTTCTTATACCGCCGTACTGTCAATCATAGACCTCAGTAATGTGCCCGAGTACGATCCATCAATGCTCATTCCACTCCTGCCACCACCCCCTGTTGAGATGCGCCTCCCGCAACGCCTCTATTCAAAAGTTTCCGAGAGAGCACTCTGCAACCTGCGCATTGCTAATATTCCTATCTAAGAGTGTGCCCAGGGAAGTGTTCAGTGCAAAGTACAGAGTAGAAATTCCGTGAGCCACATTCTCCTAAACTACACATCGAGATCTAGAGTGCTGGATTCAAGGCAAAGGAGCTGCCTGCTGCGCACCGTTTGGGATATGGGATTCATTCAATAGTGATTGGTCTTGTGGTCGGGCATTAGAGGGGTCGATAGGGTCCCAGGATTTTCGCGCTAGTAGATAACTCGGGTATGATAGCTATTAGCTCTCTCTTTCCGGAGAGCAAACTAGGCTGATTACGCAATCGCTGGAGTCTCGCGCTGAGAGGGTTCTCCGGCATCTCGACAGGTCGGAAATCCCTAGTTTACTTTGCTGTTTCATGTAAGCTTGGCCCATTCGGAACCAGTCAACCTACTATTGCTTTACCATACCATACTGCACCCTCATTCTTTCCAAGCCATTACCGAGGTCGACAGATGAGAGATGAGAGTAAAAGGTGTGCATAGTGCGAGCTAATCAATAAAACCTGTTAGCAAGTCGACAGCAGATGATAGAGATATCCTGCAAATTGAAGAAAGTGTAACCCACAACCTAATTACGAAACATATCTATCAAAGAAACTCTGCTTTGCGGGTACGATTTGGAGTTCCTCTTCTACAGTAGTATCTTATAAAATATTACGAAAAAATATTAGTGGGTGTCTGGGCATCAGTGCGAAGGCCTTCAACCCCTGTTTTCGGATACAGCTCGCCTGGGACAAGTATCAACACTATTGGCTCATTCTGTAAAGTATGATAATGCCCTAATGCAAGATGCCCCCTTACTTCCACCTAAAATTCTTCTTTCTGACTTTGAATGCCCTTACTAGATCTGTTTTGGTGTCTCAATGATTCGTGGTATTGTGCGTGGACAAAATTAACAGATCAAGGGACCCTCATAATTTTCACCCTGATGTTGTCAACCTCCTGTGGACAATCACCCCAATCCAACCAAGAAAAATAAGTGAAAATAATTTAAATACATGTCGGTGACCAGTACTTAGTTTACTATCCATCAGCCTTCATAAAAAAAGAGAAGGTTTTGTGAAATGCCTGTTGAGTGGTAATGATTTTTGTGGGAGCACCGAAGCGCTCGGTTGTTCAGCTCACCTCCGCGATCGGTTAATTTTGTCCACCCACAATAGGATAGCACACATCATGGACAAACTCTCTTAAGATAGATCAATATAATTGCTTATTGGAATTAGTTTCCTCAGATGAATGAAGTGATCAAATCCCAGCATACCAGTCCGATGTTTACTTACGGCTTAGGCATGACCTGGTGTGGCGTAGATAATGAGTGATTCTCTATGTCCAACCTGCTTATCTCCTCGTTCGTTCCTGAATTTCACAGTTTTTACAAGTGCAAACTATTACTAAAGTAGGGGCGCGGATCGGAGGATACGGGAGAGAAAAGGGTAATCTACTGTATAACATAATTCACAGGCTACGAAGGAGTTTAGATTTTGGTGGTTTTGGGGGTCTGGTAGAGAACTTGAAAACATTTCCTTCTCCGGTATAACGCCCCGGATGGTAGAAGATGACAGAATTGAAGGACGAGATTCCGAGTGAAACAGGCTTTGGATTTTATTTGAGTGCATCACGCTGTTCTCCCATCATCCCTTCGTCCGTGCCGAACTTTACTGTACTGCCTTTTTTTGAGCTGATAGGAAAGACAACCCCGCTCACTAGTTTGAATATCACCCATTGAAGCAGTAGGCTCCCTCACAGAAAGCTAACCTAGCCAATTAACCAAATTGATCGTCACCTAGCCGAAGATGAACCACCTCTTATACCTTTTAGAGTTAGGAGATGGAGCAAAACGAGTGGCTGAAACAGGTCAAGAGAATGGTGGTTTTATTCACCCCCCAACTCTAGAAGGCACAAACGGTAGTTTTGACTTCGACTAAGGGAAGGTCAGGTTTACTGATTGGCTAGGTCAGCCTTCTGTGAACGAACCTATTCCTCTATGAGTAATTGGCGATATTCGAACTAAACTAAAGAGAGTGATAGTCTTGCCTCCCACCACGCTAAAAGTGAGTGGGACTCGGTCTACCGGTAGGTGAGAGGATTTGACTTGAAGCCTTCGCAAACTTAACAGCCATTCCGAGTAAATTCATTTTGGATTGTATGTCGTTTCGGCAAGTATGTTGGGGGGGGTGGCAGATAATGTCTGTTCGAGTACTAGGAAATACCCGCCAACCCCATATAATTTGACTTTGAGGAAGACATTCCGACTTACTCCCCGAGTATCCACCGAGAGCCCGAGACAACTGGGTGCTATTTTCCAAAAAAAAACAAAAAGAAAAACAAAAAAAAACTAGTTTTTCGTGTTTACGGGCTAACTCAGCATGACATCGGTATCAGAACTTAGCAGGCACTATCTACCTACCTAGGCTCCCGACAAGTCTCCAGAAGCGACATACCGGTACCACCCGCCACGATTCTGGCGTCTGTTAGATTTAGATCCGGGTGTTCTGTAGTGTCGTGCTCTACTCTCCCCCACAAAAAAAGTCTGCCCCCGACCTTTACCCATACTAGAGTATTATACTCGGACGCCACCTGTTGCCATGGGGTTCTAAGCTGCGCTCCCAGCGTCTAGGTATAATAAAGGTCGAGGGCAGACTTTTTTTTGGACGAGTATGTGATGCCATATCAAAATAACCCATCTCTACGAAATGACTACCTCACAGTTGTCCCTATTCTTTTAGCTCATGACGCCTATTGAGCTCATGCAAGGGAGCATATATACTACTCCCTCTTTTGATTCCGTCATCCCGTGCTATCCGGGGCGTTATACCGGAGAAAGAAATCTCCTCAAGCTTTTTACCAGGCTTGGAGGTCCAAAGGTCTAAACACCCCTTGAACTCTGTGACTTATGTTATCCTCTTTTCTCTCCTACATCCTCCGATCCGCGTTTCTTCTTTAGTAATAGTTTGTGCTCGGGTAAACTTAAAAGTTGTGAAGTTCGGAAACAAAAGAGGAGATACTCCATGGGGGGACTCCACGGGAGAGTATAGTGAGCAGCAGTATATTTGATCGCTGAGGGCACACTGAGGTTTAGTTTTGTGTTTTCGTTCTCTATTTATATTGATATTGTGAGCTCCCCGGAGAAATGACCAGCAAAAGCTCAGACAATCCCTCCACACATCCTATTCAACCTTCTGAATGTTCTTCGGGAATGGCAGACGTCAATCCAGGTGCCGAACATAACGCTTCGTTCTTCCGGCAGCATGGTTTGGGGCCTGGAGAGATTGCGGCAAGAATCACTGGGGTCGTTGCCATTGAAGAACGGGAGGATGATGGGTCATGTCTTACGAGCAATGAAGGCATTCCTTACCCAGATCCTGCACATCGCAAGAACGTTGGTGGGATCCCCGTGGCAAGCGACCAATTTCTATCCCAGAAGCTGCAAGTATTTAACAGATCAAAAACTCAAGAACGTAGGAAACTCCCGTACTCTACTCCATTTCTTTTTTCTTGTCATTTCCTAATCTCAACAACGGGGTAACTTAGGTGTGGTGCATTCCGCCGGATCTGGCGCCTTTGGTTATTTCGAGTGCACGAAGGATATGTCGAAATATACAAAGGTATAGAGAATATTCAAACCCTAACCTCACACAACCTTACCTAACGATGATAGGCCGACCTGTACAACGGAGTAGGGAAACAGACACCGATATTCATGCGTTTTTCAACCTCTTTGCTTGGCAAAGAGTCCGCAGACCAGGGGCGTGGTGCGCGAGGCTTCTCTATCAAGCACTACACAACGGAGGGCAATTACGATATTGTTGGACTCAATTGGGTTGGTGCCGGCAACTTTTGATAGGTTGGTGGATGCTAACACCCGTTTGCATAGCCCATTTTCTTTTGCCGAGACCCAATGCAGGGGCCGGACGTCTTTCTATCCCAACAGCGTAATCCAAAAAACTTCCTGTTGGATTACGATGCAATGTTCGACTTTCTGGGTAATGTTCCAGAAAGGTGAGTGCGATTTTATGAGTGAGGCAGCTGGGGTGAAGCTGATATAGGGAATTAGCAACCATGCCGCCATGATGTTGTTCAGTAACCACGGGCATCCAAAAGGATGGCGGAGGATGAACGGATATGGCTGCCATGCATTCAAATGGTGTGTATGGACGATTCCTGTTGCATAGGAGATTTACTAAGGCATTTTCGGGATATAGGGTAAACAAGGAGGGCCGATTCGTCTATGTGAAATATCACTTTATATGCGATCAGGGGTCGGAGCAGTTCACGCGGAGAGAAGCCATCGAAACATGTGGTGAGCCCCAAAGTTTGTTGATACACTCCAAGAGTTAGCTAAGAATATATAGGTGAGGATCCGGATTTTTCTAAAAGAGATCTCTGGCAGGCCGTAAAGGAGGGAGAGCCAATTAGCTGGACGGCTAAGGTTCAGGTTATGGAACCCGAACAAGCCGATCCGGTCAAGCTCGGCTTCGACCCCTTTGATGTGACAAAGATTTGGCCAAGAAAGGACTTTCCCGTTGGTTCTCCAAGAAAGGGTTTTTTTTTGTGCATACTGCTGACCTGGTGATAGATGCAGGAATTTGGTAGACTCTTCTTAAATAAAAATCCAGAAAATTACCATCGCGATGTAGAGAAATCGGCTTTCTCTCCCGGTAGTATGGTCCCTGGTATCGAGGAGAGTCCGGACATGCTCCTCCAGCTCAGGATGTTCTTGTACCGTGATGCTCAGTATCACCGCCTTGGCATCAACCTTCACGATATCCCAGGCATGATACCATCTCCCACTTCTCCCTCACTACTAACTCTACCTAGTAAATTGCCCCTTCCGGTCCCCCTCCGGTTCTGCAAGCACGGGCTTCGACGGCAGCGGAGGCTTGAGCTATTTTTTTTACCGCTTTCACCATAGATTCCGCCCTGACACCGCTGAGGCCTCGTACGAAGCATCAGACAAAACCGTGTCTCGCCAAGGCCACCACTATTCCGAAGGCACGCATAAAGAATACGACCAACCGCGCGAGCTCTACAACCACGTCATGAATGATGAGGGGAGGGCGGACCTCCACAACAACACCGCTGCTGTCCTGAAGCTGGTGGAGGATCACACCATTCAGGTCAGGTACCTTGCGCAATGCTACTGCATTAGCCCTAAGTATGCCCACCGCATTTACGACTTGTTGCCTCAGCCGGGGTTTGATTTTGGGGAGGTCGAAGAGATAGCGGAGGATGCCCCTAGTTTTAGTAAGGTGAGGAAGTTCGCGCCTTCCGAAGAGGACCACAGGTTGGTGGGAAACCCGACCATGTTGTTGTAGGCTTACCGGAAGTAAGACTTCTTGGGTAGTTTTCTGGAATACTGGTACCGTAAGAACTCAAATAGAAGAGAAATGTGCTAGGACGTTGGAATTTCCCTTCTCAGCTACGCGAGGGGAAAACACCGCAAACCCAGCCCCCAGTTGAGACAAAACAAAAGGAATATACGAGGCGCCTTACTAGGAGAGGCAACTCCAACGTCCTAGCACATTTCTCTTCTATTCGAGTTTTTACGGTAGGGGAAAGGGTTGCCTGAGCTTTGGTAGGGAAATGGCGAAACCAGTGTCTATTATCGTGGGCGTCTTGGCGTCTTGGCGTTTTATGGGTGCAACAAAATATGAATAGTTATTTTCCACATATCATAATAGGGAAAAGATCTTAATATCACGGTTATAGGGCAAAGTACTTTGGTGTGATAAGAGCATCCCCAAGTTGTACTATCATAAAAGTTAGATGTTGATCCTGACAACAGGGTATTTGGTCCAGATTAGTACATTACCACTGGCCCGAAAAGTGCAAGAAAAGTACGGTAGCTGAGTCTGTAGGGGTTGTATTTAGCATACCCGTTGGAATTGTACACAGTTTAAGATGATACGGTGCTGTCGAACCTGTGAATAGCTTCCGTAACTTTTATGTGTTTTCGTTGCAGATCGTGTATGCTTTTATTCTAGGGGGCGGGTTTAGGTGGTACATTTCCGTTATTTAAGAGAGGTGAGAATCACCTCCGAGAGAGCGACGAGCAAATCGTAGGATCTTTCTGGCTTCATCCTCTATTGTTGTGTGACTTGATCGGCCCAATTTATCATGGCCCTCTTGCTTTAACTCTCCCGCTTCCATCAAGAGCCTTTGCTTCCGTCCATTTTTCCCTTCTCTGTCACCCCTCCGGGAGTGTCTGTAGTCAAGGTTTCCAATACTCACGAAAGAACGCCGGGCGGGGAAGACCCGCCACAGTACTTTATTGCACAGAAATACCGTAGGACGCTTTTATATCTTAGTGTTGATAGAGGTGGTAGCACGATCGTCTAGGCATGGTGATAGGAGAAGGGTGTCGTATCTATTTTCTATGGAGGCTGCTAGCTAAAGATCATTTAAGTGGTGAAAGTGGTGAATGCTTTGCATACATAACCCTGTACAACCATTCACGCCCTAGAATGTTCACTCGTCCACACTTCAGTGTTCCCCCATCCCATGTGTGCTTCCTGTTGCTTGCGCTCCTCTCTGATACAATACTCTGCTACTAGAATTATTATATTATCAAGTATAGGGTTTTAATTTCCATACCAGGGGGACAGCCCTATATTAAAGCCTAGTACTGAAAAGAGAAAAAAAGAAGAGGAAGATCCTGTTAATTCGGGTCTATTATCCTAAAAGGGGTTAACAATCTTCCTATTGCTTCGGTCGGTTCTAGTTTTTATGGGGGAACTAACCTCTTGGTATCGTGATTAGAACCTGCTAATTTTGCTAGAAAATACGGTGCTCGAATGCTAGTGTTGTGCTCTAGGCGAAACATTGAAGTGGGCGAGGCGGACATGATGTCGCTATGTTATTGGGTTTCCCTAGGAAAATAAGGGCAGTCTTTTCTCGTAGAAAGCCAGAGCTTTAATGTACCAACAGGCAGCCGATGGCGGCTTGAGAAACAAGAGATGGCAAGACGTTGGGCGCTTTGTGGAAGGAGTTTGGATGTGGCTCCGGGTGCGAAATCCCAATGTCCCCAACTTATCCCCCCAAAAAAAACTTCGATGTATCATATATCCTAAGCCAACTAGTCGGAACTCACGGCAGACAAGAGACAATGAAGAATATAACCACGATGTCAGTATCACAACTTATCCAGCGACGTCACTCATATAGTTGAGCTGGCTGGTATTCGCGGCAAAAACCCTCCCTATCAGCCGCACTCTACAGGTTTCGCGACCACCTCTCCGGCAAACGACAAAAATTTGCTGTCGTATCCCAGGACCGGCAATCTGAACCTGATTGCACATCCAATCCTAACGAGTAACCAATTCTCGTCGAAAATCTCACGTGTGCATGTGGAGACCGCCCTTCTAGAGAAATCTGTCGTAAAGAGGGACTGGAGAAGGGAGCAAAGGTAATTCCCCGCATCTCGGTGAAGAAGGAAGGCCTAGCAAAAGGGACACGGTGCGCCTAATCCAGCTGGCAACCGATAAGAAGGGTTGATACGACCGGGCAATGCCGGAGGCTATCAGACAAGCTAGAGTGCCAAACTTCCTGTTTACGGGTTCGGCCAGCCTGGACATGGCGAGTCCATAGAACTAACCGAGGCTAGGGAGTTTATTGACCTGGAGCCGTGCCTTTAGTATCGGTGGGGAATCACATGTTGTGACGGGGAATCTATCGCGCATTATCATGTTTGACAGAACCCATCCTCTTGAGTGCCGGGGGGGGTGATCTCCCTTATCAATTGATCATTGGTGGGTTGGGGTGGGCCGGATCTTACGCCAAGAATCTACCACTGTATGGTAAGTAGGCTCAAGCTTAACTACGATGCACATCCCTTAACATTCTCCCACTTTCCAAATACGGTTGGGCGGGTAAACTAATGGAGGGATTCGGGAGGAACTTAAGTTGGGATCTTGGGCTGAGTGGCAACGATGTTTATCGTGACTATAAGCATCAAGAGAAAAGAGGGAGTTTGGAGTTCTAGAGGATGATTAGCTTGTAGTCGAGATTAGTCTAACAAGTAACGGTAGTGTGTATGAGAAAGGACGATCACACTGTAGTCATGGAAGAGCGCGACTCGCTGTACATAATACCCAATTTTTGCTTCAACCTTTTGTTTGTTTTTTATAAAAGGGCTGAGTGAGGTGGGCACAGGGAAGGTGCAACAGTTTCTTTTATGCAGGGATCGGCCCAATGGAAGGGGCGTTCTAGGGAAAGATTATGAGAAGCATAGTTTATTGTGGGGTATTGAAAAAATCGAAATCTACATTCAGCTTAGGCATACTAGGGCCCAGTAAGAAGTCATGAAACAGTTATTCAAGGTTAACCCGCCAAATATATCGTCTGTTCCGGCTAATAGGCTCCTACTCTTGGAGAAGAGCTAACTTTATCATACCGGTGAGTGTCCAGTGTCCCTTAAGTGAGATCGCAACCCTAACCCTTGACCTTGGGCCTTCGCAACAGGTCAGTTTTAAGCTATCAGAGGGTTTGCGCATGAGGACCTAGGAAATGGACCTAGGTGTAAGAATATGTTTGCGCAATAGGTGTAGGTAGCTTGGTAGCTATCGTAGAAGATGGTGGATTGAGTAGGGTAATATCGCATTGTTCTTCAAATTTGTCCCCTGCTCAAATTAAGATTCCCGGCTACACAAGTTGGGCTACTAACCATACCGACTGCCATAGAACATGCGATAATCTACTACTAAATGCCAAATATTATCATTAGTAAAATCTTTTGATCAAATGTAAAAAGAGTAGGTGATTTGTTGTTCTGCAGCGATCGGATTTCTTCAGGTCTGAAAGGCCTTATTTTACACTTCTTCCAGGTGCCGCTACCCACCTGGGTGTCCAAGACTTTTAGGTTACTGTAACAGAAAAGAACCTGTTTTCCTGCCGCCTAGGTCTCGTTGCGCAAACTCTCTATCATAGGATATCATACCGAGATTGAGGTTGAGTAGGTTGGAAGCCAAGGCTACCCCTCAGGCATTAACGAATATGGCTACTTATGCCAGCAGGGTAATACCGTAGACAATGGCGTAGTAAGTTAACTTTATCTAAGAGTGGAATATCGTATTCTATCAGTAATCGTGAGCTTAGTATTAGTGTCAAAACTGGAAATTTCTCGAAGCCTCCAGCTTCCACCGCCTTTGCATGGGGATGATTGGGCAGAGATTGTTGCACAGCAACTCTCAACTCACCGTTTTTCCTCAGCGCGGCTCACAAAATGTTCATAAACTCCCTCCATCGCCGTATAGGTGGCTTCGGTGTTTCAATATCCACCCTATACTTTGGAGAGAGTATCATGGCACAAATATCAGTCAACATGGGCGGTGGAAATGTCCACTCCGGTAACATAACAGGTAGTTTCAACAACTTCTACAAGTCAGACGAGGATGCGCAAATCATGAACTGGCTCTCCACTGGAGCCAAATAACAGACACCAAGGCGTCCGCACCGACCGGTTCGACGGTGTAGGCGATTGGTTTTTAGAAACTAGTGAGTTTCGGGAGTGGAGGAGTAGTGAGAGTGGTGCCGACAAGGCCGTCTTGTTTTGCGCCGGGAATCCGGGTGTGGGAAAGACATATCTAAGGTAAGAGGCGGGATTCTTTGAATGAAGCGAACACCACTGACGGCCAGAAATACTAGTTCCTTGGTCATCGACAGCCTGTGCGATCAGGCCAAGAAGGGAAACATCGCCGTCGTAGGCTTGTATCTCGACTTCCTTTCACAGCAAGACCAAACCATCACCAACATCATGGGCGCAATTTTGAAGCAGCTAGCAGGCAGGGTGAGCATACCGAATTATGTACGCGAGGCGTTTCAAGGAGCGAAGGCGGAGTTTGGCGGGAGAGGGCCGCGGCTTGTAAACCTCATGGTAATGTTGAAGATCGCCATTGTTTCGCTACCCAAGGTCTTTATCTGTATTGATGCCTTGGACGAGTGTTTGCCAAATCGCCTGCCGGAGCTTCTCGAGTGCCTGAGAGACATTATTCGGGTGTCCCCTAGTACGAGAATATTCCTCACCGGGAGGCCCCATGTCGGGGATGATGTTCGAAGATATTTCACAACGGCAGTCGTGATACCCATCAGTCCTAACAGAGATGATGTCCGGAATTATGTGGAAATGAGGCTAGATAGGGATACTGAGCCAGAGGCGATGAGCAATGATTTACGGGCGGATATTGCGAGGGTTATCATGGAAGGGGTATCTGATATGTAAGTACGACCATTTAGCAGTTCGACTCTATCAATGATGTACACTTACCAACGATTGTGTGAAGATTTCTCCTGGTTTCGCTGAATATCGACACTATCCTAGGCGAGGTGACAGTTCGTCAGAGAAGAAAGAAACTTGACGAGATGAGACAGGGCAAAGGATTGGATGAGGCTTATACAGCAACTCTAACACGACTGAGAGCCCAGAAGGGATATAAATCTATACTCGGGATGAAAGTCCTGATGTGGGTGTTGCATTCAGAGCGGCCAATACAAGTCCAGGAGCTCCGCCATGCCTTGGGAGTGGAGATAGGATCCACGGATCTTGATCCGGAAAATGTTCCTGCGTTACGGACACTTGTAACATCTTGTCTCGGCCTTGTCACAGTTGAGGAATCCTCGTTCATAGTCCGACTAGTGCACTTTACTCTTCAGGAGCATCTCTCTCGCGATCCGACCCTATTCGATAATCCTCACTCAACAATCGCCGAGGTTTGCCTGACTTACCTCAATTTCGGACGTCCGAAATCTTCCGCCAACACTCCTCTGGCCCCCCCAACAACCCCCCTTCTAGAATATGCTTCAGTTTACTGGGGGAGGCATGCAAGAAGGGGAATGACGGAAAATGTCAAAATTCTCGCACTGCGGCTTCTCGATGGATTTGATAAGCATATATCTGCTCAGCTACTGTTATTGCACTATAATCGGGAGAGAAGTGAGGGTCCGTACCGTACTTTTACGGGGCGGGAGGATCTACCAGATTCACAGGACTCCATAGGGCAGCATTTCTCGGAATTGCGGAGATAGTTTCCGCCGTATTGGAGATGAAGGGACAGGACTGTAATGCACACGATTGCATGGGGATGACGGCTCTAACCTGGGCATCAGTAAGAGGGCACAAAGAGGTGGTAAAGATGCTTTTAGACCAAGAGGGAATCAATCTTAACCAGGCAGACACCAAATATGGCCGAACGCCACTCTCGTGGGCGGCTAAGAGCGGGCGTAAAGAGGTGGTAAAGATGTTTTTGGAGCGAGAGGACATCAATCCCAACCAGGCAGATACCAAATCTGGCCGGACACCACTCTCATTGGCGGCTGCGAGTGGGCACTCAGGAGTAGTCAAGCTGCTATTAGACCGAGAGGACGCCAACCCTAATACTGCGGACACCTGGTATGGCCGAACGCCACTTAGCTTGGTGGCTGAGAACGGGAATGAGGAGATAGTAAAGATGCTCTTGGAGCGGAGAGATGTTCGCACTTCCACTCCTGATAACCAAAACCAAACACCACTGTCATTGGCTCTCTCCAAAGGACATCATGGAGTTGCGAAGATGCTACGGGAGCGGGAGCATTCCAATTCCGGCGCAATTCATTGCAGTGGCCGTTTATCCCTCCCGCCGCTCGCCAGGGTTGGAGACTAGTACCTAGTAGAGATGCGATTAAAGATGGCGATAAAACCGACATCGCGGACCTTGGGGCTAGCTCTCGATCGTATCGGCAGACACCGACCACCAACCAAAATTATCATGTACCTGCTACCGTCTTGCTCAGGCCACCCATTTTCTTGGTAGTTGTTCTGGCAGTGCAACGGGTTAGCAGGAAGATAGTGGGGAGTTAGCGGGGCAGGGGAACGGACGCTAGAATGTCTGTGGATTGACGGAGCGATGCGGAGATTGATATTGCGCTGCTAAAACTGTTGTAGATGCTCCGCGTTAGAAGTCAGAGAGTGGCTTCAACTGGTGTCTCCAAAGGTCCTCGCGATAAGAAGGATAGAAGCAGTGCTGCTTTTGCTGCCGATATCCTGGCTGGGGAAGGTTATTCCCGTTACCGGGGTTGCTAGTGTGAAAGGCTCAACGCTTTCTCCCGGGAGCCTCCAAGAGCAAGAAAGGCCGTGATCGCGCGCCCCCTCGAGGCTTGGCGCGGCTCTGCATTTGCCGAAGGCGCGAGCCACCAGGACTACAATCCCCCTGCCACACGGACAGATGCTGATTTGCTCACTCCTTATGCCGAAATCAACTGCTGATTATCAGACATTTTATTATGTTTACCACAACCACCACAGGTGATGCACATCAAGGCATCCAGAACGTGTTTGCATGGAGTTATAAGGCATTCTTAGCCAGACGTGGGGGCGATATTAGAGCGAATCGAGCTAGGACAACTGGTGGGGTTGGGGTACCAGTGGAATTATTAGAAGGTATAAGACAAAGGCATGTGCAGTGCCTATTAGCTGGTGTTTAGTGCCACTGAGAATTTTCTAGATCGTGCGATAAACGATCTGATGAATTTGTAGGGAGAGGGTTTGGGGGGTGGGATGGTCTAGATGTGGTGACACTGGTATGATAGTTTTACAAAAATTACTTGAGTACTCGTGCTTCTTCTCAGCCAAGAATTGCCTTCCCATTTTTCCGAGGAAGGTTTGCAAAGATATATCTGCCGAAGAGATAGTGTGTACATGGCGCATGGCCAGTGTGCATGCTAGTATGCGGAAGATGAAGATCGCGTAGACATGCAAGAAAGTTCAATCCGGTCAAACTCAGTTCATGATGCCTCATAGAATCCGCTATAATGGATAGTTAGACCCGCACTACGGTAGTTATGCACTACCCTACTCGTACACAATAGTAGACTTACCAATACGGTAGTGCTATTCGGAGATCCCATGATAACGGAAGTTCAAAGTTTTATCGCGTAAGTGCTGGGGGTGAACAGTTGTAACCAAGGTTTAGGGTGGATGCAGACCTTACGACCGGGTGAGTATACTCGGCTTTCCCAGCCTCACGGGGGGCTTATTTCGGCCATTCAATTGCACTCATACAATTCCGCTCCATTCCATTCGTGGGTTATCGGGAAGCACGACCGTTCCTCATTGTGCTCCCTGTTGAAATCCAAGGAGAGATATCGACAAGCAAGAGAGGAAAATGCGATGGAAGAATTGCTTGATTAACTATGGTGCTCGGGGGGGTTGCTATATACCCGAGTACCCCTATTGTAGCTGTCCATATTGAGAGTCCCTCAGACCTCTCAACGCTAGTTCACTAGCTCGCCTGCCAAGCATCGTGAGCTTCACAATACTAGAATAATACAGTATGATATCCGCATATTCCAACACCCCCAGATTCTGCAGAGTCGAGTGAGCAGCTGTGATTCTGTTTTGATTTTTAGTTGTATCTTGTGTTTGATAGTTTGTTGGGTTGCGGGACGGACTCATGGCCATTGATAGGGATTTAACTGATGTAGGGTCAAAGGGCGTACCCTAGTCAGTGTACTCGAGTAAGGTTTTGCATAGGAAAGCTTCGTGTTTAGGTTTAGCCATGCGAGTGAGAGCATGTGCCTTCGGTTAGACTAAAGGGAGAGTCTGTTCAGTTCAAATCCAACAAAAATTACCTGCGATATTAGCCAAGAGTGTGCCAGCCGGCTGCGCCCTTAATCTTAGACTGCGAATGATAGGCCTTGGCACCGTGGGAGGACTCTCGTGTAGGGTGTGGAGTGGAGTGTCATTTCTTGATTGCTAACTTATGGTACAGTATTATACGGAGAGGTCTTAAATACAGGGCAAAGATATATTGGCCGCATGATGAAACTCATTAACCTAACTGGCCACAATATATCGGTAGCCATCTACATGCCTAGCTATATCGTATTTTACTCATAATGGGATCTTGGTGTTAGTAACTGGAATTTCTCGAAGCCTCCATTGCCTTTGTATTATATTTCCTTGGCATGGGGGTGATTGGGCACAGATTGTCGCACAACAAGCCTCATCTCCCCTGCTTTTTTTTCAGCTCTGCTCGAGAACTCTGAGAAAATCTATACTCCTCCCACCGCCGTATAGGTCGTTCTAGTATTTCCACATTCGTTCCGGAGATCATCATGGCACAAATATCGGTCGCCATGGGCGACGGAAATGTCCACTCCGGCAACATAACCGGTAGTTTCAACACCAACTTCTACAAGTCTGACGAGAATGCGCAAATTCTGCATTGGCTCTCTCCACTAGAGCCAAATAATAGACATCAAGCTGTGCGCACCGACCGGATCGACGGTGTAGGGGATTGGCTTTTGGAAACGAGAGAGTTTCGGGAGTGGAGGAGTAGTGAGGGTGGAGCCGAAAAGGCTATCTTGTTTTGCTCCGGGAATCCAGGGGTGGGAAAGACATATCTAAGGTAAGAGGCGGGATTCTTTGAAGGAAGTGAATACCACTGACGGTCAGAAATACTAGTTCCTTGGTAATCGACAGCCTGTGCGATCAGGCGAAGAACGAAAATATCGCCGTCGTAGGCTTGTATCTCGACTTCCTTTCACAACAAGACCAGACCATTACCAACATCATTGGCGCTATTCTAAAACAACTGGCAAGCAGGGGGGGCATCCCGGATTGTGTACGCGAGGCGTTTCAAGAAGCGAAGGCGGAGTTTGGCGGTAGAGGGCCACGACTCGCGAATCTCATGGGAATGTTGACGAATGCAATTGCTTCGCTGCCCCAGGTATTCATCTGTATTGATGCCTTAGACGAATGCTTACCGAGGTGCCTGCCGGAGCTTCTCGAGTCTCTGAGAGAGATTGTTTGGGAGTCCCCTAATACGAGAATATTTCTCACTGGGAGGCCCCATGTCGGGGAAGATGTTGGAAGATATTTCACCAAGGCAGTTGTGATACCCATCAGCCCTAACATGGACGACATCCGAAATTATGTGCAGACGAGATTGAATAGGGATGCCGAGCCAGAGGCGATGACCAATGATTTACGGGCGGATATTGTGAGGGCTATCCTGGAAAAGGTATCCGATATGTACGCATGACCATTTCCCATTTCCTCTCTATCAATAATGCACACTTACCAACTATTGTGTGTAGGTTCCTCCTCGTTTCGCTCAACATCGACGCTATCCTCGGCGAGGTGACAATTCGTCAGAGAAGAAAGAAACTTGACCAGATGACACATGGCAATGGATTGGATGATGCCTACACAGCAACTCTAACACGGCTGAGAGCGCAGAAAGGATATAAATCAGTGCTCGGCCTGAAGGTCCTAATGTGGGTGTTGCATTCGGAACGGCCATTAAAAGCCCAGGAGCTCTGTCATGCGTTGGGAGTGGAGATAGGATCTACGAATCTTGATCCGGAAAATGTTCCTGCGTTACGGACACTCGTAGGATCTTGCCTAGGCCTTGTCACAGTTGAGGCATCCTCACTCACAGTCCGACTAGTACACTTTACCCTACAGGAGCATCTCTCTCGTAATCCGACCGTATTCGATAGTTCTCACTCAACAATTGCCGAGGTTTGCTTGACATACCTTAATTTTGGATGTGTCCGGGATCTTGCACCAACTCTTTACTCGGCACCCAAAACGATGCCCCTTCTAGAATATGCTTCGGTTTACTGGGGGAGGCATGCAAGATGGGGAATGACGGAAAATGTCAAAATGCTCGCACTGAGGCTTCTGGATAGATTTGATGAGCACATATCTGCTCAACTACTGTTATTGCACTATAATCAAGATGGAAGCGAGGGTCCGTACTATTGCGGGGTGGAAGGGCCTACGAGATTTACAAGACTCCACGGAGCAGCATTTCTCGGGATTGCGGAGATAGTTTCTGCTGTGTTGGAGATGAAGGAACAGGGAAGTAATGCAGACGATTGCATGGGGATGACAGCTCTCATTTGGGCATCCAACAGAGGGCACGAGGAGGTGGTAAAGATTCTTTTGGAACGAGAGGACGTCAATCCCAACCAGGCAGACACCGAATATGGCCGGACACCACTCTCGTGGGCGGCTGAGAGTGGGTGCGAGTGGGTGGTAAAGATGCTTTTGGACCGAGAGGACATCAATCCCAACCAGACAGACACTAACTTTGGCCGGACACCACTCTCGTGGGCGGCTAAGCGCGGATACGAGGGAATAGTAAAGATGCTTTTAGAACGAGACGACGTCGATCCCAACCAGGCAGACACCAAATATGGCCGAAAACCACTCTCGTGGGCGGCTGAGAGTGGGTGTGAAGGGGTAGTAAAGATGTTTTTGGAACGTGACTTCGT
>Ga0307509_10000891_pt1 | contig 51051 bp, 60 predicted proteins | sample 10_EM_MG_FD_202245 | JGI IMG/M metagenome (GOLD analysis project Ga0307509, IMG submission 202245) | Populus trichocarpa ectomycorrhiza microbial communities from riparian zone in the Pacific Northwest, United States - 10_EM | ecosystem: Host-associated > Plants > Roots > Unclassified | place... | reverse complement strand
CTCACCAAGTCCCCACAATTCATTTATTTTCACCCCCCCCCCCTCCATAGTTTATTCGAATTTCCCCGCCCCGCCCACCACCTCGCAATAATGATCTTGGTCATTTTGGATTCTTACTGACTTTTTTGGAAAAAAATTAGGCGGCGAGGGAGGTCACCAGGTAGACCACTTTCTTGATGTTTCAAATGCAGACCAAGATTACTGATGATAAATTCTCAAGGCTCGTGAATGTCCAAAACGTGGAACTCCTGTTTGGTAAACATTCAACCCCTCCCTCTATTTCCTTAATTTCTAGCCTACACAAACATCAATGCCGGTGGCGATGTACTCTCCGAACCCGAGCTAACATGCTCCAATCCTTAGCTACAACTGTGGGCGTATGTTTTTCGACATCTGAATAAGTTAGGTTCCGAACTAGATGAGACCTATGCTAACAACTCATCTTGCGCAATTCAGAAGATGGCCACATGAGTATGTTCAGTCCTGATTATTCCCGCCCCATCATCCAGCCTCATATTGGTTGTAGTTAACGTTTCGTGTTACAGGTCGTGACTGCGCAAACGCAGCCAAAGAGAAGTCTTGCTACCGTTGTGGTGCAGCTGGTTGGTTTTCATTTTGTCATATTTTGTGGAAGCCCAGTGGGCTCCCTCCTGTCGGAATTCCTGCTAAAGCATAGTTGGACTTAGGTCATTTGTCTCGTGACTGCAACGAGCCCTCTCAGGTGACTAGTGGCTACGGCGGAGGTGGCGGTGGTGCCGGTGGTGCCGAATGTTACAAGTGTGGCAAGGTAGGACATATCGCTCGTCAATGCACTGCCGGCGGCGGTGTTGGGGGTGGCTACAATCCTCCTCAGGGTGGAAGCCGTGGTGGGCAGACTTGTTACTCTTGCGGTGGATATGGTGCTGTCCCAAACCTTAGTTTCATTTTTTGTTTCTACATTTATGCTATCGCGCGCATGGCGTTGAATGTCGCTAACCTTTCTCTAGGCCATTTGAGCCGCGACTGTACCCAAGGGCAAAAGTGTTACAACTGTGGCCAGATTGGCCATCTATCCCGCGAGTGCCCAAGTGAACAGGACAGAGTTTGCTATAAGTTCGTCTCCGATCCCCCGATGTTTAATCCTTCTCGCATTGACCCAATCAATAGATGCAAGCAGCCAGGACACGTCATGGCATCCTGCCCAGAGGCTCAGGCCGCGTAACTGTTGGTCAAAATTCGTACGGGCGCCTTATGTTTTCGCGGGATCAAATTGCATAGGTGTTACGGTTTGGGTTTGTTTTCAATGAACCAAATTTTGTCCATTTTTTTCTAAAAAAAGTTGCTCTTCCTTTGTATGGTTTTTCTTTCCTCCTTTCGTCCCCAACGGGTTACCTGGGGGTTTATCGGCTCAAAAAAAGGCAAGTGGGAAAAAAGTCATCGGGCATTTTCTTTCTCAAATTTTTTGTCAGGTCTTACGGTACACCGGTATATCTCGTGCGAGAAATGAAAAAATGCTGGTGATTACGATATGATTTATTATGGGTTTTTCGCTTCGGGCTCTGGTTTCTCTTATATTTTTCCTGTATCCTTCTTTTCGTCCTCATATGGACCTTCTCCTGCTTCTCTATACTTCATTTACTGGTGCGTGTTCGAGGGGTCACATAGGATGCGATGTGTGTAGCTTTGTTCGCCGATTGAGGTTCTTTTTTTGGGCCGGCATGTATCTAGGGAAGCAGGAAAGCAATGGAAAGGGTGCACCGGCCAGCCAATTGTAAAATACAATTCCGTGAGCATAAAACCACAATTGCGTTTAGCAGGGAGATCAGTCAATTGCTCTGACTCTGGTAATGTACAACTAAATTAAAGTGAAGCTGAGGACAACCAAACATGTTAGAATCGTAACTAGGTACCCGGCGATAATGCGCCAAGTGCTCAGATAGCAGCAGCCTTAAGGCGCTGCCCCCCCGGCTTTTAGGATCACAGCCTGTAGACATGATTGTCGGAATCGTGGGTGCATAAACCAAGCAAGCAGCTCCCAAACCCCCCATCATCGCCGAATAAAGAGGTGCCTGGGTCTGTAGGTACACTATGATAGAGCACTATTCGTAGAAATCAAAACGCAGCACAGCACCACAGTCCAAAAAGCTCAATTCAATTCAATTCCTTCCTTCTTCCCTTCTTCCCTCTCTCCATCTTTTTTTTTTAAGGCCCCTTCTTCACCTGTCTCCACTGACGGGTTCCCAGGATAACGGGAAGGAGGATCCCAGATCCCCAGGAAGGATACAATATTCAAGGCGGCGGTTAAGTTGAGTTTGGACCAACCGCAATAACACACCAGTGCTCGTACTGTACTTGTACTGCAATTTATGATATTGCACGTTTTAAAAAGTTCCTCCAACCCCCCCCCTCTCCTTAGGACAATCGAGGACACGGACTAGACTACCGTATTAAAAACAGCACAGTACGATAACACCTATCAATTTACCTCTACGGAGCACACAGTGTATCATACCCGAGCACTTATACAGTATACTCTACTGTACCGTACTCCACATACCGGGTCAGATCAGGGTCCTCCGATGGGTCCCCTTCCCCCGCCTAGCCTAGCCTAGCCTAGCCTACCTGACTGCCCTACCTACCTATTGTAATACCGTATCATAGCTCCCTGAAGTGGCCCGCCTTCTTGACTGCCTGCCTGACTGCCTTATGATTGATACCTTCCTTACATTACATTACCTTACCTCACCTCACTTTACCACGCCCTCCTCCTCCTCCTCCACCCTCCACCCCCCCCACACACACCTCCACACTGGTATAAATAATAAGATGAATATGGTCACGCAGTTACACACTCACACTCGACTCGAATGATAGCCCCTCTTTTTTTTCTTTTTTTTTTCTTTTGCGAAATAGTTAGTATCATAATGATAAATATTAAGGAGATCAAATTATCATATCTATTTATTTATTTATTTATTTTCTTCTTTTTTATATCACATCACTCCAGTTCGAATGAAGGAAGTGAAGGAAGGAAGAGGAAGAAGGTTGGGCAATTGAGAGAGCCCAAGTGAAATTATTGAGTTTGAATTGGGGATGGTGCGATTTATTGTTCTGTGCTACGGCACTTGTGTACGCTGGCGAGATGAAAGTGTGCGGTATGAATGAATGGGAGGAAGTGGTCTAAACTTCAGACGAACGAATGAGCGAACGAATGAAGAAGGGGAAGCAGAAGGGGTGGTAAGCGCACCACGTGATGGTGATCTTCTTCAAGTGCTCGAGTGTGCGAGTAGATAAGGTGGGGGGTTAAACCGAGAAGAGGTGGTCTAACAAAGTAGCCCACCAAACTAACCAAACTAAAAGAGCTCTTTTGTGGGTTTAGCAATTGTATGGCACGGTTTACTTTCCCTTTCCCTTTTTTATTTTTTTTATTTTTATTTTTTTATTTCATGAATCTCGGGCCTCTCCTCCTCCCCCACCCCTTCTTCCCCTCTACTCGAGTACTTTCCCTTATCTCTTATCGATAAATGGAGGGGGGGAGGTAGAAGCGGTGGTCGACCGGAACCGATCACAAGAGGAAAAACCCCCCTTTTCCTCAAGATGCGAAGGCGGGACTGTATTCGTACATAGGCTGTTTTGGGCCTTTTTCTTTTTCTTTTTTGCTTGCCTTCTGCTGAACTGACATGGACCGACCGCCCCGAAAAGGTGAAATGTGCGATTTGGGTCGGCGCGATGATGATGATGGGCTGGGCAGAGGCTCAGGTGCGATCATTGGTGGGGTGTTTTTTGAGTTGCTTTTTGCAACCTTTTTACTTTTTTGGGAAGAGTGAGCGAGTGAGTGAGAGAGTGAGTGAATGTGAGCGACTGTCTTGGATTATGGGATGCTTTTTTTCTTTGCTTTTTTTTGGTCTTGAGGAGGAACCCGAGGTGAGAATGAATCGAGCAACCGGTATGATAGAATACGATGCGATACGGTATAGATAGGTATCGATGTAGTTGGTTTTTTTTTCCGGGTTCAATGTTGTTGTTGGTGATGGTGATGATAGTGTTGGTGGAGGAGAGGAAGGGTCCTCCTTGGTGAAGGGGCCCATGGACACCGAGTAAACCGGAAACCGGAATTGAGGCGTGAGGAATTCAATTTTGGTATGCAGTGTAGGCAAATATCTGCTCCAAATTTTTTGATGGGGATAGAGGAAGGAGAGCAGCTGGACAGAATCCCGGTTTGTACTACGGTATCGATACCGGTACTACAGATGCTCGCCTATTCTGCTGAAGAATCTCCGCCCCCTCCCCCTCCCCCGGCCTGCAAAATAAAACACAGTGGGGTTGCAACCTGTTGCATTGTACTCGAGTACAAAGGCAACTGTACCGTACTCGTACTCTGCCAAAATCTCTGGCCTAGCACATTACTAACGAGTAATAAGCAAGTAAACTGGTGTCAATGAGACCCCTCCCATGTCTGTCGTTCCCTGTCGGTTAAAATATAAAATATGTACTCCACACTCGGCAGCTACCGTAGTCAGGAGGATCAGGTCGACAAAAGGGTTACGTGACGGCTGGAACAGCAGGCCGGGATCAAAAAAGTTGCATCCGCGCGATAATACTCTTCCCTTGTCCAAAACTTCGTCATCGTGCAGCCCGAAAGTCCCGTACCACCAGCATGATTACTCGAGCAGAATGGAGGGAAGGAGGAAGGAAGGAAGAGAGAAGGGAGAGGGAGAGCAGGGGAAAATGTACTCGAGTAAGAAGCTCGACTTTATGCTAAAATATCAGGAGGGCATAGGGTTTATGCATCGTACTGGAATTGTACTTGCATTTTTCAAAAGTATCCGGATGCCGCAAAGTGGGCTTGGCGCCAAGAATTCGGTTGGGCCTGGGGAACTCCGAGCTCTGGGACGGCGTATTATCAAAAAAGGTGGAAATAATTTTCAAGCTGGATGCTTCTCCCCTACCATACTTGTTCTCCCGGATTCCGACACTCTCTCATGAAGCTTAATTTAATCAAGAAGATGACCGACACCAGCATTAAACAGACACTCAGCAGCCCGAGTGTCAGGGCCTTGGCGCCAAGCCAATTCACCGCATCCGGATACTTTTGAAAAATGCAAGTACGCTTTTGCTGCCGCAACGCAACCTTTTTTTCCTGGTCGTCGTAGTCTTCCAGCCTCGGCTCGCGTCGGAGGTGTTTCCTCCCTATGAGCTGATAAGCTAGAAATAGCAATGCAGGATACTCACTATCGTTTCCTTTTTTCTTTTTGTCCCTTCTTTTTCCTACTATTTTTCCTTCAAGAGCCATTGAAGGTAGCCCTTCGTTCTTCCTCCTCGCCAACACCTCTTTCTCTAATCCCACTTTCGGTGCCGGTATTCGCATACCGATGCCAGTTCCTGTGTCCCGCTTTTTTGGTTGAGATGGAGCGGGTTGAGGTTGGATTGGGAGGGGTGGATGGCTTGGTGAAGGAGTGAGATGGGGAAGGTCGAGGCTTGAAATGTTTCTTACAGATAACCTTTAAGATACCGGCATCGGGTTCCTGGAGGCGAAGGAGTTCTTTATTCGGCTAACTGGCCATCCTGCGGGGTGGTGTTTCGGTCGTATTCTTACCCGATTGGGTTGTGGAGGCGGGAGGGAGGGAGGGTTGTCTTTATTTACTTATTTCTTTACTGGTGAATTCCGCTTTAACACGAATTGAGCTGTTAGTAGGACATTAGACGAGCTGAAGTCCTGAAGGTTGGGCCTAAAATTAGGGTCTAAACTTAAGCCCTGGGCAAATACAGTACAGTGCAATTCAGTACGGTATAGAAACCGGTGGTGTGGTATCATAGAACCATGTTGCAGAGCTGCGGTATCAGCCAACCCACAGTAGCTATCCGGCGATTGATAACCCAGAGTATTATCGGGTCCGATGGAGGTCAAGCTACCGGTAACCATTGAAGATTACATTAGAGCACGGTAGCCATAGCCATGATACCGTACCTACATACCGTACCTACCGTAGCTGAACGCTTGACTATATATATATATATACCGATTCACCGGCAACACGACCCAAGTGCAAAATCATCCACTCACACAATCAGTGATTCGCAAGACATAATCAAGATCGCCAATACAGTTGTTGCCGGGATGGGGTGTTTGAGGATAAGGTGGTTTCAATCGATTGTATGGATAGCATTGAATTGTGGAGAAATCGCGAGGGAAAAAAGGGGGAAGGAGGGGGAAGGAGGGGGCGATGTCGAAGGGGAAAAAGAGAAAAGCTGAAACAAACCAAAAACCTGCACCCACAAGTGAAGCAGGATCCTGGAAAATAACCCCGTTCGCTCGCTCAGCTTGAACTTGAGGCGAAAGGGACGAAAGAGAAGGAGCTCGTACCTACAGCACTGTGCCCTAACTGTCTCCATTTGATCCCATCCCAAGCAAGTCGTGTGATGCACCGATCCGTCCATCCGCAGCATGCAAGGGATCCATCCACTCAGCGATCGTTCGGAAAAAGGAAGAAACCATTTCTGTGGTTCTCATTTCTGGGTGAGAAATGCAGGGGGTGGTTTTTATTTTATTTTTCTGCTCAACTGATGCTGGGCTGCTGCTGCTTTGCTTTGCCTCTCTTTCTGATGGACGAACGAGGTGTGAGCCAAATTTTGAATGAGATCGTGGATGTCATTGCCGCACGCTCTTCTGTGTGTGTGTGGAGAGGTCAAGTGTGGAAGGAGGGGTCGGAGGGGAGGGATAAGCTCGTGTGTGTGAGGGATGGAAGGCGGCACATGCTAACACGAACTCTTCTTTTTTCTTTTTCTTCCCTTTTCTCTCTTCTTTCCCTGGTCTTTCTGATCCATTTGGCCTTTTCTTCTTCCATTTGGATAATCCCTTTCTCATGCAGCATAGAGTACGGTATCCAGTTCCCTCCTGGTTCTTCCATCTCTTCCCCCCTCCACAAAGACCGGGTCAATACCGGTGGCTTTGCGGGTAGGAGGAGAAGTGACAAGGTTCCGGCGCCCAGGAGAGACGAGAGGCTGATGGCATGTCGGCATCCACCCGCCTGCATGATGAAATTCGGATTCCTTCCTCGCTCACCTCTCTCTGCTCTGCTTTCGCACATCGTCATGAATGCACAGCCACGAAAGTAAAGGAATTGGCAGGAAGATGCCATGCAATTCTGCGTTCCCACTCCCCTCGTAGCACAGCACCAAATGGCCCTTTATTTTCTTATTTTCTTTTCCTTGCCCCCATTCAATCAACCAGTCAGTCAGTCAGTCAGTCAGTCAGTCAATCAATCAATCACTCGCATACATGCGCAATCCATTCCGCTGCTCTACATGATGCGAATGAGTAATTTCCCGATCGATCTGGAGATTTGAGTTGAGCCGCGTCATGTCGGTGGTTGTCGTCGTTTATGCTTTCTGTCCTTTTCTCAGTGTTGCGGCGACGACGACGCGACGACGACAACCGTCAAACAGTCGACGCGACACAATTGACACCTACACTTGGACACTCTGCTGTACCTGTACAGTACAGTGCCTGCTATCATCTTTTCACCGTGCACACTACCCACTTACCATCTACCTACCACTTTGCACAAGAAGAAAAAAGGTGGTGGTGGTGCGCAGCAATTCCTGAGTTTCTGTCACTCTCTCCGGCTCCGGACAGTTCCGGTGTATCCTTCTAAGGCTCAGATTATATGCAATTGATTGGGAATTGTGTGTTTCTCGACCATCCCATATTTTTTTTTTTTTTTTCCTATCATGATACCTCTTCCTCCAAATCCGCCCACACACACGCTCACACCGTCTCCACCCCACCCCATGATTCCTCCTTCCTCCGACCCGGAGAGTTTTAAAGTCCGCCGTGAGCGGGACTAAACTATTTTACGAAGGAAAGGGTACGGCAGCAGTAGAGTACAAGTAGGGCAGAGTACCGGTGGAAGGGGAGAAAAAAAAGTGTAATGCATACCCGAGAGGATGACGATGACGATATGCTTGGAAGAAGGGTCATGCGTGACATTTTTGGTAAGGAATGGACGCAAAGTCCGGACGAAAAGTCTTGATTTTGTGAGGTGTCGTTTTTTCCTTTTTTTTTGGGGGGGTGTGTCTTACTGACATCCCCATCTGAGCTTCAGGAGCTTCATAGGAATCGTTCTGATTATTTATTTATTCTTCTTGATGTACGAGTATTATGGTGGAAAAAAAGTAGAGTCTAATTTAGCCCTCTAATCATCACTTTCTTGCAACCTTGTTCTTGCAGAGAAGCGCTCTAAAACATTTGGCCGCTCGCCGCCGTCACCGCGTTTCAAATCATAGCCTTGTTTCCTGACCACCGTGTTCTAATTATTTCATTTTCACCCCCTTCACCCCATGGAGAACCTTGTGACGATTATTTTTTACTTGTGTTCCGGCAACAGTCGTCCGTGTCCCCTACCATCTATCAGTGCCTTGGCGGTTTAGATACGTCGGACGCTGGGAAAACTGCAATTGAGTGAAAATTTCAAGGCTGTTTGTGTCGGAAGCCTCACTGTTACCCCGCTCCCTCCTTTCTCTTTGTCTCTGTCTCTGTCTCTCCTCAGATCTTCAACTCTCAGCGCGTGTTCTGTCTGCCACATAGCCCCTCCCATTGTCGAGTTGTGAGGCGAGGTGGGAGGGAGTGAAAAAAAAAAAACGTCTCCCCGCCAAACAGCAATTGCTGGCTCGCTTCTGACGTTTCAATTGAGGTTTATTTGCAATTGAGTTTTTGCGCATGCGGCAGCCTTGCCGCTATGACTTGTCCGCTATTGCTGATCCATTCTGCCTTGATTCTCCCGCAATTTCCATAGGTATGGCGGCAGCAGGTTTTACCCTCCCTCATAGGAGATGATTTGTGCTTTAGGGCAGGGTGAGGGGAAGGGGGGGTAAGTACGTGTTTGTAGAATCATCAACGATGAAGATGAAGATGTGAGAGTGAAAGTGAAAGGGGGGAAAGATGGCAGGGATGGAGAGGGTGGGAAAGTTGAAGGGGAAGTGAATCTTGGGACCCAGTCAGTCCCTTGCCGATTGCTCATACAGCAAGCAGTTACCGGCCCTGCAGAGGAACCATGTAAATCCGTCGAACAAGATTCCTGCAAACGGGCCTTCCTTTCAGCACAGCAGAGTTGGATGCGTTAGTCACCTGTCACTGACCAGTTGGGCTTTTCCAAGTGACTCTTAGTCTTATTACTCTGTTCGCGTGCTCTAGGGGTCCCGACTAAGCCCCGTGCTAGTCCTGTTACGGATATGGCAGCCTCAATTGCCTGTCATCCTGATGCGAAGCTCGCTAGTCATCCGCCGCGAACTCTGATCCCTCCATCAACTGTTTTTTTCTGAGCGGGCTGTGAAAGTATTTCTTGCCCAATACTATCACTCTCGCTGTTGGGATGGGAGTAGTTTCTAGCGTGGGAGAGTGAGCGAGTGAGTGAATGAGAGAGGGTATAAATGAAGTGAATGAGTGAATGAACGGGGAATGGGGAATGGAGAGGGAGGAGCTTCATTTGCTTGCTTGCCATCGTAGCTAGTAAATGTATGGTGCCGTACCCATTACCACCCCTCACCCCTGTTCCCCTCCTCGCACCCTCTCATCCACCTCCCCCCCCCCAATACCCGTAACTCCAGACCCCCCTGTTCCTGTTCAACTCGAGGCTATCGAGTCTCTCCCTTCATCATCTACGGCTGCCATCTCACGCGCTCCTGTCACTCACTGGAACAATTTCCAAACCTGATACCATTTCCTACCTGCTCACAGATCACACTCACACTCACAACTCACAGGTCAATGTATCATTATACTCGTATTCGAGTACGAGTAGTTTCCATCGCCTTCTGGAGCTTGGGAACGCGGTTGCCTAAAGCTAATCAACCCATTGGTGTACTGTACGTGCTTCGGGGTACTCTACTCTAGGTGTATTCTGGAGTATGTATGGCTGTTGCCTGTCTTCAGCCTTTCCTCATGTCTTTGCCCAGACGGGAAAATGTTGTGCAGGGCTTCATATTTTACTCAGATTATTTCGGTCGCTTTCGGCGTTCTTCCTTCTTACTCTCACCTCGTATGTGGCGAACCAATTTGGATCGCTTGATCACCATCGGTCACGGTTGGGCGGGAAAAAGAGTTAACGACCAAAGGGTTGTGGTCTCCATCAGAGATCCGGATCACAAATTCACATACAGTGCCTCATTCAGAGGAATACGGTGTTTGTGACTTACTAATGTCTGATGGCTGCTACATTTCTGTGCCCTCCATCAGAATGGCCGGTGTGAGCGCTTGGAAAGGGAAGCATAGAAGGTGTGGTATTCTATTTCAGGTCACTCTCTCCCCCCCCACCCCCCTTCTCTTTGTTCGGCGGCGACGGTCCTTGTGTGTCCTGCCTCGCTCCACACGCAAGCTTAAACACGCACCCTTCCACACTGCCTTGGAGACCTGAAATCGTTCATAACGCCGACCACCCCCCCCGTCGCCCCATTCCTTCTCCCTTCTTCTTTCTCCTTACATCCTTCAAATCATTCGCCAAATACACAATCACCAATCCTACCGATAGCTCACGAACCAGCAATCCCCTTCCGAGCTTTGTCATTATAGCTTGCCTACCATTGGAACTCACTACTGGTTGGAACCTGCTTAGGCCATCAATTGAGTTCGTCGTCCTGAAGCTTACTTTACCCTTCACTATATAAGCAACTCAATCTCCTCTGTTGCACGTCTTTAACACCGAATAAATCTGCAACTACAAGCTACCAGGCGGACCTGTTAGCTTTCCCTAACCTAATCCCTTATATCCTGTGACGTTATAAGCTATGGAGACAACTCCTACGAGCTCGTCAAAGAACACATCAGGAATCATCGGCAGATTTTTAGCTTCGCCCCCAGAGTTCCAAAGCTCCCACTTCAGGCTCCCTTCACCAACACCACCGGATCAACCACACATGCCAATTCCCGGCATTCGATTGCAAGGCGTCCACAAGATGTCAATCGCTGCTGCCACAAATCCACCGCCATTGCTGTCACCTCCCCCCTCGCCAGCTGTTCGACGCCTGTCCTCCCCACCGACCTCGAGCCCTCCTTCAATTGTAGATAGACCGCTCTTTCCTACTCAGACTGACTCTTCCATCTCGCTAGAGACCCCACTCTTCCAGGTTTCTGAAAGGTTTGAGCCTATGATTCAGGATGCTATTGCCAACGCCAATCATACTTTCCGTCGTGGCGTCCAGAGAAAGACAAAGGTCGAGCCTACACCGGAGGAATACAACATTTTCGTCTCGTCAGCATGGCGACTTTGCCAGAGTAGGCCTAGGGAGTGGCTCAGACAGGAGAACGAGTACTTGAGACGCATTGACGGGGCAAGGAAGGCTGCCGCGAACAGGGTTCAGAAAATGAGTGCGCTGGGTTCAAGGCAACGCCTCGCACCTGCCTCTCGCTCGCCTCATAACTCTCAGTCTTCTGTGATCAAGCCACGCACCCATACCCGCCGGCCTAGGACTCCGAGGCCTTCGTCGAATTCAATTGATGGTTTTGCCTCGCCCGATGGTCGCTTCCCTACTCCTACCAGTCAGACTTCTGGATCTGCTCCTACCCGTGCTAGAGCCGTGGCACCAAGGGAGGATACTGACTTTGAGTCAATCCCTGACATGTCCCCCCCAATCGAGACTTTGGACCACTTGAAGCCCCTTAAGGCAGACTGGAAAGGAACAGCACTCGATCTATCGAACGACCCTCACCTACACTTGCTTCACTCATCCGAGATTGCCCTCGCGTCAACTCTCCGTCTCTCGTGCGCTTCTTACCTCACATCCAAGCGGAGGATCTTCCAGGATAAGGTTGAGAGAGCCAAACAGCACAAAGAATTCCGTAAGACGGACGCCCAGAAGGCCTGCCGTATCGATGTCAATAAAGCTTCGAAACTCTGGGCTGCATATGAGAAAGTTGGCTGGCTCGACCCGAAGCACATTATGAAGTACATCAGTTAGAGGGTGCCGGTCACCAACGGGTAGATATTGGGGGAGGGGGAGATCCTGAGGTTATGATGGTTGGGGTGGATTGTGGACATTTTTATGATCTTACGAATTGGGTTTTTCGTCATCTGTACATGTTGGTGCCTGGATGGTTTATGTCTTCGCTTCTCACTTTTTATTTTATTTTTCCTTTTCCTATTTCCTCTTCTCTTCCTACATATTACATGAACCCTTTTCCCGTTTGGTTTCTTTTCTGGTGTTATTTTCGGGGTACATTTTCAGGCTTCCTGGGTTTTCTTGGTGGGCGGCCGGTTTGGTTTATTCTGCTTTTCTCTTTGTTAAACGGTTTCGGGCATCTGACTGGATAAGCGACCGGAGTATGAAGACGATTCGTTTTTCATTTTTCATTTTTTTCCCCCTTCATTCTATATATCCACTTCTTTATCATAACCTTCTGTACCCTTTCCCTTTGTTGTACTGCACTGCAATATCGGCGGCGTTCAAGTTTATGTCATTGACCCAGAGAGACTCTGTGGTTTTTTTTTTCCTGTCCATGTCTCTCTAGACTCCATGTACCAAGTTAGTTAGCCCATTCAGGCGCCTTTATCTGATGTATTTTCGAGGGGGGGTTTTCTCTATGGAGTTGTTTTGTCTCTCATCCTACTGCTTTGGCCCTCTTTATCTTATCCTCTGGCATTCACGGAATACATGATCTCCGACTCTACTTTTAAGCAAGTGCCCCTTATAATATGTTGAAGTTTAATCGCGCTGTGCATTTGTTGTTGATTCTGATGTATCTACTGGTTACGTATTACTGCACGATACAAGAACGCCATAGCGATGCGCCTAATAATAATAATAACCGTGCAGTGCTTGGAGAGTGCATGAAAAAGAGAAGAAGAAAAAGCGATCAACCTAAGGAGCACCCCATCATGCCCTTTATTTCATCTTCATCGGCACACCTTGCGCCTTTTTTTTTTCTTTTCCTTTCCCCCCTTCACCCCTTGATCCACTCCCCCCGCCTTCACGATTCCGATAAGTGGAAAGACCAATTGCAAGAAAAGAAAAGAAAAAAAAAACCCCATCTCGGCCCCCTTTCCCTCCTTCCCTCCCTCCCTCCCTCCCTCCCTCTCTTCCCTCGCTAGAAAAAACCTTTTGTATCCATTGATTGGGAGCGACCGTATCGCATCGTACTTATAAGTATAGTTGTAGATAGATGGATAGATAATAAATTATTATGATAATAACAAAGCACGATACGGTACCACCACCGGTCGGTAACGATACGATACGTACGATACGATACGATACGATTATATATCCGTGCCCGCCTGCTTTAAGTGGCGGGGGGAGGGGGAGGGGGAGGGGCGGTTGTACCAGTTTATCATTACTATTATCATACGTTAGCTGTAGTAGAACCGCACGAGAAAGTTATTATTATATTATAGTATGATGATGGTAGTGGTGGTAATGGGGAAGGGGAAGGGGAAGGGGAAGGGGAAGGGGGAAAATGAAATTGGCGCATGGTATTATATATATGATCTAGGATTGAACTGAAGAGTACCCGGCGATAAGTTGGTACCGTAGGTAGGGAGGTAGGGCCGGGAGGGGGGGGTTGTGCTTGTCTTGATTCCGTATCTCGGTCTTCTTCTTCCCCTCCTCCGTTCTATCATATCATACCGCGGCTTGGTTCTAAGGAGCTCTTCTAGGGCATTGAGCAAGATGGAAAGGGAAGTTTCACTCTCTTCTCTTTTTAATTTTTGGTTTTGGTTTGTTTAGTTCCGGTTTGGTTGGTTGGCTGGTTGGTTGGTTGGTTGGTTACTTGTATAGTTCGGGGTTTGTCCTTTCCTTTCCTCTTTCTGGTAGGTTCCATCTATCGTAGTCTACCAAGAAGAAGAAGAGTGCTGAGTGATATGGAAGGCGGGGGAAGCAATTGAGAATAATTAGGAATTGAGAATTGGGGATTTGTAAGTGCGCCTATCATGGTTACCGCAGTTAAGGAAGAAGAAAGTTAGCTGGTTGGGTGGGGTTTAGTTCTAAATATTAGTTCTTAGGTCCGAGTGTGGATGGATGGTTTTAAAAAAGTTAATAGGTAAATATTATCGTAAAAACTAGACTGATACAAAACGCAATGTGTGGGGAAAAAAAAAGAGTTTGGGATTAGCTTGAGGGTTAGACTTGATTGACTTTACTTACTCACTTACCGTACCGGTACCGGTACTGCACGCTCCCAATGTCTAATTTACTTACTTGCAGTACTCTGTATACTCGTACGTCTACTCGGCGCCCTTTCGTCGCATCATATCATCACTCGCAGCAGGTTGCAAGTACAGAACTTTTGTAATTGACCATAATAATAATCCCCAGGGTGTGATGATGATTCTATTCTTACCCACTTTCCCACTACGCTGACTTTTTCCTTTACGATTTTGCATGTATGTACAACTTTCTGCCTGTGCCTGCCGTATTATTATATAATACGGGATATTATAATGACCCGTGTGTGTGTGTGTGTGAGAGTGTCTGTATAAGTGTGGGACAGGAACAAAAACTTTCTACGATTGCTGTATTTGATTTTTTTTTCTTTTCCAATTCCATTTTCCCATTCCCATTTTCCAACCCCCTCCCACCGAAGTCGACTGTACTCGCCGAAGGTGAGGCGCAGTTTCAGCTGATGCACGAAAGGGCTTCTGAACCAAACCGAGATTCGGATCTGTACTGTTGCTTGGAGAGTGTAACAATGGGTGCTTGTTTACTTATTTATTTATTTTACTCGGGAGGAGGAGGAGGAGTAGGAGGAGGAGTAGGAGTAGGACGGGGGGGACCAATTGACTGATTGACTGACTGATTGACTGACTGACTGACTGATGGTCCAGCTATTTTGTCCTCCGTTTCCGTTCTTTACGGTTCATTGTCTTGACCTGATTTGAATTACCCTCTCCTTCCTTTCCTTTCCTTTCCTCCCCCCCCTCCTTCATCCACCCCACCTCCCCCCGCCTCCCCTCTCCCCTCCCCCACGCGTCAATTTGGCGCTCATACAATTACGATGGCAATACCCTCAGGGCGCTGAAACTTGATTCCATCACCAATTGTTCGTCCTACGCTTTCGCTCGATTGCAATTGCGATTCGCAATTTGGCAAGGTAAGAAAGCAAGCGCTGTTTATCTGTCGGGATGTTGTTGTCATCGTTGTTTTTTTTTTCTTTTTTTCTTCTTCTCACTCTTTCTCTCTCTCGACTCGCCCCGATTCGATTGATTGATTGATTTGATTAATTGATTGATTGGATGGGTTGCAATTGTTATGATTAGGCATTGTTTCGATTTTTATTTTATTCCCGGGTGGAAAAGAAGAGGAGGAGGGGTGTGAGTGTGCAGTAACGTACCGGTACTGGAGGTATGTGTGTTTGTGAATATTTCAAGGTACGGGTTTGTTATAATAGGTTATAGTCATCGATGGGCAGTGTTACATGTTTTTTTTGTTCTTTTTTTTAAGCAAAACGTAGCAGTCAATGCCGACTGAAAGGAAACGAATGAGCCAACCAACGACAGAAATTCGGAGCTTGCTTCCAAGCCCCCCCCTCCTCCCCCTGTCAGTTGCCTTGCTGCAGGTCATGTTCTGACTGCATGTTCGAAATATTGTGAGTGGGCGGTGATGGGTGCTTGGGTGGTCATGCCAGTTTCTCGCTTTTCCTATACCTAGCCATTGTGAGTGCCTGTTGCTGTGTGCGTGTGGATGGATGGATGTGTGAAAGTGTGCCTGTGAAGTGTGTGAATTGGGGATGAATGAGCGGTGTGCGAGTTACAGCATGTTTTACGTCGGCTCTTTCCCTCTCCTCCAGATGGAGGCATAACTCGAGCACATTCTGTATTTCGGCATGCCTGGTATGGGGTAATCGTATGTGGGCTTTTTGCAAGACAATAGCATTCCACATTTGAATCAGGGCAAGCAAGGAAGGGGAAGGGAGAGAAAGAAGAAAAAAAAGAAAGGCGGGTGAGTGAGTGTGGGAGGGCAAGATTTGGAGGAATTGAGGGCAGAGAGAAAGGTTTGTCAAGGAAGAAGAAAAGAAAAGAGGGCTTCTAGAGCGCTTCCATTCTATTTTCAGGGCTGCACTGGGGATGACGGGGGAGATCGACAGGAGGGTCAGATCGGGCTTTCGGGATTTTTTGAGAGGGTGAGGTGAGAGGGTTGGATGTGAGATGTGCGTGTGTGGATGTCGATGTGGAATGTAATGTATGTATATAGGAAAAGAGTTATATTTTTTTTATTTTTTGGGTTTGGATTGGGTGCATTTTGAACCGTGTGAGGGGGAGGAAAAAGGGAGAAAGAAGAAAAAAATGGGAAGAGAAGGGAAAGAAGAATTCCTGAAACGATGCAGGGTCCGGCCAAAACTTGGTTACAGAAGATGGAGCGAGGGGAGCTCTCACTTCAGCCCCTTTGACGTTGCCGAAACGAAAGGGAGCTCATGTTTCTACCCGGCTGTCCATCTGTCCAACTCGTAACTCGGCTGGTTAGCCAGCAAGCTGGTACGATACGGCGATACGATACTGCGCAGATACGGGACAGCAGTTTTGGTTCCGACACTGTATCTTGGCGTCTGCCTTTCTGTTTTGTTTGGCTTGTGTGCTTGATTGCTGGTCTCACTCTCTGTGCCAGCTAAACTTACACTATGGGCAGAGGAAAATGAAGTACGGTAAAATGGTAAAGAAAAAAGAAAAAAGAAATAGAAATTCATCTTGCAGCGGATCAGTGTTAAGTCCGATACCGGTAGCCACGATTGTCCTTTGAAAGCTTCCGTCTGCTCGCTGTACGGTAGACGAATCTGTTGGAACACATCTCTCTCCTTACCCCTGGTTGTATTCTTCATCTCGACCGGTACGGTACATCGCCCGCCATCTTGAGACTCCATCACCACCAAACCACGATATCCGACACAATCTCTGCTTCCCCCCCCCATCATCCCATCGTCATCATCCTCACCCACCCTACGTACACATCGATCCATCCCGCCAGCACGGCTCCCCACCCTCTCTCCCTGACCCCGTAGTTCTCCTGCCCACCTTATAATTCTAGTCGATTTCCAATTTATTGGCGGTTGCTTCACGTGTGGACGCAGAGGAGACCAAGCAGAGCGAGACGAGGGAGGAAAAAAAAAAAAAGCCAACATAGCGAAAAATAATACCTGAGGGGTTGGAAAGAAGGAAAGAGAAAATGAGCCTTACAGACCTAATTCCGGGTCTTCACCGAGCACTAGAGGAGCTCACCGAAAATCCTCCGCCGTCAGTGCCCTCGCCCAGGGAGGCACCGAAACGCGCGTCTGTAGCGTTGGTAGTACGGGTAGGATGTTTTCCTTTCTGCTGATGTGTGCTTCTATGTTGGAAGCCTCTTCCCCTACTACGCCGCCTTATCCCTACCTTCACCGGAAAATGAAGGGGGGGTGGAGGGGCAGGATTGCTCAATTGACCAATCGCTGATGGTTATCTTCCTAGATCCAACCACACCCCTCAAACCTCCCCCCCTCTTCTATTGATAACTGTCAAGTTCGCGGCCTGTCGGAATTTTTCAAACAGCCTTGGGTGAAACGTGGGGATCCCGAGTGCTTGTTCATTAAGCGGGCTGCCAGGAGAGGTGATCGCTGGACCAGCCATGTGGCGCTACCGGGTGGAAAGCGGGATGAGGAAGATGAGGATGATCACAAGGCAGCCGTTAGAGAATGCCTGGAGGAGGTTGGACTCGATCTTGATAATGGGATGATTATTGATTGTGGGAAGTTGCCGGATAGGGTGTAAGTCCTTGATTTTTTTCCCCCTTTCCCTTGCCTTTTTTCTTCCGCCATTGAGGCTCTCGGTAAAGGTTAATTGGTCATGATAACTTATGATATCTGTTTGATCTCGGTGGTTTTCTAGGGTTACGACCTCTTGGGGTACAGTTCCGTGAGTACGCCCTACTAATTTGTCCGGACATGTGTGAACTATTACATGAAATAATATTTGGCCGGTATCTGATGGGGAGGGTGAATTATAGACTCATGGTTCTCTGCCCGTTCGTTTTTCTCTACACTTCTCCTACCGCTCCTTCGTTTACTCTGCAGCCAACAGAAGTCGCCTCGGCTCACTGGGTGCCAATTCGAACATTGGTTTCACCAACATTTAGAACCGTGCAGACTTGTGACGTCTCCGACCGTCTCTCCCGTCAATTCTCTGGTCCGTTGGGGCCGATTGTGAGGTGGGGCTTACGAGCAAACCTTGGGCAGATGGAGTTCTCGGCGGTGAGATTGTGGCCAAGCATCAGCGTTTTCTCCAGTTTTAGTGGTGAATTCCTGGACAGGACTGAGGCTGGCGGTAGGAGTTGGGATAGGCCACTGCTTTTGTGGGGGCTGACCTTGGGGGTTGTGACTGACTTTTTGGGAATGCTACCCCACGGAGAAGGGGCCGCTGGATGGAAGTATCCTACATTTACTAGCTGGGATGTTAGAGGCGTTATATGGTTGATGACCCGAGAGCTTAGAAAGAGGAATTGGGAGACCGCGAGAAGAGGCAGTCTGGGGGAAGCACTTTGCGAGCGTGAGGATACGGAGGGCAGTCTTGTCTTCGTCAAAGAAAGCAGTGATGGCCCTGGTGGGGCCTTGAGAAGCGAACCCACCAGCACCGTGAAGGTTCTTCTGGAGGGATACTATGATGTCGTGCGAAAGGCTGTATGGGTCACTCTTTGCGGAAGGGCCGTAATCGCATCGACCACTGTGGGGGTTGTAGCATGGAGGTATAGTAGGCGTTAGTGTATCGTTCATGATTTGGCTTCGCCCTTTAGCGAACGTTTCATATTCCTTGCACACAGACAGACAACCAGGGGGAGCCATGTGAACTGGGGTGGCATTTTGAGTCTGGGGCACGGTACTACATACTCGTAGTGCCAGTGACCTGAACCCTCTTTTTTGTAACGCATAACGATTCGGGAAAAATAGAATTATGGCATTTCACTTCCTTTTTTTTCGTTCTTTTGTTTTTTGTTGGTTTGGGGCGAAATTGGCGGTGCCTTGTGGGCCGTGAGTGCCTGCGCGTATGCAGGTTCGCTCCTAGTCTAATTTAGCTACAATGCTGGTCATGGACAGTCAATCGGGAGGACTGATTGGACGGGCGGAGCATGATGGTTAGATTCCGATTGTCGTCATATACCTAGGATACCGGTAATCGGATGGATATGTTAAGCCTTATCGATTGTGGTATTCCTGTTCGTATTATGTCGTATCGCACCATATCATACCGTGGAGACTTAAATAGAAGAAAAAATGTGCTAGGACGTTGTAGTTGCCTCTCCGAGTAAGGCGCTATTATACGTGTGTGATACCGGTTATTCCTTTTGTTTTTGTCTCAACTGAGGGCTGAGTTTTGAGTTGTTTTTTCCCCCCCTCGCGTAGCTGGGAAGGGAGATTCCAAAAGTTCTTATCATAGCCTTACCGGTAGAGTACGGTATTCTTCTTCTTTCTCTCCGAGGCAAATTACCCACCGTAGTCTACTCTCGTGCTTTACAGAACTCAACTTGTACAGTACTTGTATGATACTCTTTTTCTTCTTGTGCGACGCTAGAGGAAATGGGAATTGAATGAATGAAGGAGGGAAGGAAGGAAGCACATGACCTGACCTTATCTGCAGACTGCTGCTAACTTAAGCGCGGAGTGGTGTCTGACTGGCTGGCTGGCTGGCTGCCTGCCTGCCTTGGGCGGGTGGGAATTCTCCGTTGTCGGAGTGGATAGTCTATTGGTGGTACTGTACCCGGCTAGTACTGTATCATAACTCATTGTGCTGCACTGGGTATATAGTATTTGGAATCATCTCCTTTGGGGGAGAGAGTTACGGCTGCAGCCGCAAGTTGCAATTCAGTAATGATAATAATAATTTGGTGGCCTTTTTTCTTCTTTTTTCCTTTTTTTCTACAAGTAACTTATCTCGGGGAAAGATTAGGTTTTTGTGGTGATGATGATGATGATTATGATGATGTTGGATCACTGGTACATTGCAGTATGCCGGTATGCCGGTGATCACTGCATAGACTTAGGGCTACAGGGTGTACTGTACTCGTACTGTATGATAGCTGCAATGTTTCCTTGACATAGTCTACCGGTACCGTAGCGAGCGCGCTCACCATCTAATTATGGTAGTTTATTGGCTGGTATTTATTATTATTATTATTGGGTTGAGAGTAGCTAGCTTTAAGGCATGATTTGGAGTTGCATAAGATGCTGGCTATATGTAGGGGAAACATTGTATGATACGGTACCGTTGTTATATAATTATGCTTGGATTTTCCTCCGTTTGTCTTTGTCTCCGCTTTGCATGGTGTATGTTGTATGTGATGTTTGTTGGATGAGGTTATCGTGCTGGGATTGTGGGATTGGGGGATTGTGCTGGGGGAGATCTATGTGGAAGGAAGGAAGGAAGGAAGGAAGGAGGCATTGCGTGCGGTGAAGGGGTTTTTTTTATCGCTGCTTTCTTGGTGGTTTTTATCTGGTCTGGTGGCTTAGTAGTGTAATTCTGGTTCTCTTTTTCTCTTTTTGTGTGTTCACCGTTGTTGGTTGGTAGAGGGGGTCGGCAGAGTAGAGGTAGACTGCTGGGGTTGGCTTTGATGGGGGCGTGGTCATGGGAGCTCACTCGGTGATGCAGCGGTTTCTGGTTGTGGGGTGAGGAGGCTGGTATCGTGGTAGTAATGGTGGTATTAGTAGTAGCTTCGATGATATTATAGGTATCATACCGTGGTGGGTTTTTGGGAAGGGAGGGATGCAATGGGGGTTTGAGTCTGTGATGTTCTGGCTAGGGTGGTTTTGTCGTGGAGTGGTTTTTGGTTTGGAGGAATATGATGTGTCTCGTTTGGAGGTTTGTGGTGTTTTTCTTTTTCTTTTTCCTCCCTCGCTGGGTTTTGTTTTCGTGGGGGCACTATGTATCTGCGTGCGTTGAGTTTGGGCATTGGGTGAAGTAAAGCTTGACTTGGATTGATGGGTGGGTGGGTGGACCGGCCTGTCTGGCTTGCTGCTTCTTGGTTTGGCCCTTGGTATCGGAATCGTGAATTATTGGGCGACATCACTTGGAGGAGGGCGGGCGCTAGTTCGTCTTCAATCTCTGGTAGCGTTTGGGTGGGGCGCATGGATTATAGTAGGTGGGGGGTGGCAGCGTTAGTATCGCTCATGGACTTTAACCTATTGGCCAGCTCTGCAGGACAGGAGGTGGTAATGGGTATCGGCATAGGATGTAAGGCAAGTGATGAGAATTTGGGAAGAGGAGTTTAGGCTGGTAACTAGTTTGCTAAGAGCGATTCAAGCTCGAATTCTCTTAATCACTTGTTGTGCAGAAATAGTTGGCCTTTAGATTTTATGCCCGAGGGGCTGTTTTCATTTTTTATCCCCCTTTGTTCTTTGTATTGTAGCAATATCGTTTAACTTATTATGTGTGGTAGCTAGCTAGGGAATTTCACCCTTATTTATCCTCCTACATTAGCCTACTCTCCACTTTCATCGCATACCAGAACCCTCCCATCAACGTACCCACACTTCCTCCTCTTTCTTAAAATTTCCCCTTTCTTCCGCTTTCTGTACCTCCCCGACCCCCCACCCCCGCCTACCCCTCTTGCTCATCAGATTCTGCCACTCTAACACTAACAACAACCACAATAACTACCAACCGAAATCCCTCCCCATTGTCCATTTCTCTCTCCCCTCTCCCCTCCACTCCCCCCTCTTCAACCCTTTCGTCTTCCATAGCCAAGGGGGCGTACTCAACCTGTCTGGTCACCAGAGGATCGCTGAACCTAACACTCCTCACTCTGTCAGTAGTACTCCCGATGGGCATTTTTACCTATAATATATATGTTGAGTGAGTCTTTTGTTGCTCCCGAGTTATGATGGATGGATGGTGGGTGGATGGGCGGATGGAGGTGTTGGCTTGGATTGAGAATCTTGGTTTATGGATGGGATGTATATATATGGTTTACGGATTCAAGCGGTACAGTGGCCTTAAGCTGGGGGAGGTTGTGTGACGCGGATTGAATTACAAGATGCAAATTTAGGATTATTTGAATATTTTTCTCTCTCTCAAGTGGTGAGTCTGGGACTATACTCTGCCGGATTTGGAAGAGGGGGGTTGGGGCGGCAGGTAGGTTTTGTTAGTTTGAAAAAAAAAATATTGATATGATAGAGAGAGAAATATTAGCGTGTGGCTCCTAAGTTAGCTAGTGGGAGTTTGCTTTGTCGTGGCTGTAATGATGGGTATCCGCCAACTCAGGTATTGGTAGTGGTTTTTTTTCTTTTTCTGATAACAAGTGCCGCGGCTGTATCATGGATTTAGGTTATCGTTTCTCCAGGGCAGTGGGGGGGTTCTAATAGTACGTCATGATAAGTAAAAGTGAAAGGTTTGTGGATCACCCCTCCCCCCCTGTTCCTTCTAACCACTTAGGGAAGCAATGATATATCCTCCACTGGCCACCATGCTCCTAAACGGTTAAGAGGCCAACTGATACAAAAAGGTATGGGGAAGATTAAGAGTCCACTTTCCGTTAGGGTAGTGAAGACTCGAAAAAAGGAGTAAGCTCTAGTGAATCATCCTTTGACTATCGGACTTACTGGTGTTTTTCTGGTAAACTGATGGAAGCACCGCAGTGGCTGGGCTCAGTAAGGAAGCAAGGGGCAGTCCTATTCTAGAGGCTGGCTCTGTTATATGGCTTTAGCGTTTATGGTAGGGTCGGTTTTCCCTCTCCTCTGCCTGTCGCAGTATGGCTAGAGGATATATCTATAGAGCATTCAGAGTTTGCAGTTACACCCTCCAGACCAAACGGAGAAAATCAACTTTTTTTACATGAAAAATAATAATTTTGTTTTGTTCTGCTACCCCGCCGATCGCAGACCTTACCCTTACGGGTACTGTCTAGAGTCGGATTCTACCACCTCGCAGCAGGTCTGATTTGCGCTACAGCCCTATTGAATAAGGCCAAGGTCTTCAGTCTCTCAGTTCCTGTAGGGCAGGACTGCCCACATCCCCTACGTGATGGATTGTTCAATAATAACTCAATTTGAGGAGGATTGAACGCCTGAGCTCCTGCTAATTGCATAGGAGGTTAATAGTTTCTTGACATGTTAACCACTACGCCAGCTAGGTATTTTCACATCATATCCCCATTGGAACTGATCCTTATCCTGCTGTCTGGAAAATTTTCGCCCGGGGTCGAGGACAATGATGCTAGGAGAATATTTATTAAAAATCTAATGCATTGCATAATAGGAATGGACGCATCCTTAGAGGAAGGAAATTATAGATGTTAGTCGCTCATCGCCAGTAGTAGGGCTCCTTTCTGTGCAAACCGGCAACTATGGCCGGAATATGGGTGGGAGAGAGAAAAGGTGGGTTTGGCTATGAGCAAGAGGGGATTTGGAGAGAGCTCCAGGATATAAATGTATAGCTGAAGGCTGTCCGGCATGCCAAGATTGGTGAATGTATAACAGGTAAGTGCAATGACGCCAAATGCCATAACTTATTGTAGTCATGTTCACGGCACCACCATCGACCCCCAAGCCACGCTGCCAGGCCGATTCACAGACAGGTAGGGAGTCTGCATGGAAGGCCTGGATATTTACCGATAGGAGAATCCCGGCATTCAGGTCACTATCATACTTAAAGCCGAATACAAGACTACTAGCTTCGGCTCCTCGAAGGACTTGGGGGCCATTTGCTGATAGTTTAGTGGGCTGGGGGCTCAAGCTGGGCGGCGCAACGACGCCTGGCCCTAAGTATCCGCTGATTATGTTTTTCTCTTTTCATTTCATCCTGGCATGTTAGAGATGCCTTGTTTCTGCCTGGTGTAGAAATTAGGATACGGTAGGAGGGAGAGAGGAATCGGATAGATGGATTATCAAGGGATTGATTGGACTTTTTTTTTTTTTTTTGATAAGTTGCACTATATTGTACATAAGGCCCTACCGTATCTCAGGAAGGTGGATTTAGCTTCTAATTAGTGTTAACTAGCAGCCGGCTGGTGGAAACCGTAGGACATGTCAGGACAATCTAAGCCGAGCGCTCCTCACCCGTGCTCACTCGTCTTATCTTGCCTTCCCCAGAAGTAGGGAAAAGGCTCGACCTTTAATATTTCTATCATCCTCTTCAATGGCCCTCTGTACACAACTTCCGCCCCACACCTCCGTAATTGTAGAGTGTGTAGTAGTAGCTGCAAGGCCCTTCATGAACCGCTTTCTAGAAATGGAGCTCAGTTCAGAATTGGACATTGAGTGAGTGAGAGGTAGGGAGGCGGTTGGGCTGGGAGTGAAGGTGGGGTAGGCTTTTGTGCTTTGATGGGGCTCGTAAAAGCCTAGGTTTGTAGAGTCGGTGAGATAGGTGGCCAAAGCTTTCGCCGTTGAATGGGGGCGGCAGTGAGGGTGACTGGGTCAGTGTCGAACTATCGTAGCAAGATAGTCGCAGTGTTCAGCAAAACGGGTATTTGGGAATACAGGTGCTAAAAGCGGGATTCTGTTTATTCTGAGGTTGGGGATTACTCATTTTCGCGGTCCCGATACAAGCAAGAGTGAGTGCTGTCGGGCAGCTACTGTAACCCCCCTGTAGCAGTGGTGCCTAGAAGACGGAATAGCTACAGGATACTTATTGACCAAGCTTTTCTTAATTAGCCTAGACGACAAATCGATAAGCCGATCTATGTCATGAAAGCATAGGTGAATCGGAGGTTTTAGGTTAGTTTGGATCTGCTTGTAATATGGTTTCCCCTTGGCGGTCTTAGGATCTATGGATATTTTTACTTTATGTTGATGACCAGTGCTATGGGATTGATGGCCTCTCTACTTGCTTATGCCACTCAAGGACGATAGACTTACGGGCGACAGCCGAACATTGAATGCTGATCACCAGTAGGTTTGGTAGGCTGTGGTATACCCCCACCGGACTCTAAATGGATGGCAGATGGCTGAGGGCTGATGGATTAGTCCGAGTGATATCTGGTGAGTGTCCACTTGGCTGAGTTGCATGGAAATTCCTTCTTCCGGATAATAAAATATTTCTGGATGGTGTAACAACAGGTAACTATTGAAAGGTCCCTACATATCTTGTCAGCCTATGTGAGTTTCGCAGCCCTGTATTGTCAACCGGTGGATAATTTAAGGGCGTTTGGCGCAGGACTATTATGGTTTGAGGACGCGATGGGTGGTTTATTTTAAATCCGGTGCTAAACCCTAAAATCACAATACTCTTAAATCGTTATTTGAGATCGTGCCGTGCCAAATAGTCCATAATTGGTGGGATTCGTTCTCACCACGGTGGTTTGACAAGGCCCCCGGGCCAGCCATGCGCTGCCTAGCTCATTTCGGAGAGTTACGATATTCTCTTTTTTTCTTGTTTTTTTCCACCGGGTTCCTCACCAGTGTGCGAAAGAGAAAAGTGAAATGTCATGGGGCTAAAGAATTAGTGGCATCTTCCCATAGTATATCCCGCGAGAGATTCACAAATGGTCCACCGCCACTATACTAGTAGTGTGTCCGGCCCTCCACCACTCGCCAACTCCCCCGATGTTAGCCCCAACCCTACCATTCCCTGTCGGCTAAAATTCTCAAACTCTTGGCATCCCTGTCTTTCCTCTATAAATACCTTCCTCTCCCCGCTCCCTCTTCTCTCCTCATACTTACCTAGTAGCAGGACCCACCGCTCACGGTTGGTGGATCCTCGTGGTGTCCCACCTTTATTGCACAACAAAGGTAGGCACTATGCCAGCTGCCTTCGGGCACCTGGGCTGCTCAATTTTTGATTTCCCCTTGAGATTTATTTCTCCTTTTTCCCACCCTTATTTATTGCTTTCCTAGCGGTGGGGTGGAGGTTGTGATTTGATTCTTTGTATTGATTGTATCATTCGCATTGCATGATAGTTCTATTGCAGTCTGATAGACGTTTTTCCTCCTCCTCCTACTAAACCGAACGAGTTTGCTCATTTTAGAACTAAGATTTCCCTTGCTGCCTAAACTGGGTCTCAAGGGCCTGAGACAAATTCTTCAAATTATACTGTAGTTTTAAATTATGATTTAAAGTTCATAGACCTGGCTCCCCCCGAGCTTTGCTCCCCCCGGTGGTTCGTTATAGAGTCGCTGAGTTTCTCAAGAAGCCTGTTGGATACAATGACCAATCAGTGGAGTCTTTGTTCCCAGCAAAACTCAGAGCCTGTTGCTCATATTTTGCTTTGTGATCTCTGACACCACAGAAACGAGACCAAATCACTGCAATTGTGCTCAAAGAAAGTCTAAGTTTAAAGTGTATATTTCCTCCCATATTTGTCCACTATAGGATTAATCTAATACTGGTAATGATCGTACTAATGAATGTGATGAATGTGATGAATGCCAACAAAACCACCCGCCACCATGCAATGCAATGCTTAAAAGAAAGAAAGTAGAAGAGATAAAGAAAGAGAGCAAGAGTATGAGAACTCTAGCGCAAGCCAAAGCTCACCCAGCAACCACCTTACCCTTGTAAAACATCAATCCTCAATCCATTCGAAGGCGAATACCAGAGAACCTCATTGTTATCCCCGACAGAAACAACCTCAAATGCCTTAGCCCCCTGCGGTGGGCAATCGAAAATCAATTCCGAACCGTCAAGAACCGTCGCCTCACCCCACCCGACACGGAAACTGCCCTTAAACTCGTCCCTGAAAGGCCTCTTATTGAATGTCGCGTTTTCAATGTTCGCGTCGCCAATAGAGAACACTTCGATCTCCATGGTACCGCTGAACTGCGATGGGTGGGCGAATGCCAATTGGCACTTGGATCCTGTGAGACCATCGGGGATTTCGAATTTGACGAGGGCTTGGAAGTTGTGCGCAGCCAGGGTACGGACGACGGTCCCCCTATCACTGACGCCGAGGGGGGTGTCGGGGGTGTCTTCGCGGATGTTGACTATCGCGCTGGAGCTAATCACTTGCTTAACGTGATCGCGGGGAACGAGATTATCGGCAGTGTCTGCGGGAGCAGCTGTAGGGAGGGCAGTGGCCAAAGTAGCGAAGATAGCCATGGCAGAGGAGAAGATAGCAGACTTCATTTTGATGATTGGTTTGGTTTGGTTTGTCTGGATTGGAAACTTGGTATTAAAAGAAGTGGAAGGTTGAGAAGATTGCGAGAAGAGGAATGTAGCTTTGTGGTACTGTTGAGAGATGTCCGAGAGGATGGTTTTTTCCAGATCGTGGGATCTTGAAGAGTATTTATGTCACTAATGTTGCCATATAGCACTCAAGCTCCAGCAGTCGAGTCAATCATGGTGATGCTATTATCGATACAACAAGGCAATACCTGCACTGCTAAGGATGACTGTGGTCAATGCATCCACCGTTCCTAATGAGCATCGCAACAACCTGGGGTTTTCGGTGAGCTCAAGGTAGGTTGAGGCTGTGGCGTGGTCTTACGGTACGCTCTTTCACGATAGTTTTCTCCCTGTCGGCTGTTGTGGCCCAGGATCCTGTCTCCTTACCTTGTGTGCCTATGCTCCCTTATTTCCTATACCGTATTTCTTGGCAAGAAAACGTTCAGGCCTTTTTTTTTTTTTTGGTTAAATCCATGGTATTGTTCTAGGTACATGTAAACAAAAGTAAACACTTTCCGGGGCACAAACCGCTGCATTCGGGAAAAATCCCATGGCAAAGAAAGCCCAAAGCACTAACAAAGGAAAAACATCCCAACCCTGTCCAATGTCCTCCAATCCTACAGTCCCTATGGTATGGAACCAACCGCACATCCTCCCCTAAGAAAGACAGGCAGAAAAGAAAAACACCACCAGTAGACACCAAAAAACAAAAGAAATAAATTGTTAAGACCAATAGATGCCCACTTCATTGCTCCAGCCATAGGTAAGTGGGGTAGACCCTTTTTCTTGTTTTGAGGATCAAGAAACCTTTATTGTGTGTAGCCGAGGCTGGCCTGAAAGAACTAGCCCGGGTAGTTTGGTATAAGCTAGGCGGCGGGGGTGTGACCAGAGGTAGTGCAATACCAGCAACACATTGCCGTAAGTCCAAGCTGTTGAGTAGGTGGATTTTCACACGAGAAGGCCATCCCAGCACACTTATGAAGCTCCAAGTTCAGTGGCCGGGGTAGGATTGTGAGGTTCTTTGGTGTTTTGCCTCGTTAACACCTTCCCAAATAGGAAGGTGAAAAGCGGGGTCAGGGTGGTAGCAGAGATGGAGCTTGGAAAACGTTCAGGCCTGGGTAACGGCCTACTATACAAGTATCCAGGGTTGAGAGTGTATTTCCATGTGGGGCTCACAGTGGAGTGTGGCTGGGGGCTTACGTTGGGCAAGCTTATTTTTGTTGGAAAACCCCAGCCCTAGTCCTGATGGTTAGTACCGACTGCTTGGCAATTCATAAAGTGTGTTAGGCGGGAGCCTATCTCAAAGTCTTGCGAGATAACTCAGGCCGATAATCTTAATAGTAGACGGAGATTGTCTAGGAAGGCTCAATATTTCAAAATAGAGGTAGGTAAAGTGATAAAGATTTTTCTAGCGTAAAAACTTATATTGATAAGATCTCTTCTCCATTGCTTGATAATGTTCAAATAGCTCGGGAGGCACCTCGATATTTATATGCCGCGTCTGGGTGGTCGTGGGCTACATCTAGTTCTCATACTAACTAAGTACCTACTAACACTCCAGCTTCTTCTTAAAAGTGCGAACACCATTTGACCCTGACAATTCTGTTATCTCACTTCGACTTCCGAATCGTAACACCATGAAATTTCCTGATGGTGCTCCCACACATCAGTCCATTGGTTACGATCCATCTTCCTTGGCATGGAGTTTTGCTTACCATTTTGCATACGCAGAATGGTCTCCATGATCGAACCAACAAAGGGGCCAGCTTTGTTATCGAACCTCTCAGCATTGCAGACATATTCTGCAACCGACATCTGCAAGGCATAAGATAGACTTGTCACGATAATCGCACTAATAGCCATTATCCCTTCATAGTCATATCGTTATCGTAGGGTTCCATCAGCATCCTACGGATACTATTGACGTGTGTGAGTGCAGGTATGCCTGATTTCTCAAACTACCTCATCCGACAACACTATTCACTTCTGCGACTTTCATCGCGAGAGCGTGGAGTATAGAATATGTTGCCTAACCATTGTCTGTGACAACGTCCCGTTACTTAGTGACCACTTTCGCGACTCTCGTCTTTAGTGCTCAGTAACTTTATGCGACGTCGACCGATTTGGCTCGAACCACTTTCATAAGCTCGCCAAAGGTCTTCCCTCATATATCCTGCGAACGGGATCCGGTCGGACGGACGGCCGCGACGTATATGGGGTTACGAGGAGGGCTCTAATGACCATGTCTTTGGTGAGGGGACACAATTACGGCGGCGTCTGCCGATGTAGCGCTGTCCCAACGCTGGTGCTGGAGGGGGGTGTTGGCTTGTCCTTTTGAACTCAGAATCCTAAGGTAGGGTAACTATAGGTCTTTATTCACTAAGGGAAGGCTGAGCCTTCCGGTATGCCTAACAAATTGTTCGGATAACTGGCCCGAAGGTGGGACATCTTTGCGCCAGTTTATCCCAATACTTTATCAAGCATACTTGTCACACCCCGGCTTCTTGGCGCTGGTGGCTTAAGTTGAATGTGGTCAGTGGCTCAGGTGCCGCAGTGCAATTGTGGGTCACTCCTGATAAGCCCTAGTTGCATCGCGGCAAAGAGATAAGGTAAGACTGACAATGGAGTAAAATAGTATCATATCCTGGACTGAAGTCGGACTGAAGTCAGACTGAAGTCAGACCGAAGCAATACCGGTGAACACTTAGGTAGAGTCGTTAATAGGAAAAATTGGCCCAGCTATCATACAAGTACACGCGAATGTTTTTTTTATTTTAAAAAAAGACTTTCCATTTCGAGCTTTCTGTGCTATCATACCCTAAAGTATCCGCTCTATCCAACATGCCTACAGCCTAGACTCTTTCGGCTTTGACACAAATAACTACTCAAAAACCTTCCTCAAGGAATCAGATCACCACTACCCATCCCTGTTCCTACAAGCCTACTACCCAATAAGCTCATAGTTCTGACTCTTCCTGGGTTCTCTTTTCCATCTTCCAAAGGAATAACACCCGCAATGGGTGCCGTACGAAAATGTGTCTCCAGGTGCTTGTATGTGTCTTTTTTCTCTCCTTTCAGCTTGTACCGTAGCCGAAGTGTTCCGGAGCTAGCAATGGACTCAGGAGGAAGCACTAGTAGAAGCACTGTTGGTCACTGAGAGCTTCGCGAGGTGAATTGAGACCTTGGGATATGAGTGCGATGATGGTGGAACGCGCAGTTAACTTTTTGGGCACACCGGAATGTTGAAACTACGATCAGCTACGCCCTTATAATATCCAACCTGATTGATGTGCTGAATTGCAGGTCCACATTTTTAAAGGACTAATTTTGTGAATTCCTCGGCGATTTCCTAATAGGCCACCCAAGTAGCGAAGGTCCACACTTCCGATCTCTCACAGTGCAGAGAACCCGATAGGAATAATGGGTTCTCTGGAAGAAAAACTCGAGCCCCTTCGCATCTTACTACTCGAGTAAGCCTAGAACGAGGGGAGTAAGAAGATAAACCTAATATCATAACAATACTAGTTGTCTGCTCTTTAGGGTTAATTTCTGAAAAGGGTTGGTTATTATCGGTCAGACCCAACCACCCAAGTGGTGAGCATATATGATACTAGCATAGGAAAAGAGAAGGAATTAGTGAAAGGGGGAGAGAAGGGACAAAATCCTAGGAAACGATCTAATTGCTCTCTAGATAGCCTGATATGATACTAAAGACACTCCCCTCCTACCTCTGCTTGCTATGGGCTAGAGCAAAATTATTTATTATGACTAATAAGGTTCCATTGACCCAAACCATAAGACACAGGCTTCAAATTGTAGATGCAACAATAGCAATATTGTTCGGTTTTATGACTAGTTTAATTTCTCTAGCTATGTACATTGCTTATAATCATGGCACAGAATTGACAAAGAATTTTGCCTCTACGATTATGATATATATGAGTAATACTTTTATACAAACCTTGCCTCCTCATCTAATATGCTTCTTTTCTTTTCTTTTCTTTTTTGAAAATTCCCTTTCTAAGGGAGATCGCACTTAAAATCCGAAGGGGAGAAGAGATTGTTGGCTAATTCCAATGGCCTAAATGGCTAAGGAATTGGTCTGTATTAATTTGAAGCAGGGACCACCGCTATTTCGAATCTCTACGAAGTGGATGTAGTTGGATATTAAAAAATGCCTGGAGAACTACTTTTGTTAGATGAGGACCAGGAGTGGTTAACGTCCTAACTTCTATCTTCGTGACTGTAGAGATGTAGAGCGCTATTAGCTTTTAAGTGGTTTGCACTGTATGATCGAGTGAACACTCATATATCCTTCACAAATCCTGTTTTTGACTACTAGTGACCAATCTATCCCCGAGATATCTAGAGTCTCTAGGGCTTCGGACTACCTTCTTTTCAGCACCACTCGGACTCCTCGAGAGAGACGTATTCCAAAAAAACCAATTCGCCCTCACATTCTGGAGTGAGTATGATCTATAATAACCACTGCATTTTGGGTGGACGTTATGATAGTAATTGTTTTTCATCGTGGGTATCTATTGCTTCTTAAGCTATCAGGCTTCAGCAAAGTCCACTGGGGTTTCTACCCTCCCTATTCCCTATCCCCATGCATGGTATCGCTTACGAAAAAAAAAACACAAAACACAAAATCTCGTCTCCCGTGTTGCAGTAGCGCGTGTGATCTCAACAGCTTAGTTGAACACGCTATGGATGTCATTATAACCCGTCACCAATTACCTCTTTCCCCCCTGCTAGCCTTATAATGTCGTGTCAGGTGGACAAGCAATATTATTTATTCCTGCAGGAATATCGGCGCAATATGTTACCTTTCAAGCCTGGCCTCTACCGGTGAGGGCGGTCTGGCTCAGAATGACGGGGTATTCCCATTGTGGTATGACTGGTCGGGGTATACTGGTGGGATTGTCACCCTGCCTGGTGCCTTGGGACTGGTATCCGGTGAGGTGTGATAGTGGGCCACATCATGGATTGCCACCACAAGCTGGATCTAGTTCTACTTTAGTTTCTTTTCTCTGTACTTACATCGAACAACGAGTGCACTATTTTGTTCCCTATTGTACACTTTCCTCTGAGCCCGCCACTGTGGCTTTAAGGAGAGTTTTCTCTTACGGTCAGATTTTCTGCCTGTGCCTTATTACAGAGGCATTCATAACATCGCCTCTCCAACCCCTCAACGGCAAACCCCGGCGCACCCGCCCAACAGGCTCTGCCATGATTAAGAAAGACCACCCTTCCGTTTCCCAGCCTAACTCCAAACATGAGGAACCAAGGATGGAGTTTTTTCGTCGTGTAGTTGCGAGGGGAGAGGGGGGATAATAGATATTGTAGACATGATCAATACCCGAGGGAAAGGGAATACACAGGCTACAACTAATTGAGCTTAGAGAGGGCCCTAGAAATTTGGCATATCTCAACACAGAGCATAGCTAGAGTAGTTGGCGATGGAAACTGTGCCCCTCCTCTGTGACAAGAGCTATGCTTCAGAATGCATTGCTAGATAGGACGCTCGAATACCGAGTTCATTAGTTGCAGAAAAAAATTGCAATAGCCGAGCTATATACTGGAAATATACGAGAGTGAGAGATGCGCGAGAACTCCGTTCTATCTTAGATGGCCAGGAAGACCCACCATTTATCAGTGAAACAATGCTATGTATCAGCAGCGGAGAAAAAATCAAAAGGAGCAGTATGGAAGACAAGAGAAAACAGATGAGAGCAAAATTACATATCTGGTCGACTAACCCAGAACTAACATGAGCAAAAGGTTAAATCGAACAAGTAGAACTCGGAGCATATAAAACTGACACCAAGGGAGAGTGAGTGGTTTTGTTGTACTCTAAGACGTGAAAGGTACTGTGCATATCTGAGAGCCTAATTTCAACATTAGTTTCGGGTTTCAAGTCGAGTGACCTCCTATGACCACAGGTCCTCACGATAACCACACTTGTAAATGCCAAATCGGCGCCTATAGCTTTATCACCTATCGTTATTCCCTCATAAGATGACGGCATGATAATTCCATAAAGAGACATCTTCAATCTCTCGGGCTCTCCGACGTCGTGGCTACAAATGAGCAAGGCTTTCCGGGTTGGACCGGAGGAGGAAGCTAGCCCTTCAGCTTCCATACGCCGCTTCATAATAGTAATTCTTAGCCACTCTAATGCAGCTTCTGGATTGGCTATTTTAAAGGCACCTTCACATCAGAGGTCTCTTTCCAATTACAAAGGAATTGTATCTTGTTACCAACCGTACAAAAAATAATTAAATGCACTCTGGTAGCAACGGGAAGGCTTTGATAGGTTTCTCTAACCGGCCACGACTACGGGCAAGGACCTTCGCAGCGAACGGTAGCTAGTAAGCAAGGAGACTGTAAGAGCCTTGGGTCGACCCATCATCCCCTGCTCTCCAACTTGGAAGAAGAAAAAAATCAGAAAAAAAAATTGGAGATTCTGTGGGGTCGCCACAAAGATGTGTAAAACATTTTATTTACTAGTGCAGTACTCATGATTTTATCTAGTTGCGGCCTGTGGGAGTTGAGTCATTCTTGATTGGTGGTAAGGTCGCGCCAGCGTGGTAGGTCACTATATAGCGAAGGAGCTGGACCGGGAGGAATGGCAATATGCTACTATCCCTCGCAGTGTTAACAGAGTTTCCCTACATCACTAAAATATAAGTTAAAAAACTAGCCTCTCACTGTTCTAGATATGCAAATCCAGTGATATCAAAGGCATTTCGGGCCAAGTTATGATGCAGACCTTTTTCCCATCAACAGGAGCACTAAAAGCCTGATATGATATGAGAATGATGTTAGCCATAGCTGTGGGCAATGCACCCGCTAATATTTACTGACTACCATCTAGAGTCATGTGATAGGTTTACACTTCTATGAGGTTGAATCTACCGATTCAAGAAATACCCTAATTTCACTAGTGCATCTTTAGCACGATGTAGGGAAATTGGGCACAATCAGCACTGCAGGGGATGGTTTAGGGACTACAGTGGTGGTGCAGAAACCGGAGCGGAAAACCCCTTCTGTCGCGTCGTAACTTGATCCTCACGATCACTGTAAAATCATTTGAATATCGACGTTGTATTTTACTGTGACAATATTGGCGATAGGCTACGTAGATTAGTTTACATCAAGGTCCAACCCTCTCGATAACGCACTCAAGCACTCAACAGATTCCCAGAACTCGACAATGAAAATGAACTGAAAAAAGAAAGAAACAAACAAATATTATTAAGCACTATGTATGTCCCAGTAGGTTGTAGCGGTGGGGGAGAAGACCCACGGTAATATAAAAACTCCATAATGTGCCTAAATAGAACGATACGAAATAACGACCCATGGATCGTCCCAACATATTGACCAGTAATCGCTCATATTATAACTTCTATCTCGCACTGTGATGACCTCAACATGTTCAGAAAATGTAATCACTCCCCTATCCCCCTCCCCGCTCCCGTTGGTTCGGAAATCGATAGATATAGTTATCACCAGATGTAAGCATTCCACACAACCGATATATAGATTAAGGATCGGCATCGGAACTACTCGGCGGTGGTGGCGCCCTAATAGCGGAGAAACAACGTTAATAGAGGTGGGAGAAATAATACTTTTCTCGAAGGGGAGGCCATACTTTTCTGGAGAGGGGAAAATCCTCCTCCACCACGGCCTCCTGAATCGCTTGCCCTGACGCTGCATCTCGGCAACTATTTCTTTGCGAAAACGCCGTATGGAAGAACTGATACTGTCACTGGCGGACCCAATACCGTTGGCAAGAGACTCGATGCCATCAGTAGTAGACTTAATACCATCGGCAACAGACTTAATGCTGTCGGTGGCGGCCACTGCCTCCCCCAGACGCTGGGCTATATCCTGAGACGTTTTTAGGGTCGAAAGTTGGTAGAACTGTTGGGCATCGAGAGTTAGCACAGGGGTCACACAGATATTGTTTGGTGACGGGGGTATTCATTACCGATTTCTCTATCGCTTTCACCTCTAAGAAAATCTCATTGACCTCATCTAAAAACGTTTGTCGCTCTTCAAGTATGAAATGGATCTTCTGTAAAAGCATATTTCTCTGTTCATTCGACTGATCGGATAGTCGTAGTAGACCGTTAGGATGATTGAGACCGGGTATCATCCTAGCTAGGAATTCTTGAAGGTCTTTAATGCAACGCTTCTGTGACTTGGCTACACCAATCACAGCTGATAATTCGCCAGAGAGAGTAGCAGAATCTGATATCAGCCTGCCTCCAAAATCTTTGGGAGCACCAGATTCTCTGGCGAACTTTTGAAAGTCCGACGACTGGTGATAATGTTAAGTCAATGCCTTGGCTAAGCCTAGGTTTAGGGAGCAGGGGTTGTCAAACACACATAATTGGAGGCTTTGGAGCGAAGACTCTCGAGAGCAGCTCGCTCAGAGGATTTTAGCGTATTTGATAATATATTGAGAAAGGCATCGAGACCGTTGGTACTTCCCTGATGAGGCAGTAGAGGTATACGGCCTGAGCTTTTATCGTCGCAGGATCTGAAAATTGCTAGTGTCTCTGTAGCAATAAATGAAATGTTAATACAGAATTAGACCGGGGGGGAGGTAATAGTCCTATACCCTTATCCACCATACCCTTCCCGCCGCCATCGTCCATAACGCTAGCACCAGCATTTAAGAGAACGATACCTGCACGGTGGACCAGGATGAAGTGCTCACCCACACTGTTGCCCTGCAGATTATCAACATTGGGATATCTATCCTGGGTTAATGTTGAACTCTCTCTCGGCCATGAAAGGCGTCGGCCTCCCCGGAAGTCTGTGAGCCCCTTCAATCTTTCCAGAATTTCTAAACTCAAACCATCCGGCCCAAGAGCCTTGTTAAGCTTCTGGGTATTTCGAGTTGATGGACGAATCTCTTCCTCCACCCCTAGGTATGGAATGGATATCGCTACAGTAAAGTGCGGTGAACCCAGGGAGAGTTGGAATGAAACCCCGGGACGCAAATTGTCCCCTCGGCTCTGGAGATTCCAAATGTGGTTGGAAGAGAAAGCTTCCAAAAAATCCTGAAAAATAAAGTCAACACTCTGTGGCCAAAAAGAGTAGGGAGCACACACCTTCGCGTAATGGCATGTCGGAAATTCCCTTGTTTATTCCGAATGTTAGTCTAAACCGATTAGGTCATAACGCAAGCAAGACCTACATGATCCGCAGGGGCTGTCCGGCGGGCTCGTCAGTTGCGTCATGATGAGACGATGAAGGTGGGTCCATGGGAGGAAACCCTTCTGGAGCCATCATTTGCCCATAATCCTTATACAGATGTTGTAGTGGCATTTCTGTATATTTGAACATTCCGCTGTCCAAAAGATAATCATAGAAGGTAACCGGTATCTCGCCTTCCAGTTTAATAGGTTGGCGGACACCCGACGTGCCAACGCCACCCCGGTGAGCCTGGATATTTTCTGGGATCCGGAGATTGCGATTGAAGAAGGATTCCTCGCTAACGTTTGGCATATTGGGCACATTATCTCTTGGAAGCATTATTGCTCGTCCAGCTATAGCTCAGGTTAGCAGATATCACTAAGCTCGCACTCAAGCTAATTCTTACCGTTGTAATACTTTAGCGCAGAGTTAGTTGGATGGGTGTGGATGCGCTTGTAGGTTGCAGGTCGTATACCTTGTTCTCTGTGTGTGTAACTGTAATTGGGGTGGAAAATCCTAAGGGCGCTGTAGTCTTTATAGCTGAAGCTGCACAAGGCGCTTGAGAGTGTCAATTTTCGATTTTTAGGAAATAAGTATAATATAATATAAGTCAGGGGTGGCTCCCGAAGGGCCTAAAGGGGGGATCAAAGGAGAAGTCGACGTGCATGCACGGGGTTTGGCCTGGCTCGGATTGGGGGACCACGGGGAATATCACAGTTTGGTATCAATATCTGTGAGCAATCCTCGGATAGCTTCCTCCTTCCGCCCCTTCTTGGCCATGGCTTAAGACATGCATGCCAGCACTATGCTGGTTGAGTGGAATGTCTCGGGGATGGTGGCTCGTACCGCAGGTTTGGGTATTCCTTCCAATGCCCCATAGGCTACAGACAGTGAATCAGGTACGCCGGCCCTGGAGGGGGGGACTCTCAGCCCGAAGAGTTCCCCAGGCCATAAACGTGGTGACTACTTGTCCTAGGCAAGAAGTATCCAGGGGCCAGGATCAGCAAAATATATAGCAAAAAACCCGTGGGCATCACAAACTCACCACTTGTATTTCTAGATGCTTCTTGCCTGGGACAAGTATCAAGTTCTAAAACCCTCAGCCACTGTACTTGTAGCAGTGAAGCCTCTCGGAGGAGTGGTGACTAATGTTATTCCGGCACAGTGATTCCCCTGCCCCACTGCCCCAGGTCCTGGTGTTTGGCTCCGAGAGCAGACCAATGAAGGGCCTATTCAAATTATACTACCCGAGTATATATTCCACTGCGACCGCAGCTGATGGTACAACACATCCACAAGCTCGAGCGCAAATCCAGCAGAATAGCTAAGACCCAGGAGAGCGTCAACTGGTATGGTATTCGTAACCGATTTCTATCTCAAGCAAGTGCCCACATCATGCCTTAAGACTAATACCATTCGTAGAGCTTCACATACTGGTAATATCAAAGACCAGAGCCCAATTTAGAGTCGATAGCTACCCAACAGCGAAGAATGTCTAGGCTGCTACAGATTGGTAGAGTGACCCGGTTTCCAATTGTAGGAGCGACTTGCTGTTCCGAGATTAGCGATGAGTTGTGATTATGAACCAGGTCACCCCCCCTTCTTCTTTCAGATATGGATAGTACGCGAGTTCAGCAGGAGATCTGCGGATTGTTTGACAGGTCTCAGAGGAGACTATTGGTCCTGGTGAGACACTGTCTCAATATTCACGACTCTCATTTTATAGATGACATTAGAGCAAACGCCATCGCAAGCCAGTTAGCTATCGTATAAGACCTTGATAGGAGGAGGACTGGTATTGTCTAACTGGAGTAAACTCATATCTCTCCTCGCCCAACGTAACGTCGATTTGACAGAAGGTGTTGTTGCGGTTTCCAAAGCACTTGAGAAACTGAATGAACTCAAGAGAAAAAAAATTCGAATGCCCCAAATGGCTGGGATCATCATAAAAAGAACTGGAGTTAACAATCCTTCTTTGAGCAATTCATTGGCTGTCAAGATGCTCTAGACATCATATTGCTACCAAAGCAAACAAAATATCGACACGAAGCTGTTGTCCCAGAAGCTGCCTAAGACAATCGAGTCTTTTTCTCGAGTTCGTTCTGTTTCTCAAGTGTTTTAGAAATCTCAATAATGACCAACTCTGGATGAGTGGTTGGATTAGGCTCTGCGCACAAGATGTTTTCGGCTAGTGTCGATCTGCAACCTTCCTATTTTAGAGTAAAAAAAGAAAGGCTGAGGCTGATCAAAAACCATCCGGGCTCTCCACATCTTGGGCTTCCTGCTTCGACCGAGCCAAGGTTCGCCTATCATGACCTGGCGCTTGGTGAGTAAACTGCATGCTGTACTGCACTCGAATAAATCATAAAGTGCTATTATAAGTGCTGTGCCGTAAGAAAAAAACTATTGCGATTCGCTATCTCTTGTAGGCCTCTAATCTCCGGATTTGGAGACGAAAGCTTATTGAGAAGGACCAGTGCTTTCCTGACACGGCATAGCCTGAGCCCTGGATACGCCTGATCCCATTAACCAGTTCCGCAATCTTGTTAGCTCACCAAACGAAACCTACCGTGGGCTGAACTGGGGATTTCCACTGATAACTCACTAGCGAATCGCAAGAGTTCTTATAGCACTGGCACGCGCACCGAACGATAAGGTGGTTCCGGGTGAATACCGAAATGTTTGGTTCAGCCTTAACGACATGTATTCTTTGCTGTGCTCTTGGGATCAATATATATAATTGCAACCATGCTGTGCTCTATTGATCCCTTATGGGTTTGATGAGCTTTTAGGATCCGGCCTTGGTTTTGGGATTATATTGGCACTGTAATTTATTTCCACATTAGCTATAAGGAGGTTCGATTATTATTCCCCACAAATCGCGATATTCAATTGGAGTAACTCCAAAATTTTGATTGTCCAAGGGCAGAACTCACTGCCAGCTAAAATTATGCCCCCATCATCTTTAGGGGGGGTGATAAACCCAGCTCCAAATTATATCATGTCTCTCCCGCCGAACCAGTGCCCCCAAAATCCCGCTGGCCCAGAGCTATAGGTTGCAAGGGAAAACCAGAAATATTAATTACCAAATTGGAACCTTCAGCTTTGATATGAACCAAGAGCACCCAAAAGTAGACGATTGGAGCATGTTTGCTTTAAGGGTATATAGACAGCCCCTCCTAAACTGGCGAAGTTTGAGGGATGATTTGATCGATCAATATAAATTGGACACCACTTAGCATACCACCGAGGAACGCTAAAGTCTTAAAGAAGGAAGAAGTCATAGAGACAAGGCGAGGCGGTGACTTAATATAAACTTTCCCTTTCTCATATTATCTTAGTTGGCTTACCACTACACAGCCGCCCCAGACCCTGCCGCGCTGTCATGTGGGAATGGCACTCGAGTACCGGTATCTAGAGTAAGGCGGGCGACATACAGTATATTAATGATATGTTGTTGGGTGAATATGCTTAGCTTTGTTGCAGGACTGTGACGGGTCGTTAAGGAGATGTGCAGATGTTTCGGATACCGGAGATTGTTTAACAATAGATTATACCGACATGCCTTTCCTTTGCTGTTACGGAAGTGTACGGAGGAACAAGGACATGTGGGGTTCAATATCTTTATTCAAACTATAAAAGATAGGGAGCGACTACCCGCCTAGGCTTGTACAACCATAGCATTACACTCCCGAGATGTGGGGAAATATAGAGATAGGTGTGATGATCCATGGAAGAATTAGGAAGTGGTATCTGTGGTTTACTTATCCACATGTCTTTACCGTTGGTTTGGTTTTAGAGGTAGTGAACGAGCGAGCAAGAGAATGAACGAAGTGTGAGCGGTGGAGGCCGCATTCCATACCCTTCCCGCAAAGTGCCTAAGCCCAGTGTGGATTCTCTTAGTCTATCTTCTACTTCCGTCGACCCTCATATCCCCCACATCGACATAGGTGAGCCCCAATACAGCCCCAATTAAAGAGCCATGCGTGTGCTGTGAGCCGTGCTGGTGCTATGGAGGCTGTTTAGGTTTAGGCGCCCGATCGCTACTAGCACTCGCACTTGCACTATAGTACTAAATGCCTTGAATATCGGAAAGATGCAGGACCCTGGATGCGCCCCTGAGCACTACTAGCACCAACGAATTAGTTATACAGACACTGAAATCATCTGTCCTAAGACCCTGCCTTACTGTTTCTCGGAGATAAGCAAGAAAGGTTTTCATCAGGCTAGAGATACGGTATTATACTCCAGGGCTACCAGTACCGTACAGCACACCAGGTATTATATTATACGAGTGCCCGAACCAGTGCTTTACACCACTCTATAATTAATGCGAGAACTCGGTGAGTAATGATTTGGGCTTTATTCCGCTAAACTACTCTAAGAATAAGTCCACACAGTGCTGTACTGTACTTGCGGCTCACAAATTCCATCCGAAACCCCTTCAGCTTATTGATCTCCTCTTGGGGTTGCTGCTGCCTTTGGCGGCCGGAAAAAGCTTTGGAGGAAATACGCCCAAGGTACAGCACACTACCGTACCATACTAGTAACTTAACCTAGAGCCAAGACCAGGTTCCGTCACCAGCCTGATAAATACTAAACCAGGCCAATTCCTCCTGCATGCACCCCGAACGTTTTGAAACAACCAAACTCTTCAATTTACCAAGAATTACTTCCACTCTCAAGGCTGCGATGCAGTGCGTGTTGAGTTGTTAAGATGCACCAGCTCGATCACCCGCATTCTATTCCAAATTGTTTGACACTTGCGTGATGGTCGTATCATCCGGTTGGGTGAGTGAGTGAGTGAGTTTCTGACGTCCGTCGCTCGCTTCAATGCTCCGCGATGTGTGGGGGTTTTCTCAGTACTCGAGCACTCGAGTGCAGTACCTATTAAAAGTAGTGGGGCTAATAGTGGGGAAACAATGTGCTATGGCCGCACGGTAAAGCTTCAGACTTTCCCATGCTAATCAACCGCAAGGTAATACCAACAGTTTGATACTAGTCTTGTTACCTAAAGCCCCGAGGCCATTCTTTGGTATCACTATCAGCACTCGAGTGCGATACCGGTATTCACTAGGCCGCATCGTGCGCCGGCAGCACTAGTACCGTACTCTGGGCCCACCTCTACTCGAGTACTTTCCAGTTCAAAAGGGTAGCACTCAACGTCATATTAGCAACAAGATATGTCACAAATAGGATCCTCACTCGTGCATGCCTGCTAGTATTAACTTATCTGTGACACCTCTAAGCCTCTAATTCACCCTCCATCCAACATATGAGAAATTCTATCTAATCCCGATTCGACCATCCAGAAAGATCCAGCACTCCCATATCGAAGTACAGAGAACTCACATATTTGGGACTTTGCTGGAATGGTACTGCATTCATTCGATACTGGTTGGTGGGACGTAAATCAAAAGTACAGTACACTAATGCAGCCACCCTTTCCGTCTGCTCACTTATATCAAGAATTAAGAAATCTAACAATTCCAAACATCGATATACCCCGCAATTACGCACTCGCACTCATTAGGGAGAGCAGAGAGAAAAGAAACGTCATTACGCTGTGTAGCAACTCCCGAGCAAGTTGAACACGAACACGCGTCCAGAATATCTGAGTTCATCAATTATTGTGTCTTCGTCTGCAGTTACGCATGCAGAGCACATCAAATTGTATTCATATACTGGCCAACCTGCCAATCAAAGCTCCTTTACAACCATCGATAAACCACACCCTGTTTATTGGTGCCCTGTCCCTTTCCACTGCGCATGATTTATCATGTGCAACCCTCTTGGGTTATGGGGTACGGCGCCATCCAATGCCCTCTCTGGCGAGTTGACATGGTACCAAAGACACCTCAATAGCTTAAAACCCGTTATTTCCCGCAAAGGAAAGGAGGAGTAAGAGGTAAGAGGCCCGTCTTCGTACAAAAGCACCCCCACTACAGGCTTGAATCTCCACCATGTCCGAAAGAGCGTTGTTACGATATTCTTCCCTGGAAAGCTGCCGCCAGCGACTAGAATTCTTCCTGAAAAGGCAGAAAAGGGGTATCGCCCACTTCTACAAAAACAACCAGGACCCGAACACTTTCAACCTAGATGATGCGAGCGCTAGAGCTTCCCTTCTAGTTAAAAGCGTGGTACAAGACAAATTGCTCGGAGATGATCCCCAGATCAAGGAGCTCGCGAAGGATCTGGCTGTGCTGGCTCTCTACGATCTGGCCATACTGATAGGTGGTTCTTTCCTCTCTCTCTTTTTCTTCCAGGGTAATTATATACAGGGTTACTTATCACATCGTATACTTTAGACGATAGCGAATCAATGTCATACGAGGAGGATGGTACCCGGATAGGAATCCTAAAAGGTGTCTTGAGCATTATCAACAACATATACAGCCGTGCTGCTGAGCCCAAGACCGGGATCAGAGCAATTCGCTTTATAAACAATTATGATGACCAAGACTACTTTCTTGAGGAGCCAAGTGAGCTTATCGAGGGTCACTATTTTGGGGGTACCACCAAGATAGGCACGGAACTCCATAAAAGGATTTTAAAACCACTTGTACTAGGGGAAACGCCCATGAAAAAACCACTTCTAATTATGGTCATCACCGATGGAGCAGTAAGTCATCCCAATTCAGTACCCCCGCCTGAACTCGTGAGAGATACTAGTGTTCAACAGATCGAAGGCGAAAAGAAAGGACTCCTAGAGAAAGTAATCATAAACTGCATAAACAGGCTAAATAGAGATAGGGAGCATGGTGCCGACTGTGAGTCTAGGATATTCTTTGGATCTAGTATCCTTAGCTAATTTGTGTCTTTTAAGCGGTTGCTTTCCAATTTTCTTGCATTGGGAACGATGAAGGGGCCCGAAAGGTCCTGCAGGAATTAGATGATCACGAAATGGTTGGCGATTATGTGAATTGTCAGAAAGGTGTGCCCATGTCATGATAACTCTCCTGCGTAAGGGTAGCTTTAACATTCTATGCGAAAACTTTAGCAACTCAAAGCCTAGATCTCGACGATGATAGGCCATTAACGGTATTACCAGCCAGAGCCTGAATCCCCTCCTATAACAGTTTATACTAATTCCTCATCTTGGTTAGGTGACAAAACTACTCCTCGGGGCAATACTTGCTGCTGTAAGTTTCCACAGATACTATTCATGAAATCGATCTTTTATCTTTTTTATTTACTGGTGATGTAGTATGATACACAAGAGGACGATGATGAATTGGACGACATCTTTGCCAGCATTGAGACAGGATACGGAGGGAGCACAGGTGGTCTTGATTCCCCCCGCACTCAGCCCAGCAACGTCAGAAGAAATTCAGGAGCTAGTAATGGTAGTAACAGCCATAACACACACACTCCCCAAGGGCGAGGCCATGAACAGGGCCGTGTATATAGAGTCGCTCCGGAAGACCAATTCAACAATCACTATCAACCTGCCCCTCCACAGGGAGCGCCATACCCGCGGGGCAATGGCGTGGGTCCGTATCGACCAGAAGCAATTCCAGACCCCGGGGTATTTGGTCCGGACCACCCACAGCAGCACTTTCCGGAGAACACTTCTGGGTATCCTCCCGGAAACCCGAACCCGAACCAAGGACCCTACCTAGGCCAAGCCTATCCTGGATTGGACGAAGCTCAGAGAGCACGGATGGATGGGCAGAATATAGCTCGAGAGGCCCGAGAAGAAGCTCGAAGGGCAGTCGAACAGGGCAGAAGGATAGCAGAAGAGGATATCCGCACATCGTTCCCAGGATTGAGCGAGGGGATGCTATCAGGAATGAGCCAGGAGGAAATTGATATGGCGGAGCAAGAGCGTAGGGAAGAAATGGAAGAGGCAGAAGCCGAGGGAGGACGTCCGCTAGGGTGGCATAACCCTGATATCGATTGATACTAGAGCCAAATTATGATATTGGAAGAGACACTTTGGTACCTTCGTATTATTTCTCACAGGGTTTGCGGTCTTTTATCTTTGGATATGCTCCCGGGGAGCGGTATCTCTGTCGGAAGGGATTAGAGTCTTGGTCCTTTTTCTTTTTCTTTTTTTCATTCAAAAATACAATTTACACATATGTATACATCGGCAGAAAGCTCCCACCTCTACTCAGTTGTGTCCACGAATTGGTGCAAGAAAATGATTTCCTAGCGATATCGTACAACATGCCATTAATCACCAGTCCTCGACTCGGCTGTACGAAATCGTATAGTGGTTCAACAAATTCGTAATAAAAACAAACCCCTCCCCCCTCCACCGTGACCCAGGACCCTAAGAAAATTCCGCTTCCACACCCCGGTCCTGCGATATACCGTGCACTCTATCTCTAGATCCAAGACACTTCCATCCCCAAGCCTCCAAGTTCTGAGAAACCGAGTGATACCCATGACCCATCTAATCGGATAATCAATCAATCAACCAACCAATCCACCCCACCAAACTATACTCGAGTAGTTTACCTGCCAGAGACTTACAATGAAAATGAGAATGAAAGACAAACCAACCAACCCCCCCCAACTACAGCCAACCACCAACCAACCAACCAACCAACCATGATAACAAAGTACCTAACAACCGTGAGCGTTGCCTTCAACCCCTTCTCTAAAGCCGGTCGTACGGCGCGCATATTCATGGCCCTGCTGGGTCCCGATGCGCGCAGCACCATGAAGATCAAGACTGCAGTGCTTAGCCGGTATAGTGATGTCGGGGGGAGAGTTGAGGTTGGATTTAGTATATTCCCTTTCTTTCTGTTTTTCTGTCTTGGGGCTAATTGGGAGGGGGTTTACTAGAGGATGGGAAGGAGATTCAGATGGATACTTCGAAAATGACAATTGCGGATATTGTGGAAGAGGTGGATCGGCATTCAAGAGTATTGAAAAGGGTGGATGATTTGGTGGGGTAGGGGTTTGGCGTGGGGTGGGTTGTATATTATGGGCTGGGGTTAGACTTTACTATTATTGATGTCCTTTGTCACCGATAATACCAGAATCACGAGGGCGGAGCGCCGGGCAAGAGACACTTCGGGATACTTAGGGCGATATAGGAGGAAATTTCCACAAAGAGCTCAAGGCAGGATATCCCAAAACAGCATTAATGATACATAAATCTCCTTCCCTCCCGCTCCACTCCACTCCACCCCCACCCAATTCCTTTGTTTGTTTCATTTGTCCAGGCAGAATTCTCCAATCTAGTTCGCCAGCCCAAAACCCAGACGTCTATAAAATTAAGAGAGGAAGAGAAAAAGGAAAAAAGAAGGAAGCAAGCTCATCTAATTTTTCTTCCCTTTCCCGCCTGGTGCAGCACCGCCAGCAGCTGTCGAGGAAGTTCCAGCAAGAAAGGATGCGACGTCAAAGTTGGCTACAGGGTTTGCTCCGCCTTTGCGTTGCTGTGCTTCTAGTTCCGCCTTAAATTCCGGGTCCACTGGGGGTCGTTAGTTTGGTCCCGGCGGGAGAGAGGGGGCAAGGGAGTGGAGGGGCAAACTTTGGTCCATGAGTTTGGGCAGCATGACAATCATGACTAGACTGAAGAGGGCGATAAGAATCATTGGTGATCCGAGGAGCTTTGTAGGATTGACTAAGGCAAGAGCATTAGTCTAAAGTTTAAAGTCTCAGTAGAAGTTGGAAACCCACAGCCTTCACGAACAATGTAGTAGTCAATAGGGCGAACTGGTTGGATTTCCTATGATTTTCAAAAGAAAAAAACAATCTCAGGTTAGCCACAATCCGAGCTGTAGATAAGGCAACCAACGAGATCACTAGTGGTCGACGAACTATGGGGTAACTCTTCTTTTCTCCTTTATTCCTCCATTCGTTGCCGCGGAATGTCTGGTGCACTACCACTTCCCCTTGCCCGTTAACGTCTACCCGTAAAGGCGCAAACTGATAAGTCTGGCATTGCACATCGAGCAGATATGATCCCTCGGGCACATCACTAAAGCTGAAGGTATTATCGCGCCGTATTAGGGTTCGCTTTGCGATTCCGGCGGTGGTGAGTGTGAGTGAGGTTGAAGGGGGAAGGGTAGACGGATTGGGCAGGAGAGGAGAGGGTGCAAAGGTGCCCTGAACATCCAAGGCTGAGACGATGGCTGGCAGAAACGGTAGAAGCACGAGGAGTTTCATTGTGGACTCTTTTGGTGGAGGGTTTGTTGTTGGCTGCGGTCGCTGGATGCTGGAGTTGGGGGATATTTGTCCGAATTCTGGACAGGTTTCTTTCTCACAAGTTTACTTTAGTTGTGGAACGATGAGTAAGGAGTTGAGGCTGACCATAAGACATCACTCGTTTGCCTGAAGACACTCCAGATGCTTACTCATGTATTATAGCAAAGCAAAGGATTCTTATCATACTGTTTATCTGATCATGCATTCACAACAAGCGTGGGCTCTGCCCTGCCCAGCTTGATCTGATCAAGGCGACCCCCGAAAAAAAAAGTGTCATAAGAGAAACATCTCTCCAGAACTGCTTATTCGGCGACCCCAAAGCTCCCTTCAACACATTACTTATCAACTTTCCTTTTCATCTATATCATACATTGGTTATTCCATACCCTCGACCCAGCAGTATTAGATAACTTCGGCTTTCGATTAATACAACATGGACCGTGACCGTGAGAGGGATCGTGAGCGGGATCGTGAGAGGGATAGAGACCGTGAAAGAGACCGTGATCGAGATCGAGATAGGAGGTACTGGTTCCCGCAATTCCTTTCTTATTCCCTGACCCCATCCCCGTTCCTGCCCCGCTGAACCAAGAGTCAAAAGATTCCATGTCGAGATTCCCTACTCGCTTTCCATCCCTCTCGGATCTCTTCGCTGACGGTAGTAATCCCCAATATTTTCCAGATTCCGCGACTTTCGTGATCCTTCTCCTCCACGAGGTTTAGATTCCTATGTTCCTTCTTCGGGTAGGCGGCGGCCCTTATCTCGTTCTCCTGTAAGAGGAGATAGTTGGGTGCCAACGCGTCATGTCCGTAGAATGAGCTCAAGATCACCCCCGTTTCCAGATAGAGGAGGCCGCTCTCGTACTCCTCCCCGTCGGTCATTGCAGTCCCCATCGAGGTCTCCGCCTCCCCGCGATAGGGAACGGGATAGAGGAAGATCTCGAACCCCGCCCCGGCGAAGAGATAGAAGCCGTTCGCTTACACCCGTACGCAGAGGTAATGGCAGAGGGAGAAGCCCACCTTCGAGATCTCCACGCCATGTGCGTAGGCGACGCACGCCAACACCAAACCTTACCCGCCGCGACAGATCCAGGGATCGTACCCCACCACCACGGAGAGATAGGACACCTCTACCCCGTAGGGACCGTTCGAGAGACAAAAGTCCTAGATCCACAAACAAACGAATTTCTTCCCGACACTCACCTCTTTCGTCTCGCCTTAGATCTCGTTCTCCGATACATCCGCCATCCCGTCGTCGTTCTATCTCCCCAAAGTCACCACCCATCCGTCGGCGAGACCGCTCCCGCTCAACAAAGAGGTATCCACGGTCAAGATCTCCAATACCTCGTGATAGAAACACTTTTCGCAGAGCCGATCGCAGAGATAGATCGCTCGTCCGCGCTCGCTCTCCGCCTCATCGCTACTCCCGTTCACCGATGAGGTCTCCCGCGATTCGAAGGCGCTCGGGATCTCCCAGGCGTTATCGTTCCCCACCTCGCCGTAGGGATTCAATTTCGCCTCGCCCAAAATCTCCTCGAAGTCCAAGCTCTCCTCCAAGAAAGAGGGGAAGAATTAATTCCCCTCCTAGCCGAGGCTCAGGTAGACCTTTCTCTCCCCCAACCGTGCCGAGTAGACAACGCTCTCGCACACCAGTTCGCGAATCTGTCCAAGCATCACCGAGAAGTCAGAATGGTCGCCCCACTAGCAGACTTTTTGGTTCTTCTCCCGCATTGTCTGGGGAGGCTCAGAGTAAGGGGAGAGTTTCTCCGGCTCCCCCGTCTCGTCCTCGCTCTCCTCCTTCAAGAGCTATGTCTCCGCCTCGCGGACCTCGTGCTGGTGTTTCTCCTCACCGCCCTTCGGAACCGCCGACTGGGCCAGCAAGCCAGACCGAGAGACAATATGTTCCCAACGGTGGTGTATACGGAGCCCCTCCTCCTCGCGGGCCCTCTGGAGGCTCTCGCTCAATTCCTCCACGTGGGCCAAGCTCTTTCCGCCCTAGCCGTCCCATGAATAACGAGCCATCGCAACCAAATTCGGGTCCCCGTCATCGGTCTAGCCAGTCACCTTCTTACCATTCGCCACGCCCACCTCCGACCAACCCCCCGACTCAACCCCGTGGCCCCGTTGGCGGTCCTCCTCCTAGTGGACCTCGTAGGATGTCGACCGTACCATCCCGCAGTGGGTCCACCCCTCCTGCTGCAACTGTCCCGCTGAACAATCAACCAGTTGCACCTCCAGCGGGTGGCATCCCGACAGGCCCCCGAGCCGGGAATTTTCCCTATAGGAGTAGCATTCCCACAGCTCATCACGTCGTTCACGTCGTTCACCACCATCCTCCCGCCCCCCGCCCACCACCCGGCCCCGGCGCTCTTATTCCTGGTGGTCGCCTTCTCCCTCCTATCGATAAAGCCGCGGAGGATCGTCTCGGCCGTCTACAGCTTGACCAGACAAAACTCGATGAAGAAGATAAGACCATCCAAGAACGCAAACGCAAGTCCCTTTACGGCTGGGAAAAAGCGCATCGTGAGTCGGAGAGAGAAGCATACAAGGTTGAACTAGCGGAGAAGCAACTAATCAACGGAGCATTGATGGACTGAGACGAGTGAGATGGTATGATTGATGATGTTCCTCTATCTGTTTACCATTTCTTGGTGCTCTCTTTCACTTCTTTTGTATCTTTGAATTACTCTTTTCTTTTTCCTCTTTTGAAGTAAAATTTACCCACAAGTTACTCGCTTTGTCCGGGTTACCTGTCTTATAATTACAGGCGATAACCTGTACCTTTTTTCTCGGCTTTTTTTTTCTTACTCGTTCTTCCCCCCCTTTCCCCCTCTATTCTACTTTTTACTCCTCTCCCCCTTTCTTTTTCTTCCGCAAAATGGGATGGTGGATGGGTTTATCGCTTTAGTCTGTGTGCAAGTTTCTTCTCTTCACTTCTTCATTCCTTCGCTCTACTTTAGTCTTGTTCCCGCTTTTTCCCCCATACAACTTTATTCTCTTCTTCAGCACAGGCGCTCGCCCATGTACGGGGGAAATAGCTAGTTAGGAGCGAACTAGATAGCATGCGGTACGATAATAGAAAGGCTTGGCCGGCACCGGCGCTCAATATCTGATACATATACCGTCCCATGTGATAGATGCTCTGCAATGTAGTGCAGTGCAATGTTGTTTTGTTCTTTTTTTTTTTCGAATTTGACATAAGCCTTACCTGACTTTATACAAGTACCATAGCTTACCGTACCGGCATCTATCACTTGGCCTTTGTGATCCACGTGCGAACAGGCTGAGCTAGGCTGGTCATGAACTTGGGATCTTATGTACAATAGAGCGTTTTGGCCACTTCTCGGAAGTGAAAATCCGAGTTCAAATTTTGAGTTCTGGGCAATAAACTAGTGGAAGGCTAAACCGAAGAAAGAGTGTATCAACTCTTCCTTACTATGTAAGGAATAGCTCAAGTCAAATTTTGAGCTCAAATTTTCTCCCCCAGGACAATAGCCAAAACGCTCTAATATCACTCTACACCTAGAACCCTACAGCCATGGTGCCGGCAAGTTACCGTTACCGTATGATCACATCGCATGTTCAGGCCCTAAGCCCCCTCTAACCAAAATAGTCTAGAATAGTATCGTTTAGTGTAGCGCAATGCACGTATGATACTCGAGTATACCAACCCCTCCACTCCCTACTCCTACTGTGCTAGTATTGTACTAGCATTATACCTAGTAGTATAAGCGGCCGCTAGAGGGGGCCTCACTATACACATCTTCCCATGTATTTTACTTGCTATTGAAATTTCCACTTTCTAGCACTACACTTTTTGTGCTTCACTCCTCAAGCCTACACAAAGCACCCGGACAGGAGAACCAAATCCTTATGCGAGGTCACGGAAATTGAGAGGTTGAAATATCCATCCACCCTTCAACCTGCCACGCTCTTGGCAGCAGAAGAGGGGATAGGGGGTTCTAATACCGTCTTACGGTGAATGAAAACTTCGAGACTTGATCTCGCTGAGAGTTTTCCATTTGTGAAGACACTTACACAATTCGATTCAAGTTCGGTGAATTCTGTGGGGTCTAGATTCATAATATATACTATCATACTACTACAATCCTGAACACGCCTTGTCAGGTCCTCGGCGGGATATTACGGTAGGCCATCATACTTCCTGTGTATTCTATGCATCCGGCACAAATGACATGCAAAAGGGAAAGCCGCTGCCCTGAATGCGGCATGGGAAGCAGAACTGGCACTATAGAGGAACGAAGGAGGCAATGAACCACTCCGAAAATTTTCTCTTCTATTACAAAGGAGGTTTCCCCTTCCTTCCACAATATTCTAGTCTAATCAGTGACCTTAAATTATAGTTTCACTCACTTTCCTTACCACCGATGATTTCCGCTTTTTTCCTCTTCATTTTATTTTGTGGATGTTTTTTGAAGGATCTTTTTCTTTTCTTCGGGTCTTTTAGGATATATTCTAGGTTGCTTACTGTACTCGAGTAGATTTCCCTATATTTCGAATAAACCCTTGATTTAGGCCCTGTTCTTCGCGTCGCAATAAAAATATATCACAATAAAAGTTGCAAATGACATATATGCTAAAATAAATTTATAGCATATTTCAGAAATATAGGTGTTCTTTTGCACAACTATAAAAT
>Ga0307509_10000890_pt1 | contig 51121 bp, 68 predicted proteins | sample 10_EM_MG_FD_202245 | JGI IMG/M metagenome (GOLD analysis project Ga0307509, IMG submission 202245) | Populus trichocarpa ectomycorrhiza microbial communities from riparian zone in the Pacific Northwest, United States - 10_EM | ecosystem: Host-associated > Plants > Roots > Unclassified | place... | reverse complement strand
GAGATGATGGATCAGGATCGTGAGATCCTGACGCAGGACCACAGAGCAGAGATATCTGGACGGGACGTGGCCAGATGAAAGAAGCCCTGAGTACAGGGGAGAGAGATCCCGCGTCAGGACGCAAGAGAACAGTATCAGACGACGTGGGAATTACGTAGGGGTGATCCTGGGTCGCCAGGACGACAGCCCTGAGCACCAGACGCTGTCAGGACGCGGCGGCAGGGCACCAGACACTGTCACGACGCGGCGGCAGGGCACCAGACGCTGTCACGACGCGGCGGCAGGGCACCAGACGCTGTCACGACGCGGCGGCAGGGCACCAGACGCTGTCACGACGCGGCGGCAGGGCACCAGACGCTGTCAGGACGCACAGGGCGAAGAGGTCTGTGCCCGGGTGGCGTCAGGATTCAGGGTGGAAACAAAGGCAAATCAGGATGCAACGTCGGATCGATGTGGCGTCCTAATTCGCGATTGACGTTCTGTGCGTCAGGTGCGTCAGACGCACAGGGCGCACAGGACGCAAGCTAGTTTTTTTGCTGATGTGCCTCACATTCTACGGGCTCTTAGATGTTCATGGGCCACACGTACCTGCGCAGAAGGTCAGAAGCCTGAGCAGGGGTAGTCCAAATATGCTATTGAACTTGGGAGGGTTTAGCTAACACCCCCCTCAGGCCCCAAACTAACTATCATACCCTAACAACTATGGGATTCCAGCTATCAATTAGCGCATAACTCAGCAAGGCCTTCGGTGTGATCAGGGCCTCAAAAAAGGCATCTTCTACAGTATTCGCACTGGGTGCAACAGTAGCTTTCGTACTCGACTCAGGCAAAACTACCTCAGGTGTAGACCTCGCTAACAACTCTCTCTTCATTCTTCTAATCCTCTCCTCCCTCCCCTTAATCCTCCCTCTCAACACCCTGGCCTCCTTCATGAGGTTCATGATGATAAGTTGGGAGGACATGAAGTCTATCACAGAATCGCATGGCAGTATGTAGTATGTAATTGGTAGAAACCCAAATCGTGGGTTGTGTAACAAGTAATAATTTCAATGACTGGCGTTGTAACGGAGACGGGGCATGGTGTGCGAAGACTTTATGCCGGCCCCTTGTAAGTTACATGGAGGGAGAGAGAGTGTGAGTGTGGGGCCCGTTTCATGAGGTAAAGTGAAAAAGAAGAAAAATACCCCGTCTCATCAGGAACTTCTCTCATTTAACTTGGTGACTGCCCCAACGACTCGAGCAAAACAACCGAGTTTGAAGTCAGGCAGGACCAATCGATAATATGGAAATGTTCGGATCCACTCGTTTCATATGTATTGAGGGCTCCACCTTATATCCCCGCACCCCGGTACGCTACATAAAACAACTCATAATCAGATAACCCCCCAATCCTATCACTCCGATGGTAATAAAAAAAGATAAAAAGAGCAGCAAAAGCAGAATAGAATAGAACAAACAATAAATGACTTAACCCACCCACCCATCTACATACATACCTATAATCTAATCATTATAACCCCCACCAACCTAGCTATCATATGATAGCTATATAGTTAGTTAGCTAGACCAAAACCCTCCTCTCAACAACAACGACCGTGACCTCCTCCCGAGAACCTCCCTCCTCGCCCTTACCCACCGTGGCAACCCCCTCAAAGCAGCCATTCAGTCCATACACTTCCCGAAACCCTCCCCGAAACCTCCTCCTATCCCTCCAATTCCTGATGCCAGCCGCACCGCGCAATTCCCGCTCCGCCACTCCATTCGCCGTCTCTTCGGACCTGTATACACCGAGGAATGTGGTGCTGTGCTTTGTGCTCGAGGAGTCGGTACGGGTGACTGTGTACACGTAGTCTTCCGCTTCTTCTTCGTCTATCGCTCCCGGAAGGAGGTGGTAGTTGTTGTTGTGGTGGTGGTGGTTGTGGTGGGGGTGAGGGGGGATGTGTCGAACCGAAACCGTCAAGTCCACTTCTGCAGTACTAATCGCCCCCCCCCCACCGTTAGACTGGCATAAGGGAGGGATAGAGAGGAGAGAGATGCGCGCGGGGGGGGCAACCTAGTGCTAATACGTACTCCCCCATCGCTCCCAATAACTTCCTCGTACTCGTCTAGTTCCCCGACAGAGTACTCCGTTAATAGATCTTTCCTTGCAGCGTCGTTAGCTTCTGCGAGGGACTTGTGCATGCTGCGGACTTCGGTGTCTGCGTAGTCGAAGAGGATGTCAATGGTTTCGCGGAGGACTTGGTACGTGCCTGGGCTCCTCTCGGTTGTAGTAGTAGTGCCGGTAGCGGTGGCGCTGGGAGTTGGACAGGTGGTTGTGATTGTCATTGCGCCGGATGGATAGAGGACTGGATGAATGGAATGGATGGATGGATGGATGGATGGATGGGTAATAGGTATTTCAGGTGGGAATTTAGGACCTTTGAATGCAGGGCAATTGAGAATTGGCGGCCGGTAGTCGAGTAGGCGTGGTGATGATGTGTTATATACACATAATATTTTCAAATACACCGTTGTACCACACTGTAGCCATACCTAACTTTCCTCTCCTATCATATATTTATAAGTCACTCACTTCCCCCAATACCGGTATCTCATATTCCACCGCCCCCTTCACCGCCCATCGTCATCACCCATTAACTGATTGATCACCTCATATTATTCCTCCCTAGGATAGGGTAGTCGTAACCGCTCGTTCGCTGCACTCATTAAAAGCCTATCGCTAATTGTGGGATGGAGGGGGCATAGATATCGTGCATGAATCGTGATGTTACCACCGCTCCGGTTGGTTGGTAGGTAGGTAGGTAAAGTTAGGTCGCTAAGTCAACATAATCGTTTCGCGCGATTCAGGCGACGAATGCTTATTATTATTATTATTATCACGCCCCAAGCTCGTGCTAGGGGCATGACAGCTTGCCCCTCAGTGGTGGGAATATGTGCATTTGCCTGCGTGAGGAGATGCGCGCATTTACCGGTTGCGGGGCTGCTCCACGACGAGTGATTTTCGGTGATGTTTTGTTCTTGGTTTGGTTGGGAGGGGTTGAGTGATAGGTTGGTTTGGGTTTGATTTTAGGGCTGAGGGGGAGGAGGAGGAGGGATTAGGTGCGGGCATTGTTTGATACTTATTGTGGGGTTTTTTTTGGTGTCGTGTTGACGTCATTGGGTTAGTTTGGTTAAATAATGTTATTGTTGTCATGTGTCAATTTCCCCAGGAAACTGATAATTGTGCGCTGTTTTTTTTATGGTGCGACGGTAGGTTTTATTCCCATTTTTCCCCGCATACTGGGAGGGTGTGTGTGTGTGACCCGGCCGTATTCCAGAAAGTGCCGGGAGATCTGGCGAGTGAGTTAAGTTAAAAAGTGTAATAGAACCATTGGAAGCCGCGAAGGTATCGTACGAACTCTGGGTTGCTCGGGTTCGCCCCGTACCCGATCGGGTCGATTGAAGAGCCGTGGTCGTGCCTGTGCTAATATATTCGTATATGGAACGATATATTACAGGTTAGTAAATTAATACCAGAGAGGTTCTAGATAATAATGGTAGATGCTGTGTATTATTAGTGTCAAACAGAAAGGAGCATTGGGAGCGAGTTTGGCTCACCGTACTCGAGTACTGTATGATACCTTCGGAGGTTCTCTGGGCCCCGTGCGTTCTTCTCGTGGGTAAATTTAATGGCAACTTCCGAAGACAAGCAAAGTGAGTCCGCTTGTCACAATTTCATATCGTAGCCATGGGAAAATGAAGAAAGAAAGAGATGAAAGTTGGTTGAAAAAGGGGGGGGTGCAGTGATGATGATCTCTCCCTGCTCATCCTTCCTCCATAAATACCGTTAACTGAATCCACCGCATCAAAACATATACGATGTTTGCCCAGTTGCCGCGCAATTTCTCATGAGTCCATCCACGTGCCTGACAGTACTGTACCTACTCGTACCGTACTGCAGTGTGCCACGAGCACTACAACATATTTGTCCCCCCCTAAAACGCTAACCTGATTTCTTGTTTGTGTACGAGTACAGATATGGATCGATAAGTTAAGCTTTTGTGAGAATACTACTCGAGTGAGTATGTAATGGGGGTTTATCAACTATGAACCAGCCTTGAACCATTCACTTTGCCATGTTAAACAACTTAAAAAGGTTCCAATAGCAAGGTTTGAAACATGTAGATGTATACCGGTATTATAGTAGCAAACTAAGTAGACCTTTTATTTATTTATTTATTTAAAAAAGAGCAGTCCTACTTTGAAGGCCTAGTATGATACCATGACAGGTGCGTTACGTCATATATCGTAGCCGGTCTTTCAAGTGGCTGGGATGGAATATGAATAAAATACCGAGTGATTTAGCATGATGAGCCAACCTCCATCGGGAGCAGGCTTCCCGCATCCGAATTCACCAAGGGGGTAGTTGGCCTCTGACCTAGACACGCAGATTCGTGCACTTCTGAAATGGAGGATCATTGACTCGGTATAATGTACCGGCCCTCAATCTTATTCCGAACCTGTATTAACCCAATACCGTAATAAGTGAATCACCGGCACACATGATACAAGCGTGAACCGATGCGAATACATGGATAAATAAACCATTACAATCCCTCATCACGAACCTCTAATCCTTCCTCTTCCCGAAATACCCATATCCGTACCCACCCCCATCACCCCTCCCTCCAACACCAGGTACATAGCCATACCCTCCTCCTCCTCCTCCTCCTCCTCCTCCTCCTCCTCCTCCTCCTCCCCCGGTTCCCGCACCATTCACAAAGTTCCCAATAATTCCTCCAGCCCCTCCCACCCCACCACTACCACCACCCCTGCGATCGAAAGCATACTTCCTCAACCTCTTCGGAAACTCCCACCCGACCAGGAAAGCATAAACGCCACACGCACCCGCGAACGCCGAGAGTAGGCAGTACCCGAGCAAGTGCACGGTGACGTGCTCGCCATTGCTCTTCGCCGAGAGCGGAGACAGCGTGCGGAACCAGTGCACCTTCAGTCGGAGCAGGAGTGAGTCGCCGATTATGATCCGCGTCAGGTCGGATGACGTTGGGGAGGTTGAGTATGCCGCGCCTGAGTCTATGACGCCGGAGGTGGGTGAGGTTAGGTGGAAGAGGACGTTCATGTTGGTTGCTAGGTGCATGTGTGAGGCTTCGAGTTTGCCGGCGAGGGCAAAGACTATTTTTTTCTTTCGTTAGTGTTCGCGTTTCGGAGCAAGGGGGGGAGGAGGAGGGGAAGGGGAGGAGTTTACCCAAAGGAGCGTACTCCTCCTCACTCTTCTTCTCCAAGTCCCGTTCGCCGCCTAGTGGGCGAACAGGCACTCGACAGGCCAGCGGCGAATCGTGATGTACGTAGAATTCGAAAAGGTGAAACATCTCGTCCGACAAGAAAGATATGGTGCAATTCACCTCCCCGTCTTCTAGAAATTTAACCTCCAGTGGTCGGCCAGTCTCGTTACATGTTGCGAATGGAATATACTGCAGTATTCCTGTCTTCTCATCCTGTACATGTTCGCCGGTATCTCTAGTGATTGTTAGCTGTCATGACGGAGAGAGAGAGAGAGAGCTTGGGGGAAAAAATGGGAAGCCTAGGCTCACATCGTCCGATTCAAGCATTGCACAAAAATCTGATCTCCAGGCGTATACTTCAGCGGCTCGGGGTCACCGGTACCGGGTTTCTCATAGGCGTTGGATGAGAATATGAAGAATGACAAGAGTAAGGCTGCGATGCCAGAGTTGTTATGTGGTAAACGCATAATTCCAAGGAGAATGAGGGAGAAACAGTTAGGCGCAGTAGGATATGCAAGCGACCCAACAAAATTTTGTGATGCAGGGGAGCTACTACCCTACCGGCCGGCACCGTATCGAGGACAATCTCACGCACGCCGCGGTTGCTCCTGTGAGCGTGAAAGTGTGAAAAAAAATAAAAAATAAGGCAATAACTTAGGGGTCACTTTGGCTCTAACCCTTTCATCTTTACATATCTCTAAAATCGGTATCATAGTCTACCGATAGCGACAGCCAAAAATCTATAGAAAACCAATATTTTGCTTCTACGAGAGGATATAGACTAACTGAAAATCCATCTTCTATCTGTCGCCTACCGGTACACTATCAGACCCTCCTATGAATTGCCTATTTTATTGCACGAATATCACTTTTGCGTTTTTCTCATTTCCCTCTCATCTCACTTGATAAAGATAAAGGAAAAAAATGGGGGGGAAATCCGTACACGAAATAATGCAATACTTAACAAAAAAGGGTTGAAAAGGAATAAGAAAGGAGGGAAGAAAGGGAAAGCGATACAGGGGAAGGGAATAGGGAAGGATGAAACCCGACGACCAAAAAAAATATATGTATATAAAAAAAGGGACCTCCAAATTCTGGCATAAAAGGACCACGAAGGATAAACGCAAAATAGCGCCTGGCCACCAATTCCTCTGGCATGTAGAAAACCATACAATCCGTATAGGTAGCTCTGTTGAGTATGAAACACCCGGAAAAAAAATTGAAAAAAATCGACCCTCCCCATAATATTCAAGTAAAAAAAAGTTTCAGAACACATATCCGGTAAAGTAATCGTTCCACCCACCAGACACAAGAAAATGAAATGGTCCATCTCATACAAGAAACCCATCTAACCTCTGCTAAAGAATGAAAATCCGACACAAATGCCTTTTCTACATATGCAATCTAACCAACTACACTACCGGGTCCTGGGTCACGCACACTACCGTGTTCGCCCATCCCCAGCTGGCCAGGACGGTTGTAACTCCATCCAGTGAATTGTTGTTGCACTGATTGGCTCAAAAAGTCACCATCAACGACTGAGTCGGTGGGAACCTCGCTCGTGAACTCCTTATCGAAATTGGCAGTATCCATGGCATTGGTCTAGGACTAAACGTTAGCCTCGCCCAAGGTCACAATTTCTTGCATTCACCTACCACGTTCGGCCTAAAGGCTGGTTGAATCTTCTTCTGTAAAAGACGCTTCCAATCAACAGTTTCAAAAAACTTATTTGCTTTGATTTCAGCAGCTCCATTGGCTCCCAGCCGCTTTTCTGGGTCACGGTCCAGGAGTCTGACCAATAGACTCTTCGCATCTCTATCAATATCTGCCGGGAATTGGAGCGGGTCCTGGAGAATCTTGCGGTACATCTCATTGGTGTTTTCATCGTAGAATGGCGGTAGTCCTGTCAACATTTCATACAACAAGACACCGAGAGTCCACCAATCAACAGTCTTCGTGTAACCATGTCCAAGGAGAAGCTCTGGCGCCAAATATTCCGGTGTTCCGCAGAATGCTAAAAACACACGTAATCAGTATGCAAGTCTTTATGACCAGAGTGAGCAAAGGCAGTGAACTAACTGTTTGTCGTGTCAGCTTCCTTCATATTCAGCTTGCAAAGGCCGAAATCGCACAAAGCGATATGGCCTGTATAATCTAGTAAAATATTCTCAGGCTTCAAATCTCTATAGATGACGTTAAACCCATGTAAACACTCCAATGCGCATAACAACTCTGCGGTATAGAATCTCGAGCGATTAATCTCAAATTTCCCCTCCCTCTGAAGATGGTGAAACAACTCTCCCCCATTGACAAAGGCAAGCACAAGGTATAGCTTTTCGGGAGACTGGAAGGAGAATTTGAGAGGAACGATAAAAGGATTGTTGATCTGTGCTAAAACGGTGCGCTCCGCCAGAGTATGGTTGACTTCTGATCTTGAGATGATGTGGGCCTTTCGGATAGTTTTGAGGGCATAGACTCGCTGAGTATCACGTTTTCTAGAGGAAAAGAGGTTAGTTCGGTGTAACAAGGGCTAGGACGAAAGCTTATCACTGGACTTACTTGACCTGCATGACCTTCCCGAAACTACCTTTCCCAACAACTTTCAACAATTCGAAATCATCAATTGTCAGTGGCATATCCTGGTTACGCCTGTACTCGATGCCAAGCCTAACGCTCCCAGTTGACATGCTCAATGGTACCCAATCAACGCCACTAAATCCTGGTGCAGGTGGCTGCTGCTGCCCCTTCTTTCCGGACTGCGGGGGAGTCGGCTCTTCGAATCTCGGCTGAACCTTGCAGCTCCCTAAGAACAAGTCTTCATCTCTCCCAACTGAGCCGGGATTGCGCATATATACTCCGATACTCAGATCGGTATCTCTGCTAACATCGAACTTGTACTGAGTCGTGTACCCCGAGAACATGGGAGAATCCAAAGTTCCGGAGTTAGCATTGACAATAACCTGTGTCTTGTCAAATTCCAAGACACAGTATGTTCTGAAGAGCTTTGACATTGCTCGTTGGTGCCCATGGTGAGCTCCGGAGTTGGCAGTACCGGGGCGAGACGCGGGAGTGCCGTTGGATGCAGAGGAAGACGGGCGTTGAGAATTGTACGCCGGATGTGATGGAGGTAAGGACAAGCCTTTTGCCTCATGGAGGGTCACAATGAGCAACCCAGGCTTCACAGTGGAAGTTGGAGCAGCGTCGCCACTGTTGGTGGAGGTGGCTGTGGCAGGCACAGTCCCATCGCTGGCGACAAGAGTGGAGGTGGAGGCCTGTGCGTTGGAGTTCGGGGTGATGGTGGAAGTCGAGGAGGAGCGGGAGGTCGAAGAAGCGCTTAGATGTGTCTCTTTGAGTTCTATAGCATCGAGATAGCAAGTTAGCAAGCTCCCGTGAGGGTAAAGTAAGCTCTCTGGTCATAGGTGTAGGGGGGGAAGTGCTCAAAAAAAAGTGCAATGAGCCTGAAACTGCTTGCACAGTGAAAGGAAAAAAATGAAAAAGAGGAAGAGATGGGGTGCAACGTTTTAGAGACTTTGGCAGCTTCCAGGACATTTTTATGGATTTTGAGAGTTGTTGAGGCGTGAGTGGAAAAGGGTGAACTTTTGTTTGATGGGGGATAATTGAAATCCGCAGGTAGCGACCGGTAGAAGACACTACAGTTTCAATGAAGCAGTTGAGAGAGGCAGTGGGGTAACCGGAAAGGGTAAATTCTAAGGTATGGCAGTTTGAATGCTGAGAGGAAAAGACGTGAAGAGGAAGAAGCCTGGAGCCGAATGTAAGTATCTGGTGTAAGAAGTTCGGGGGGCGGGAGAAAGAAAGGGAGGAGGCAAGAGGTGAACAGATGAGGAGAGCAGGTATACAGGATCTGTGCGGGACAGGGCGGGAGCGAGGGAGAGGGAGAGGGGTTCGAGGGAATGATCAGGTCAACAACAACAGGGCAGGGTCAGGGGAAGAATGGATGGAAATATGAATGTATCGTACTGCACTGGTGGTAGGATGTAGGGCTGCTCTAAAAAGGGACCCCGACCAAGCAGAGGTGTAGCGGCGGAAGGGAAAGTAGGCTGGGGATAGAATGAGGTGGAAAGAGAGTGGAGGGCGAAATGGAGAGGCTGGAGGAAGTGGACAACCACCAATTCTCTGCCTTAGCTCTTCCAATCAGTGAAGAAAGGAAATAACGACAACCGGGACCGCTTGTTATGATATCAATATTCAACTTACGGTGGTTCCGTTCCACAGTATGATACTGTACCTTTCACCCCTTCCAAACCTTTTGTGATAGACGGAACGAAGGAAAACTGACCAATTAGCAAGGAGGGGAAAATCAGAATCACTTCAGTTCAGGACTCTTTCTCGCTTAGTCAGTGCAGACAATCCATCATTTATCGCGGCTTAGCATCACCTTCTGCTTGTTCATGTTCATCTTCTCCAGAGCCTGTAAACAATTCCAAAGTTAACCACTTTCTGGCCTTGGATCGCTGGAAATTTCCAATAAAACATAATCTGGCTTCTTTTGCTACCGGCACACTACGAGAACTTATCCAGGCCTTAGCATGAAACACTGGGCGGAAATACTCGGGCTGTTCCATCAACCTCAGGGGAAACTTCCTCCTATTCTTCTCCGAGAAGCAGCACAACGTACCGGCGGCACGTTCTCAACTCCCTTATGGCTTGATGGTAGAATTGCCAATACATTGGCCTCATCGCTGCAATTCAAAAAAAAAAGTTTATTCCTGCCTAAGTCATTGTGAGTGCTCGTAGTGACTGGGCAGAACGTTCAGATTGGTCACGTCCGTCCAGATTCACTACCGGTACAGCTCTCCTGTCCAAATTTCCACCCTCATTTCCGATGAATTATGCTCACCACCGCGCTCCGCCACTCCCGTCGTAATTTGCGGTGGGGGGGCGAAGGAAAAGGCGCTGCAAGTAGCCTTGTATTTATTTTATTTCTCTCCTTTGTGATTTATGCAAAAAATAGGCATTCCAAGGAAACTGAACTCGAGATATGATACGAGCACACACGATACGGTAAATATATTTAGCCCAAGCACTTGTACTGTACGCATGGTGGAGCCGAGGTAGAGTGCCTCCTCCACAGCAAAAGGAGGGATGATATAGTCTACAGGTATTCCAGGACTGAACAGCTACTGTAACGGTATTGCTCGTGCGAGTAAGTGTTACTCGAGTAGATTAAAAGGTGCTTGTGCCGATAAAGCATGGGGAAATATGGAAATTATCGCAAGGTGTGCGATGTATACTACCAGTACCGGTATGCATCCAGAGATGTGTCTGGGATCTTATGCCTGTAGGAGAAGGGAATTTTAAACCCCCAAAATAGACACGGTATCTTTCCCAGAACGTTCCCCCCCCTGCCGTTACACAGACGGAGAATATCTACGCGTGTACGGTACCGGTACCGGTACTTGTACTTATCCCAGAATGCCTTCCCTGTTGGAGTGACATTGAGGCACAGGTTTAAGCTTCTGATAGTAACGGACTGAGATACGATGGCGAATGCAATAAGAGGGGTTCAAAGATTGGTACAAATACAGTAAAAGAACAACTAGTGGGCTGAGAATACTGGTAGCAACCTCACGGCCAACGGGAGCTCGAGCTACAGTGCTTGAATGAGAGGAGAGAAAATACACTAAGAATGAGAGATTGAGACCCTTTTGAATCACCAACACGTCAAATAGATCTATGATTTTTTGAAAGCAAAGCCGAGATAGAATCCTACTCACATTTAGTACCGGTTCGAGGGAATTAATAGGGGTGAATCGTAACTAACCACAGGCCTCCCATTCCTCATCTCCAAGAGCAAATTTACCTTCCCTGTCTCTAACCCCCATCCGCTCGCTGAGGATGCGAAGGTCTTTGTCATCTTTCTCCTCTCTCCAAATATCATGGAATGGCTTTTTATAGATTAATTCAAGACTGTAGTCTTCAGCAATACTATTTAGTACAATCGTCAGCCTTGCACGGTAGAGCAGTATATCTTGCCAATGACGAAAAAAAAGTCGTGTCGGAATAAGGGAGGGATCGCCTACGCTCTGAAAGCCTCCCAAGGGACAACGTATTCTGGAACTTCTTCAACGGCTTCTTCCAGGAAGAAGCTATACCTCCAGCCCCATGGTGGCCTAAAAACCCCAGCCTTGGGCGGTTCTTCGGCAAATCTTACTCTGTAGATACTGTTTCCCCATTCCTGCAAACCATGCTCGGATTTGTCCAATTTCTCCTTTTCGGGAGAGTCCGCTGGTATGTGCTTGCCCTGAACGCGCGCCGAGATGATATCGCTGGAGGGGATTGTTCCTATAAACCTGCCTCCTTTTTTCAGAGCACTCGAAACATTTCGGAGCATGTTTCGACACTTTTGCTCGGACTCAAAAGCGTAGTGCATACAGAACATCATTGAAACCACATCGAAGCTTGAGATAAATGTTAGCTTTCTGTGTAATAAAATTCGCAAGGTATGAATTCTTACCCTCCTCCGCTGCCCCATCTGGCCGACATCCGAGTTGGCTGGCCAGGGCCAACATTGGGATCTACACCAACCTTGGAAACAATCGGAATTTCTCCCACCCAACGGGTCCAACAATCCATAACGTGGAATTCAGCCTGGAAGATCTGATGCCCATTCCCGCCCCTTCCACCGCTCCGCCTTCTCCTCGAATCCCTGATCATACTGTCATACCTATCCCTCGCATGCTGGATACTGACATCTGCGGTGTCAACACCGACATAGAATCCAACCTCTTGGGGGGCACTCTTCCACTTGAGCAAATCACCTCCTTTACCGCATCCCATGTCCAATACAACGAGATGTGAACTAGAGTCTCTAGAATGATTGCGAGGATCGAAGTCGTCATTCGGAGAGAATTTCTGGACAATCGTAGACTTGATCCAATTGTTGAAACTTCTAAGACCTTTGATTCTTGAGTCAGTCTTTCGCCAGGTTTTGCCTAATTCCCTTTTATCGTTGTAGTGGGCTTTGACAACCTCCTCAACGCCTCTCTCTTTGATGACCTCTTTAGCCTTTCTCTCTCTTTCCTCCTCCATCTTTCTAAGTCTCTCCCTGGTATCGGCCTTTTCCTTCTCCGAAAGCCTGCTCCCTTGCCCAGGCCTCTTGCGTTTCCGCGGGGGGCTAGAGTCTCTGCTCCTCGAACCATCTTCTCCTGGTGGTAAAGTCGGCGAAGGATCCCTTTTAGGAATCAAAGGAGGGGGTGGTGATCTATATCTGTAACGACCACCGGGAGACGTTGGTTGGCGTTGGTAGGGCTGGTGATGAGCAGGAGATCTAGAACGGCGTCTGGGAGCATAAACGTTTCCGCGGGCACCCCGAGGATCGTTGGAAGTTGGCCTCCTATCGTCAGTTCGAGAAGTTGCCGGATTAGAAGCACCGCCATCTCTCTCGTTGGAGACCCGTTGTCGCCTCTCACTTGGCGACTGCGACGAACCGTGCTTCCTCTTTGTTGCCGGACTAGAAGCATCGCCATCTCTCTCATTGAAAACCCGTTGTCGCCTCTCACCTGGCGACGACGACGAAACGCGCCTCCTTTTTGTTGCCGGAGAGGAGGCTGGTGCATTACTGTCCATCTTTGCCTCGCTGTGTGTAGTAGTAGTGGTGGTAGTTGTAGTATCGGTGGAGGTTTTAAGCAAACTGGTATTTTTTATATCCTTTAGTGGTGTTTCCGGGCTCATAGTCTCAGAACTAGCTTCTGGGCTACCGCCCTCCTTTTTGTCTGAAGAAGTCTTAGTGCCAGCGCTACCTTTCAAAGCATCATTCTTGCCTTCTACAGGGCCCAGGAGGTCGCCAACAGTGCTTATCCGACGACGTGGAGGGGTGCCTGCGTCCGCTGGAACCGCTGGAGACGCCCGCTCTTGTTGCTGTCGTTCTCGGTCCTGCTGTTCTCTCCGTTCTTGTTGTTGCTGCTCGGTAAAGCAGTCGCGAGCGGAATCGTACATCTTGTCGGTCGTATCTTACTGGATCACAGGATACTTGTGGAGGCGTATGAGAGAGCGTCGTTATTAAGCATAGAAGATTGGAGAACACCAGGTTAGCGGTTTCGTGCTGACCCGCATCTTAGGTCTGAAATTCTTTGTTTTCCTTGGCGGAGGAGCCAAATCGGGAAAAACATAAATCGATGACGTTTAATCCTTGTCAAGAGCTATCCACTCGATCTAAATGCTCCATAGAAAGGTCCCAAATTGTAGAGGCTTTTTTATTTCGAGGACAATAAAACACTGAATGCCTTTGGACCCCTCCGGTCGAGTAGCTTTTACTGGCACAGTGGGTTCCATGTTGGTTTTCCAGCCTCACAATTACGTTAGTGGGCCTCAGAGTCCACCCGAACAGATGCTGATCGGTGGGTTTCATATGAGGAAACGAGTGGTGGTCAGCACAGCAGTCATACCGGTAGTCCATCCAAGTAAAACCGCCTGAAAATTTCTTAGTCTATTTGGGTTTGACTGTTCGGATGGGGGCCTGTTCAGGAGGACTGTGAAGCCCGCTGTGGTATTGTTGTAACGAGTTTTACTACTCTGGTGTGAGGGTATTTCAGGCCCGGCAACACAAATACTTCCCTCTCCTGTAAACACTGTTCCTTTTACAACAGTTCTAGGAACGCAAAACACTACTCGAGTACAGTAAACAGCATAACTGACTACTAAACCATAGTGTGAGGTCGAATGGCAGAACAGAAATCGTGCTGCAAAAGAGCATTTATATTACAACATTGCGATACTGCATTCGTAACAAATATGCTATAAAAGCCAGAAAAATATCATTTCTCTTGCATGCCAGACAGAGTCTGAGTCATTATATTTAAATAGTCTAGTATGAGGCATCATAGCTAGCATGTCAATTAAACCTGTATAGTACATATAAGTAATGTACTATGAAGTCTATACTAGTATAATACTATTATAGCGTTTTTACAATGATTATATCCTGCTTGCTCTGTACTGATTTTCTATATACTTTATACTAACCATTTATTCAAATAATTTCCGATATATCTTTTACTGCAGGCTACTAGTATGCTGGTGTATCTAGTATATCAAGTCAAGTCCCATATCCTTTATCACACTTCAAGAACAATGCTTGATAATATCAGAACAGCAAGAGTCCTTAAAATAGTTGGTTTCGGATATGCCACCCAGGCACATTGTAAACCTTTATCATAATTTATTTTACTGAATAATAGAAAGAGAGGGCTCGTAGTACTTAGAAGAGTATGAAAACCTCGCGGGCACAGCTGCTTGTGTAAGCAGTATTTCAGATATCATAGTGTATTGATGCTAACCCCCTACAGAGCGTTGATGCGTAGTGTAGAGCAGGTATGTCTCAAAGGTCTATATCATCTAGCTAATGTAACCAAAGCGTATCTGTAATATACAAAATCCAACCAATGGAGGGAATTAGAGCCAGCCACAACGCCCGTAAATTTATCTACCGATTGCATCAATCATTTACCTGTATGTATCAAACATTAGCTCCTCCAGAACTAATATGTCAAGCGCTCATATGTATTTAAATTCAACTTACCATTTTTCATGACTGCAACTCCTTTTCTGACTACCCCAGCCAGTGCACCAGTCTGTATCCCTTCGCTCCCACCGCTCCCAACTCTCCATTCAACCTCGGCCAAACCCTCCATCCAGAGTATTCTCGTTTGTTTTGGGACCTCCAGTCTTCCCAACTCGTCGGACAAGCTCGACAGTAAGTCGGCTAACGCTAAACCTTTCTTGGTTTTAATATCGATAATCGTCCTCAGGCTGGTTGTGATATCACTGCTAAGCAGAGTCTTCAGGATAATTTGTATATCTTCGGGATGTGGCGCAGCTATACAGTCGTAGATATGGGTTTCGGTGATCTCTTCCCGCTCTGCGGAAGGATCCGGGCGGCCTTTGCCATCCAATGGGGTAGATGAAGCATGACATGCTTGCAGAACATTCAACGAGCGTCTCATGTCTCCACGAGAGAGCTGAAGAAGAGCATCTACAGCAGAAGATGTGATTTTCACTTGTTCTGTGTCGATGACGTGGTCGACTCTTTTGCGAAGGGCATCTATCGGAAGAGGAGAGAATCGGAAACGAGTGCAGCGGGACAGAAGTGCAGCATTCAGCTTATGCGTATAGTTTGCGATTATGCAGAATCGGGTGTTCGCAGTATACCTATACGGAACACGGGGGCGATGTCAGTCTGCATGTCCAAGGCTCCAATCATTGGTGGGAATGCACGTGGAGAATGATAGGGACACGTTACTTTTCCATAATTCTCCTCAATGCATTCTGGGCAGTGCTGGTCATCGCATCAGCTTCATCCAGGATGATCAATTTGAAACCCCCAAGTTCACCATCTGTTTTGGTGGCCCCGAAGATCTGTTTCGTCGATGCAAATGTTTTGATTTGTTCACGGACAACTTCGATACCTCTATCGTCCGAAGCATTCAACTCGAGGACCTGCTGGCGAATGTTATGAGCCCCATAAATATGCCGTGCCAGCGCAAGAATCGTAGAGGTTTTGCCGGTCCCAGGCGGCCCATAGAAAAGCAGATGGGGAAGTCGCTGGAATGTATTAGTGCGCTGAAGAAAAAACGGCTGGGGGGGCACAAGAATACATTTGTTTTAACAAACTTATTAACTGACCAAACACGTTTAGCATAATCCATCAGTGTCAGGTAATAAGTGCAAGCTTACTTGTAGTGAGAATGTCTTCATGTCCAGAGACATCGTTGAGGGTGTCTGGTCGGTATTTCTCCACCCTAATTATAGAGGTTAGCCTGGAATACGAAAGAAAAAAACCTCCATTATATCTGCAAGAGCAGTAAGTAAAAACAAACCAAGGAAGTGTATCCCCAGCGCTTACTGGCAGGTTGGCCTTGCTAAGTTTTTTCCCTTTTTGCTCACTCGAAAAGGTAACATCGTTGGTAGTGGCATGCTCCTCATCGAGCTCCATTTCATCAATGTCCGACATTTTCAGAGTAATTGTTCGACGAAATTGATAGAGAGAAAGTCGTTGGTGAATGGAAAGAGTGCCCAGTCTTAGAGAGGCGCCGTGGCAGCTGGCAGTTCGCGTCAAGAGTTCGCGTAGAGTGCTTCCCTTGCTTAATCAGCCTGTGCTTTGGGGACTCGTGTTAAGGGTCGCCAAGTGACCCTCCAGCCACAACCAGGCTCGACCTCACTACATGAAATCATGCGGTGAGAACAAACAAAAGCTAGCACGCGAAACCACGATTCCTTTATATACACGATACAAACCTCCCAATTTCCCCCTTTATCCTCTAGAAATCACTAAGAGATTATTTATTAGCGGCGATACTTCGGCGGATTGCATTAATATTCCTCCACCCAGCCTTGCCTTTACATTTTTTGGGCACTCCCGGCCTGTGGTGCTTGAGCACCATCAAAAGTTGTGGTTTCCAAACACTTCATCATGGAATGTTGTCATTCCCAGTCAAGCATTACTACCCCAGTACCTTTTGGGGCGCTGTATGCCAGCCCTCCATACTTGCCGCGATCCCTGCTTATCTCGTGTGGGGATCGAGTCCTCCGGTCAGCAATTTCTGGGCGGTTACTGTGCTCGCATACCTTAAGCCAATACTAGCCGACATCATTACGGCACAAGGGGGCTCTGCAGACCCGTTGGAGCTCCAAACCTCAGCCGTATATATCCAAGCTAGTCTGGGCATCCTGGTCTGTTCCAGTATTGCCAACGCCATAGATCTCTCCCGTGCCTGGAAAATGGTACCTTTCAGTTATTTTTTCGTTCGAGCCAACAGCCCCACCGACGCAAGCTATCGCGATGGTGAACCCCTATGGGCCGTTGGATACGACCAAGAGATCCAGAAACCACCCCGGCACTTAAAATACTAGCGTGAGGAGACGCAAAGCAGGTAGCCGGAGTGGCAGCTCACGCTGGGGGCTACGGCGGCTACGTGTCATGCCTAAACTCGTAGGCATCTAAATTTCATATTCATTTTCTCACCTGGCAGCTGCTACCGGCGAATGCTCTTGAGTGAGTGAGTGTTGGTGGAAGAGCCTGGGTGCGAGCTGGGATAGAAATACCAGATTAGGATGGCTTCTGACCCCCTCCCCCAGCTTCTGGACCCGGCTAATTTCTGTTTGGGGGATTCACCGAAATATTTTGGCATTGGCCTGCGGTCTGGGCATATTTCTCACACTGGTCAGCGAGCGAATTGTTCCGAGTGATCGAGTGTGATTCCTGTTGCCAGCATGTCGCCCCAGATAGGCAACCTCGTCGTATTGGGCGAAATTCCGATATCATAGGCTGAAAAATTGGTGCCTCCTGTCAGTTTCCGGGACATAGATGACTAAGGAGAGTTAGACTCAGCGATTATCAGAGTAGGTGTGGTCATATATATCTAATATTAGTTATGGTCTGGTACGAGTGCCGGTATTCTACGGGGAAGCCAACTGGAGCCTTATAAATCTCTGGCACATCGATTTTATGCACTCAGCACCACTTGAGCGCTCGCTTATATGGATTGAATACTTTGGCTTTCCGTCTGCACATGTCGTGATGACTTCCAGTTCACGGATCGAAGCAATATGTTCCCGCCGCAGCTGTCATACTACCATGCATAGATCGACGAAGCCCTAGCATGCGTGTTGGGCACAATTTTCTCTTGAGGGGGGCGTACCTTGCAGAGCCAACAAATAAGGACCGGCGGGCCACCGGGATTAAAGGTTCATCCGGGATCACTCGAGCGCTACCTTCGAACACCCTTCCCGCTTCCTAATTTCGTACCTACAGCCTATAGCAAAGTACCGTGCAAGCAAATGTCTCCACTATTGGTACCTTCGGAAAGGGTATAGGCACCCTGGCATCGGTGGTATTTATGTGAGGTCCTATTTGTCCTATGAGAAAGCTTCTCGCTTATGATTGGCCCCCTTTTGACCGGGATCCCGGATTATTCAGAATCCGTTGGTTCTCGGCTGTCGATCCGACAATCCCCCAAGGGGTACCGGCTGGCTTCTCTCTCGACAACGCAACAAACAACCACCGGTGTCTTATTTGGTTAATTGAGACCGAATCACCGGCGATTGCGTTGGTATTGCCTAAACAAAGTTCTTATGCTCTCCCGCGAGGACGAGACTTGCAGTACTTGGCGCACAATATGACCTGATCAATTACCTGAGCGCAGCAATTGCTTATACAAAGGGCAAAACTGAGCTATGTATAATCTTGTCATTGGTGGAATATAAATTACATGGTCCTTTCGAACGGAAAGGAGGGGTTTCTTTCTTTTGTTATTCCTAGCCTTATATTTGTAGTTTTCTCTTTCTTTTATAGTTCCTACTGGAGCAATCGCTCCTTCCAAGCCTCTAGTGCTCCGTGAGTGCAAGCCCTCCTTTAGGCTATAATATCTATAGACTTCTCTATTCCTTTCCTTCTAACTCGCGTGCTGTACATTACCATCTACCTTAATTTCACTTCTCTATTTCTTGTCTAATCTGCTACAAGGAGAATCAAACCACCATACACTTTACCGAAATTTGGGGGGGGGGGGGTTGAAAAATAAGACATCCATGCTGTTGGTCTAGTTTTGGTTGGGTAGGCCAATGGAGGGGAAAAGAAAATCCATTTTTCCCACACAGAACGAAATACCGTAAGTTACAGTACAGTGCTGCACAATACGATACCTTTAGACTGCAGATGGGCTAAATTCAAACCCATATGAGAAAAGAAGGAAAGAAAAAAAGACACAAGTCACCTATGATAAACGACACGCCGCTAGCGCCGCAGAATTGAAACTAGCACCCAAGGTGGCAGTTCCCATAGGAAGGATCCGGCTCTAACTCGGCCGCACGAGTATATTGGAGAGCCTAACCCGGATCTTTCTGTTTGTCGTAAGCACTTTAAAAAAAAAGCTTTACCCCTTGTCTCCCGACGGGATAATAACTTCACTGGGCGCCCCACTCACTCATCATTAAATAAATAAATAAATAAATACACCACATCCAAAAAAAAAGCTAAATTCCACCACAAGTATACAAGTATCGTACATATCATACCATACAAACGTGCAGCTGTTCAACTTATCCACAATACCCACCCAAGGATTTCCCCAGCCGAGTGATTTTCTATGACCATAATATCTAACCACATTTCAGCCAAGTGGGATTGATAGAAGCAACCTCCCACACCAACGACGGCCCCCTCCTCTCTGGGTGCCGTTCTTCTGTGCGGTATGCATGACATCCCCTACCTACCTAAATCACCTTGCCCAACTGTACTCGAGTACTCCCCACCACACCCCACCCCACACAGCACCCAAAAACAAACCCTGCAAAATACCGAACAGGGATATCCTCTGCGGGGTTTCTCTTCCTCATTCTCCCCAATTATGCCAACCGATGGACACGGCTCCAGTGCTTGTATACTAGCGTGGGCCCTTTAAGATCTCGAGAGAGTTAGAAGCAATTCTTACTCCATTTTTAGCTACTCTCGAGCCTGCGGCCCAGTGCTCGAGTAACTCCCTTCTCCGGATAACGTGGAGATCCCGTAGGAAGCTTTCTCTTGCACTATCCCACAGAGCTGGTGATATTCCACTCTTCTGCCAGTTCCCCTCGGCCTTCCGGGTAAGTTTTGTTGTTGCTGGTAAGGAGGGATGCGCAGGGGAGGAGGAAGGAAAGATGGAGTGCTACACAACGGATCTGATTAGATCTTCTAGGTCGCTGTGACCTTTTTCTTCTTTTTGTTGTGCGGTAGGTGCAGGGACGTCTCATAAAGTGATGATTGGATGCTAGAGAAATGCTTCTCAGTTTATCCATTGGTTTGTGTCAGTGGCGCCAGTGTGTTGGTATTGGCTGATATGAGCATCGACCGAACTTGCCCTGTGGTTCTGGCTTCGGGCACTAGTTGGCCACCCGCACTTGTATTCATAGACCATTCAACATTTCCCTATTTATTCGGTTATTCGGTTAGTATTGCACTCTGTGAAGCAGTATTAAAACATGAAATCGACCACCAATTATAGTAAGGGAATATGAATACGCTTTTGTCGCAGTGAAAATCTCTGGCTCGATCACAGCATCTTTGGCATGTTCTCTAACGCCCAGTTCCTGTAGGGGGCCTGGATGCTCACATACAGGACATACTGTACAGGATAAGGATCCGTGGACATTTGAAACGCAGTCACTACTGCCAGTCGGTCGTTTTGTGAGAAAAATTATGTACTGCATGGTATATGTTATGCTCGCAAGTTATATCAGTTGTGCTCTGATGAAAATGATTTTGAAAAATTTCCCTCTTTTTTCTGCGGTGAGGGGTGAGCCCGGAGCGCCTTCGGCCCTAGGCAATTGGGATAGGAAATACTCGTGGGTATCATAGAAAAAAGGATCGTTTCGAGAAATGGATTACTCAAGATCCGCCCTCACGATGGGATTTCCAATCCCATCCTATCACACCGCTAGGTGAAGATACCCTTCCCTGACTGAACCCCTAGTAGGGCAAAATGGCTCGGGGGTGTTCCTCTTTTTGTTTTTTATCTCCTCCCCCTTGCCCACTCAATACTGATATTGCAAACCCTAAGGGGCGTGTGTGTGTGGAAGAGAGGTCATGAGTTGATTGGATTTTCATCCAATAAGATATCGTGAGAGGGATCGGTCGGCTGTAGGATTGGACTACTGTGGGGTATCGTATCGTATCGACTTTTGAGTTTTTTTTCCCCCCAATGATCCCCTTTTTGGGCTGGGCTTGTCCCGGGTATTTAGGTTTGTGGTGTGATGATGTGGTGTGGTGTGGTGATTGTGACTACTGTGTTTTCTACCCGTGTGGAGAGGTTAGTGGCAGAGCGGGTCTTCGGGGGCGGTAGAGGTACAGTACAGTACGAGAGTTGCGCGATGGTGGTGGTGGCCCGTGGTAGGTAGGGGGGATGCTTGTATATGCGGTTCCTGTGGTTGTATGATGTAGAGGGAGGAGGATGGGATGGTTGTGTAAAAGTATGGTAGTGGGAGTGCTTGTTTGTATGGTATGGGGATGCGTTGGTTTGGTGGATACGTATAAGCACTTTATTTCAATTCCGGGACAGTAAACAACCTGCAACTTAACTTAGCTAACAGTATCCCCCCTTCCTCCACAAACTGCTCACCCTTCGTGCCTTTACTCTTACCTCACTACCAGCAACACACCCATAATCTACAAGTATCATACCACCAGTACGATTCCACAACTTATTGCTCATCATGACCAGCGCCCACCTCAGGTAAAACCCTGCATAACCTACCCCACCTTATCACCCCCTACTGTACAGTACACCCCAAACCCGGGCAGTCTAGAATGTCTTAAGATTATCCCTTCCCTTCCCTTCCCTTTCCCTTCCCTTCCCTTCCCTTTCCCTTCCCTTCCCTTCCCTTCCCTTTCCCTTCCCTTCCCTTCCCTTCCCTTCCCTGCGGAATATCAGACAACTGCCGGTTTTTCTCTCAAAACGCGCCATGCGGATCCAGTGGGTTCGTTCGATAAGCGACAGCCGAGCTGGCTAGATTCAGTGATTTGTTTCACTGATCTTCGCTGCGAGAAGATGGTTTTTTTCTCTTTAATTAATCCTTTAACCTGTTTAGAGGGATAATAGTTGTTGAGGTGTATTGTTTCTTGGCTTAATATAGTGGTGTGGGTTTCAGGGCGCATGGTGTAGGTATGGAGGATGGAGAGAGGTGAATGGGGGAGTATGATATATGGGGGAAATTTCGATGTCATGTGTTGGGATTTTGTGCTCCAATTTTGGAGTTCACGGTGGGGGAGCTTGCTATACACTGTAGTAAGGATATTATAGCTTCTGTTTCACAAATTATAATACTTCAACTCTAGAAGTAAAAAAGCTGCAAGAAAGAGGAGTGGGAGAGGGGAGAAAGTAGAAAAAGAAAATCTAATACCCCGCCTCCCAAAGCTCCTTATTATAATTCTCCGTCAAGCGCTCATCATTACCGTACCTATGATATCCCCAATTCCATTAGTCCTAATACCCACAAACAAACACGCAAACAAAGCATCGCTGCATAGAGAAGGGATAAAGCATACTTGGCCTGCCACCCCGCAAAACCCCCATCTAAGACCAGCACCTCCTGCATCTTAACCTCCTCCTCCTCCTCCTCCTCCCCTCCCTCCCCCTCCCCCTCCTCCTTTGTGCCCCCAGCCGCCACCGTGCTCCCCCGGCCAAACAACCTCTCCCGTTCCCTCAGGTACTTCAGCGCAGCACTGGGCCCACGCTGCTGCGATAACAAGCAGTGAAAAACCACCTTCTCCGCGCTTTTCAATTGCCGCGCCAGTTCTGCCGCGGTATAGTCTAGGCTTCCGGAAGGTACGTGGCGAGAGGACTTTATGTGGCCGCCGATGTGGTCTGCATCCTGTCTGTTAAGACGGGAAAGCTAAGGAGGGGAAAGGATGGGGGGGGGGGGGGAGAAAAGACATGCCTGAATCACGGACGTCTACTACTACCACTCTCTCCTCGCCAGGCTGTGTGTTCTGGGTAAGTAGTAGAGTACGTAGACCTTCACGGGAGATACGGTTTAGAGTAGCTACTGTCACACTCGACATGGTGTATGTACGTGTGTATGTATGTACGATTGTGTGTATAGTCGGGGTTGTGTTGTATGGTATATACTGTATGTAGATATGGGGCTTTTTCTTTGGAAAAGGGTAAGAGAGATGTTTGCAAGTGGGGCCGCGGCTCAATGATGAGTTATTAGTAAGTGAATATAACGTTATCATACTAGCATAAGATGGGACACATCACCAAGTACAGTGGTACAAAAAAAAAAGAAGAAAAGCTAGCCATGGTATGACAAACGGACCTCCCATCGTTGGTCCATTCTTGGACAATCAATCACCCTCTCACTCAGCTTACGGGCTATCTAACAGATCTAGCCCTAGGCTCACACCGCAACTTTTGAGAGACATTACGATACGGTATGATACCCATTTTGCGTTTTGGTGTTGGCGGCGGAAGCGGGAAATGCAATTACAGTAAAAACGACGAGTATATACAGTAACAACGGGAGCTATCCCTCCAACCCATTCCAATCTCGCGAAGTAAAGTCCCCGCGCGATAGCATCGGCAAAACGACGAATAAGGGAGTACAGTACTTTTTAAAAAAGGTAACCACATATACCCTGTAGCATTTTCACCACAGAATCAGCCATGTCACCTAAGGGCAACTTGACCAAACCGAAAGGACAAGATACTTGTCTTTTTTTTTTCCAGATTTTTTTCCAGATTTTTTTCAGAAAAATTTTTATCTTCCGCCAGATAATTGGTCGGAACTGGCCGACGGTTGGAAAATTTCCTCACTTGATCCTCTAAAAAAGGACACAGTAGATAACTGATAATTAGATGGTTGATCAATGGGTTGTCTGGGTACAGTGCACCACATAAAGCATGATACATGCATAGAATCATCTATACAAGTATTTCGTGCTCGTCCAATGCCTAATCCAGGCAACCCAGAAAAGCACATGTTTTGCCTCTCCATGTTCCTTATTAAGGGTTTGCACAGTCTGACAGGCGGGAGTTATCTATAGAGTTTCCAGAGGTCGTCAGTTGCGTCAGAAACCCATGAGACTCCCGACAAATGTCGTCCTCCTGAAACCGGGGCCAAGAGGTCGTACCATACCCGTATTCAAGAGCAAATTCTTGAGCATCTCGAGACTATCTAGGCGGCACAGCTACAAAACCATCCCTTTACAAGGGCATAAAAGTGTGGCTGAAGGTTGGCATTCAGGACCCTCGATTCCAGGTCCAATCTCCCGCCTTTCCCACCGGGACCCCCATTGCATCGAGGAGCCGGGCCGCCAAGGCGTAGACTAGCATTGGCTTATGTTAACACTGCCAAGGCTTCTCACTGCAAACCCTCTATCATGCCAGACATTTTGCCTGCGCCGTCCTGCAACGTCGGCTGGGTCACAGCACTGGTATTAAGAATAAATTTTCCAAATCTCGAAAAAAGTTACTGGACGACCGACACTACCGACACTGGGAGGGAGCCCACCATGATCAATGCTGAGAGTTCTGACCGCGAGGATGCATAATTGACTGGCTGATTGGGAGGCTTAGGTAGCTGGCCATGTTTGCCGGTCAGCCCGACCAGAGGCCCCAAGTCGCACCCGTACTCGAGCACTGTACTGTACTGTACTGTGCGGTACACTTCATACGCTCACTCATAATCCTTCCATAATTTTACACCTCTCCAGCCAACAAGGTTTAGCTCAAGTCACCTGTCTCACCTATTGGAATTGACCATAGGAGCGCGTTCCATTTATGACATACCGCACACCAGGCATCCATCAATTCACCCTCTGGCATTACATATGTCAATCCCAAAAACATCGAGCCTGAATATATCCTCCTGCAACTGATGCTGTTTCTGCCTCTGTGCTTCCATGCTCCCCGACCCCCTGCGCATAGGCCCTAACCTACCTTACAGTACATCCTCACCCAGACTGGCCATCACACAATCCAGAGGATCAAAGAGGAGTACCGGAGCCTAGGCTGTAGGAAACTTATGAATGTATGAGCGTGCCGTCAATCACTTGGTGACACTTCCTGGCAGGCTGGCCGCGCCCCCGACTCTCCTTACATCCCCCCGGAACCTCCACTCTCCAATGAATGCCTCTATGGATGCCCTCTAGCTTCCCTCTCTTCCCTATCTTCCACTTTCCCCTCTTCCATTCCGTTTCCCTCCCAATCCTCCTCTCACCTTTGGTGTGATTGCCCTCTATGAACCATCTCCATCGCTTCTCCTGCCGGTCAGACCGTGCTCGCCTCTCGCTCCAAACTCCCCCCCCGCTCTGCTCTTCAGTTTATCCCTGAATATAAGCTGCTGTCCGCCCCCTTTCCTCCCCTTTCAACCTTAGCATCCAAAAAATCGATTAGAAGCAGAGGTTCATTGTCTTAACCTTATATCATCTATCTGTGCTCGGCGCAACTACATCACATTCTCCAATTAAAAACTTCAACTCATTGCGAAATTTTCAAAACCTCCCTCGTCTCCAGGTCTCATCATCGGGCAATCGGCTTTACCATGGGAGTGGAGATTCAGCGTATCACCGCGGGCGATGGCAAGACCTATCCCAAAAAAGGGGACAGGGTCACTCTGCATTACGTAGGCACACTGGTGGATGGTTCCAAGTACTAAGCCCCGTATTCGGTCCAATAATTTTACATAGCACGGCTACTAATTCCTACGAATTGAAAGATTCGACTCCTCGTTTGACCGCCAGATTCCTTTCCAAACTAGAATCGGCGTTGGTCAGGTTATCAAAGGTGAGCCTACCAGCAAACACCTCTACACCTCACTCCTCTTTTAACCATTCCAACCACTTCACCCTCAACAATTGGCCTAGAGATTATCCTTCTAACAAACTCAATTCGTGTAGGCTGGGATGAAGCTGTTCCCAAGATGTCGCTAGGCGAGTGCAGTAAGCTCACGATCACAGGGTAAATATCTCCCAGTTATCCCTTTAATTGATTCCACTTTTCCCTATTTATTATTTCGTCCGAGCTTTCGAACCCCCCCCCAAATTCATCTACTACGGGTACTCCGAAGAAGAAGAAAACACTCTACCCCTACCTTAACCCTTTGTCTCGATAAGGAAAGAAGAATATGACTGCTAACCAAGAAGCGTATGCAGTGATTATGGATACGGTAAAGGGTATGAAAATATTACGTCCTGTTTTTTTACCCTTTTCCCCACTCTAGTCCGAAAGTTTCTATGCCCAGCATAGGCGTCTTTACGATCTTAAACTAAGAGATATATTTACGTCATAGTGGATTTTCTAGCTTGATACCACCAAATGCGACTCTCATATTGTAAGTCTTCCGTTTTGTGATTTCTAGGCGGCAGGCATAATGTTGCTTGCATACATATCGAAGCTCTGAGGGGAAAAAAAAGATGATAAAAAAAAGGGCGTTGAGAATGCAAATGGCTAACACATCTCGGCAAACCAGCGAGGTGACCCTCCTCGGGATTAATGATCCCGTGGCGCCGACCGCGCCGACAACGGCGACCTAACGCGATTGGTTAGCCCCTTTCAGGAACGGGTCTAGAACGTCAACAAGGGATCGACCGTGTCACGAAATCGAAAATCAGAAACCTCCATTATGCGAATCATTATCTAACGGTTAAAAGGATCATCTTCTCTTTGAAATCCACTCCCCTCTCCTCAGCGGGTTTTGAGGAGGAGAGATTTCCAATTGAAGCAGGGAAAAGTCAGTGTTTGCTTGTTTTTATTTTATTTTTTATTTACTCTGCTGCAGGCCGTGCAGTGCTTGCATCGCAGCGGTCCTGGCCCCCATGTGTTTTTCGTTGTTTTTTTTCGTCTCTTCCTTTAACCCTTTCCTTCAAATTTATTAGGGGAGGAGGGCCTGGTTTCTTTTTTGGTTATCGGTGCGGTGCCTCATGCACCCCTTCCATATCCAATCGATCGACTTGTGTTTTTTTCTCTTCTATCCCTCTCTCGAAAGGAAAAGGATATTAAGTTATACGGTTGGCCGGTGAGCCGAGAAAGAAATCACACACACACTCCCTCCCTCCTTCCTCGAATCATGGATCATTATACACACTCTTTTAGACAAACAAATGAATGATTCAACCTCGAAACCTGCCGCCCTATTGCTCGCCTGCTTGCCGCACCAGTGCATTTGAAATTGACAAAAAAGGCCGGGGCTCATTGCGCAAATAATAAATTCACTAGCTTTGATGAAACGAAATTTGACTTTGCCGAAGATTGCGGCGCTACGAGAAAAGGGGGATATAATATTGCACAATTAGTGGTCTGCGCGGGGAGGGGGCACGTTAAAGAGGCAAAGAGAAACCCTGTTTCACCAAGACTCTTGTCTCGTGACTGTATCGAGAACCAGTAACTGGAGCGGCAACCATCAGGCACTGGAGCAAAAACCACAGTAGCCCTTCCACCTTCTTCCCGCTTTGACTATGATGAGCAAGTTCTTGTTGGTTAAACTGGTTAGCATGAGGCTCAGCACTCATCATTGCTCATCATTGCGCTATTCTACCGAGCGGAAAAGGGGGGGGGGGGGATAAAAGCACCACCCCACCTCTTTCCTCTTCTTGTTCTACGGTAGCAATTGACTGCAGATCAGATACGGATCTGCGTGCGCGTTCTCGACGATCACATTGGCATAACAATTATAGATCGCCCTATCCCAAGTGGCTGTTGAAAACCTTCCCTGACGGGTACCCCCAAAGCACTATATTGAGGGAATAGGATACCGCTCCGCAGACAGCAGAGTAATATACGAAATAGGAACCCTGAGCGCGCACGATTGCGCTACCACCCTCTTCCCCGCACAGCTGGATTGGACTGGATCGGCTGGCGCGCAATCCCCGGATTGTGGTATCGTATAGTACGGTAGTGAAGTGGGCCCGTGCTGATGAGGTACCGGTATTGTGTTGCAATGATGCGTGAGTAAAGTGAAGACGACAACTGGGCTAGTCTTGGCAGGGTATCGTAACCCACTTGATTCTCGGCCAGCTAGGAAAAGTACGTACTCGAGTACAAGTGCTACAGTACCGGTAGTGTGTGCTTGTAGAACAGGGACTGACTATTTGTTTTTTTATATTTCCTTGTTTCGTTTACTTGACACAATATGCTCTCCTAGCTACTAGTATCATGTCTAATATTGAACATGTCGGGGTCAAGCAGCCCTCCTCCCCTCCCCTCCTCCTTCCAAAATCGAAAAACAGAAGGGCGTAGGGAAGACTCTCTCCTCATACGACACAAGATACTCTAGGCATGACACCTAGGCTATACTATCGCATCATATTGCAAGTACATATGTGCACACTTGTATAATATAACCCATTGCGCAATACAAGAAACACCAACCAACGAATCATATGATAATAATTAACTATATAAACAACAGCAACAAATATTACTATAATCAATCAACCTACGACGGAGAAAAAAGAAAAAAGAAAAACTTGGCCCAGTCTCGTCTTAGCTAATAATCTAAGTCTACTCGCTGCTGCAGCTTAGTTTTCTTTAGCATTACGCCAAAGCATCAATTAATCAAGCAAAGTTCAATCAGTTAATTAATTAATAAGTTAGTTAGTCAGTTAAACCACTCGCTCAACCAACCAACCAGAACCTCCATCATAATATCATAACGAGGGGGAAAAAAAAACCCCCCCGACAGCACCATATTATTATACTCACCTAGAGTGCCTCCTCAACGTTCCATAACACCAATAATATGTAATAAGTTACAAGAATTTTGAAAATGAAAAAGAAAGCGCCAATGTGCGTGTTTTTTTTTTTGTTAGTGCCCGTCATGTACGAGTATCATATCATAACTAACCAATGTATAGTACTATAATACAGTGGTATATACACCGCACTAACAGTTAGTAGCATCATAGTAGTAGACTAGATTAGATTAGACTAAAAGAACTAGACTTTTTATCCACCCCTCACATTAAAAAAAATTTAAATTAAATTTCTCATTTCAACCGCGCTTGCGCGAAGGTTTTTTTTTCCTTTCTTCCGAGTTTGCCGCGGGGTTTAGTGGTGGTGGTGCTGCTGCTGCTGCTGCTGCTGCTGTCGTTGAAGATGTGTACGAGTATAGTTGCGGTCATTAGTATAATATTATGTAGTACTCGAGTATATGTGGTGTTTCAATCGGAGGTGAGTGAGTGAGTGGGGGAGTGAGTGAGTGGTGCGGTGAGGGGGGGGGGGGTATGTATGATATACTGGACAAGCAGCTAACGGTATTATATGTACCGTAGCATCACTTGTATATTATTATTATAGTGGGGGTGCTGGCTGGTGATGTGGGCGGGATTTATGGGGGGGGGGTAGAAATGTGGTGTTGAGGAATTTGGTTTTTTTTTCTTTTCTTTTATTCCCCTTTTGTGGGTTTTGTTCATTTCCGGTTGTTTGTTTGGGTTTTGGGTTGGGTTGGGATTACGTTACGGTTCTGTTCTGTTCTTTTTCTTCTTACTGTATTCTGCCTTCGTTGGGGGTGGGTGGAAAAATTATTATTATTAAATTGATGGATTATTCCTAGAAAGCGTCAGAAAATCCATCGCAAGCATTTAGAGGTACCGCTCAAAAATCCATGTTGCTGGGAGAAACATCGACCCCCAAGACAAAACAAATAAATGATAAAAAAGGATATTACTACATTATAATTTATGACCCCCAACAAGGGTACAGAAACATGTCAAGTTTCCAAAAGAGACCCTCGGGTAAAAAGGAAAAAAAACCTCTCTGTTCTAAGCAGGAGGAGTTCATCTCATCTATAAATATCAAGACAGGTAAGTGCAGAACAAGGCAACTCCCTGCCTTACCATGTTTTTCACAATGCCAAGCATGCACTCAAATTGAAGTATGCAGGGTCTCTCCTGTTACCTTTACTCTTCTACAAGGCTACATACTCGCTACAGCTGAGTTTGAATTATCTGGGAAGTCTAAGTGCGCTACCTGCATGGAGGGATTCTATTCCGATTTGTCTGATTTCACCGATGTGTTTGGGTAACTCTTGTTCACTCTTTTCTGCTTGTGACCTGCTGGTCTACAACGTGGCGAATTTCATGGACTCTCTTGCATCTATAATATGCCGATTGGTATGCATTGTAGGGTAGGTACTTCTTTCTCTCCTGTTTCTAATTTCCTCTTTTGATATTCCCTCTCTAGCAGGAATGTAATATTTAGCAACAACATTGTCAACCAAGGAGAGGTTTTACACATCTTGATAGAAAGTAAATATCACTTACAAATTATGGCTACAAGAGTTTCCCATCTTATCCACAGGTGGCTGCATTTATATCAAGTCCTTCAGGGCTGAATCTTACAACCTCCCATCTAGTGCATTCATTGATTGGATAATTTTTGACAGGTATGATATAGTAATATAATAGTAGTAAGTCATACTACCAGCAGTAAATATTATTATACAAGTATCATAAGTGAGTATATTTACCTATCAATTAAGAAATAAATAAATCACCGCCCCTCCCTCAACACACCCATACATACACGAAGTACCTCCAGCCGCCGATGTGATATATAACGCATCCTTCAATTCCTTTTTCGATAATATTACTACTCCGGGTGGGTTTTTATTTTAGTTTAACGTTTTTGATATACCTTAACTTATGATACCTACTTTTCGTCCATCGTAGCTTCCTCTTCCTATCACTCTATTCCAAGATATATATACATTATTATTAAAATAATAATATAATATCATACAACAATAAACTGTCAGATTCTATTATAATCCCCCAAGATTAACTAATGATTCACCCTCGAGGCCGCACCATCACTCTGACTGTACTGTAACTGTGCTGCACTCTGTGGTCCGTTACAGTAAACGTCACAAACTATCACGGCTTATATTCAAACGCCAATTGAAATCGACATCAATGAAAAAGCGGCTTCTTCAAGGCAAAAGAAAATGGAGTATGGTACCCCTCCATATTTAGGGCAATGCAGATATTGATTGGATATACATCTCTCCCTCTCAGTTCAAACAGTCAGGTAGTAACACAGAAAGAAAAAAGTACAAATAGAGAAAAAGAAAATGTAGATGCGTGAGTAGCTTGTAGTAGCGGTATATGGGTATAATAATAATAGTAATAGTAATAGTGGCAGTAATAATGGGGGGATATGTTCGAGAGGAAGGCGGGGGGGACTTTATACACTCGCGCAGATACACGTACGGAACGATATCTCCACAATCAATCAACCAACCAAAGAAACCCAAAATACACGGAAAAATAAAAAAGACAAAGAAAAAATGCAAAGGAAAGCATGTCAAGTTAATCTCTCACAATCATTTCTTCATTCCCTTACCCTCCCCCTACTTGAACGCAAAGATTCTAAACCAACATGTCGAAAGATAAAAATCCCCCACAGAACCACACACCCCCACAACCCATGGTATATAACGCGGCATATCAATCCAAATCAAACACAGCCGGCCAGAAATAAAGTTAAAAAGGTAAAAAATACAGCAAGGGATAAAAACCAATCCAACGCCGTTACTAAAGAAGAGAATATAAATTATAAAAAGAGAAGAAAAAAGGGTGACAAGGAAGAAAGTTCGAATCCCGCCAGAGAAAAACGGAGTCGGGTGGATGATGATTGTGAGAGATTTACAAATACATTTGGTACGGTACGCGCGGGGAATGAATTGTAAAGAAAGAAGAAAAAAAGTAATTATCTAAGTGCGAGGCTGGAAGGAACAGTCATTTCCGGAAATGCCTGGAATAGGAACGCTTTTCTCTTCTAGAATGTTTTTTCTCTTTTTGGCGGCACGCCCTGTACTCAAAAGGCCGGCCAATCCCGAGGATATGTCGATTACAACCGCTAATTCCAACCCAAAGAATTTTCCGCCATCATGGGCCCGGAAATGTTTTGTGTCCTGGCACTGGTCCTTCCACTCCCCCTGCTCCCCCTCTTATCATGCGGCACACCAACAGTCCCATATGGACTTCTGGCACCGTGCATAATGGGACCAGCACTAGTCATTAGGCCGCTGGCGGGGTTGCTTCCTGGTGAGGCACTACGGCCGATTGAGCTCGATCTGTTGTGTCTGTTGCGCCTCTGTCTATACCTTCGGGCAACGAAGAACATGGCAGCGCCATATGCAGCTGCAGTGCCCATAATCCCGAGTCCTACACCAACACTCTTCTTGGAAACAGGCCCCTCCGAGCCACTGCTGCCCAAGGGGGCACCATCGCTGTTACTCGCACTTCCCTGGTTTCCTCCAGATCCACCCAACCAACTTCCATCACCGGGCATACCAGTCCCCTCACCCGTCAACTCTGCTTCAGTCGCACGAAGAGCAACAGTAGGATCAAGAAGGTCGATCATCTGGTGAACCGGAGGGTCACTATTCTGGAACAATCTGGAGTTTTGATTCCTGCGGTCCAGATCCATCTTGTCGACCAAGTCATCAGGGATGAACACGAACGCCAAAGTGGTAATATATCCCTTTGTCTTGGTTGTATCCAAGGGCTGAAGATGGTGCATGGTAACATTAGCTGGGTCAACCCCAAGCCCAAAAGCGATCCCCTTAGGAAGATACTCAAAGATCTGAGCAACAGCTACGGAATTTTTGACAACGAATCCATAATTCAACTGATGAGTGAAACCAAAGCGAACGAGGGTGGAGTTTCCAGGCTTCGGGGGCATCCCTCCAGCAGGTGTGACAACCTTAGGGAAGCTACTCGGAATTCCCGTCTCCACTGCTTGGGTTGTAGTAGCTGAGCTGAGTATGCTGGATCCGGGAATAGCAGTGACAACTTGAGTAATCATTGTTGAAGCGGGGGCGGTGGACAACTGCGTAGGAATCCATTGGGTATTTGCCATGGTCGTTGCAGGACCAGTCTCGGTCGAGACAGGAGCCAAGGTTTTCGCGGGAAGAGAGGTGACACTCCCCGTTCCCTCGGCCGATGTGGCTCCGGGATATGTGGTGGGCTTCGTGGGAAGAATTACTGCTGTCCCACTTGACACAGAAACAACCGACGTCAGGGAAGTCCCAGTACGAGTTGGACCAGTTGTCACCGGCTCATGAGTATTCGCTGTAGTGACAGCAGCATTTGTCGTTGGCGTAGTGACACCTGAAGTTGTGGGTTTGTCGGATGGAATAACACCTGAAGTTGTTGTCCCGATAAAAGAACTGGGCGATGATATCAGGTTGGAAGGGGCAAGCGGAATAGAAGTAACAGTCGAACTAGGAGGAAAGGGTGTCAACGAGGCAGAAATTGGCACACCAGTGAGTTGGGTACTTGTTGGGAGACTAGTGGTGTCAGTTGGTAAAGTGGGGGTAGCACTTGTCCCTACAGGCAAGCTAGTGGGTAGAGCAGTGGGTGGGGAGGTAGGAAGCGAAGAATCAGTAGGCAGCACTGAGGTTGGAGGTAAAGGTATGAGCGAAGTATCGGTAGGTAGTGCTGAGGAAATTGTTGGTACTAAAGCGGTATCCGTCGGCACGGTTGTAGGCAAAGGTGCAAGCGAGGTATCGGTAGGCAGCGCCGAGGAAACTGTCGGCAAGGATGTGGATAAAGTACCGGTAGGTAGCGCCGAGGAAACTGTCGGTACTAAAGATGTATCCGTCGGCAGAACCGGAGGCAAAAGCGCGAGCGAAGTATCAGTAGGCAGCGCTGAGGAAATTGTGGGCACTAAGGAGTTATCCGTTGGCAGAATTGGAGGCAAAAGTGCAAGCGAAGTATCGGTAGGTAGTGCTGAGGAAACTGTCGGTGCCGAGGTATCTAGCGAAGTGCCGGTAGGCAGCGCTGGGGAAATTGTCGGTACTAAGGAGGTATCCGTTGGTAGAACTGGAGGCGGGGCGAGCGAAGTATCGGTGGGCAGTGCTGAGAGAATTGTCGATACTAAAGAGGTACTAGACGGTAGGGCTGTAGGTAGCGACGAGAGGACTGTCGATACTAAAGCGGTATCTGATGGCGGGGTGGTAGGAAGCACCGAGGTTGGAAGCAAAGCAACGGGTGTCCCAGAGGCAGTTCCTACGAAAAATTAGAATTTGTTGCCCAAGAAAAAGAAATTATACGAAAAAAGAAATCAAGTCCCCACCACTTGCGGAAATGGCAGAATCAGTAAGACTGGTGGGTACGGTAGTAGCAGCACTAGATGCAACAGAGTTTAGTACCGACGTCACACCCAAACCAAGACCGCTAGATGACCCTGAAGCACCTGCCGAAGAGGAACCAGGAACCGTGGTCGGTGCTGTAGTCGCAGCTGCCTTTGTTGTCGAATCAGACAATTGAGGAACAGAGCTGAGAGCCGAGGAAAGCACCGATGTAAGTGGCAGATCCGACTTGGGGGCGGTAGTGGATGCTCCCTTATCCGTGGTTCCGGCTGGTTGCGATGAAGCACTAGCATCAGTGGATGCTGTAGTCGGCGGGGAGGTCAAAGAACCAACATTCGAAGTCGGAGAAAGGGCGTTCGAAGTCAAAGAACCGATAACCGAGCTCGGTGTTGTAACGGCCGAAGTAACGGAATCGGCAATTGATGTTGGTGACGCAACGGGTAAGGTTACGGAAGATGCAGCGGGTGAGGTTACGGAAGGTACAACAGAAGACGCTATGCTAGTAGAAGCTTTATCAGTAGTACCGGAGGGAGCAGACGAGACCAGTCCCCGCGACCCCGACGCGGTCGCGCTATCAGTGGTTGTAGCTGATCCTGCGGCCGATTGGCTGGTAGTAGGTCCGGTTGAAGACACACTTCTAGATTCTCCTCGAGCAGGAGGCTCAGTGGCTGATACCGATATCGGGGCTGAGGTTGATGGACCTCCCACAACTGTCGTGATCTTGACTGTTGAAGTTATAACATCATCGCTCGACGACGAAGACAGGCCCAATCTTTCTGTAGTAGTGGGAAACAAAGATGACAGAAAGCCATCAAGGTCCTTTCTATCAGTGCTTGTAGTGCTCGCTTCACCCGTTGACGGAGGCGGAGGGGCAGGAACCGTTGTATTATCGACCGCACGCTTAATATGCCTGGGGAAGTAGTACTTTGGTGCATTCGGGACACGGTTATTCACCGGGACCGCATTTGCGTGGCCGACTCCAAAAACTGGACCGAGTGACGAGAGCACTGGCAGCGCAATGGTGAAGACATTCCTAGGAGCCTTCATCTTGCGACTGTGCGCTATTCCCCTTCACCCACGCACCTTTGTATATGATTCCCTTCTCTATCTCCCGAAGAAAAATGGTGAAAATGAAATAAAAAATAAGTCGGGCGTTCCAAGTTCAGATTATCAGATCTCGCGTACCCAGCTGTGTAGACGTCGCGATATAATGCCCTTCCGAAAACGAGTGGACTTGACGATGCAAGAAAAAGAAAGAAGAAAAAAAGGTTGGTGAAAAAGAATGTGGGGCCTGTCAGAGAGAATAGAAGGGGGAAAAATGCGTCAGCAGTGGCCACTATATCCAAGGTCAGGGGGAACAAGTAAATGTTATAGAATTGAGTACTTGTAGGGCGGTGCAATAGTAAGGGGTACACGATGAAACTCACGGAGCAGAACTCCAAAGTCAACAACAAAACTTGGACCGATGTCAAGACAACCACAAGTTCTGAGAATTATTCCTATGAAACTCTCCACTTCGATTTATTGAAGAAATAATCACCGTTGAATTGAATCGTAAATTCGTTTGTTCCAAACGAGCCTAAGCACCAAAAATACTCAATGGATTAGCCTTGGCTTCATTGAACCCGAGGGTAGTGTTTCAAATGTAGCAATGTAACTAAACACACGAGACGCGACATGAGGGTAGACAAAGAAACAACCAAACCACTCATATCGAGGGGTACACTGCTTACACTCTGTCTAGGACAATATGAACAGCTCGAGAATTCAATATTATCGCCACAGAGCACTTGTTGCTCGTGTGTCGCTTCTGGTTTATTGAGGCTCTGGTTGTCGGGGATTTGCGTTGAGACAGCGTCTTTCTTCCACCAAACGTCAAAGGGAAGCGCAGCGCAGCGAGCCAGTAGCAAGGGAGCGCAACAGCAGAAGTGACAAAAGAGCGGAAGGGGGGGGGAGGGCAATGACAAGAGCCTTTCCGAGAGAAGGAGAAGAGAGTAAGAAGAAGAAGAAAAAAGCAACAAAAGAGAGCGTGAGAGAGTGAAAGAAGGAAGAGAGACGAGAAAAGGGAGCGTGAGTGCAGGTTAATTTTGCTGCTGCAGACGGGTACGACAGGGCGCCAAAACGAGTGTAATGAGCTTGTGTATGGCGATGGAGGAGGGAGGGGGGGGGCTGGAGGTTCCGGAAGCTGGTCAGTGACTACCCGATTTATTTAGGAGGCAGGGCAAGAGTTGCTTTGCAAGGATGAATGAACGAACGGTACGGGGGATCCGCACAGAGACACGGAAGAATAGCGAGCAAAGCAAGCACTCCAAGCGTCGAGACAAGCAGAAAACTGAGCACCACTAAACCCACTACCAGCCTGCAAGAGAGAGAGGGAATGGGCTAGGGTAAGAGGGTAAACATGAAAAAGCAAAGAAAAGGGAAGGGGGAAAAAAAGGAGTAGGGAAAATAAGTGGTAGCGAGCCGGGAAAAGAGTGATGAGAAGTATGGGATTGTTTGAATGTAACCCCCAGAAAGGGGGCAAAAAATAAGGATTAGGGAGGAGGAAATGGGAAGAATAACTTACAGAATGCACACTGACGATGCAAAGAAGGTGATGAGCAAATGAAGGTGGTGATGCGCCCGACGGTGGAAACGATGGTGGGGGAAGGTAAAGACGGGGGAAAGGCCTCAATATGGAACGGGAGATAAGTTACAGCAGCAGCACGACTCTTGAAGCAGAAGACTTCTCAGTGGGAAGTCAAAGAGAGCAGCAAGAAAAGGCACCACAAGTGCCAGCGCCAGCAGAAGTGGCTAACAACAACACCCAAAACGAGAGGTACTTGTACCAGCGGGAAAGGGAGAGGGTCAAGGGCCAAACGAGAGGGAGGGAAAGAAGGGGAGAAAAACGCCCCAACGACAGGCCAGGCCCACGCGGCTCGTTAGACAGACCAAACGTTTTTAGATCTTTCGGTATCCCGCCTCGAGCGGCTAGACAGATGGGAATCCGCAAATTGTTATGGATCTTTTGGATCTTCGCTCCCAGGAACGAAGGATAGGGCCACGGGTTTGCGAACAGAATCGAGACCAGCACCATTCATCCACAATATTGCCCGTCCGTCAAAGAGTCAAGCGCACCAGAGAAAAATGGTTTTATTTTCCCTTTCCCTGAATCCTCCAGCATCCAGTCACCTTGCTCCCATCAGGGCAAGGGAGGGTAAGATGGAACCCTGTGCCTCCCCAAATTGGCGAAAGAGGCATTCAGAGCTTCCACTTCTGGAGGATTTCTGTTTCGAAATTACACCAACCGCGACAGGGGTGGGGGGTTAATGTCCAGTTGCTTGGCCCTGATGGCCCGAGAGGGAGTGGGAGTGGGAGTGGATGTGGGAGTGGATGTGGATGCGGAGGTGGGAGAGGAAGAGAGAGAGAGAGAGGGGGGGAGAATAGATTGGTTGCAGGGATTCCGGACGCATATTCGGATAGGTTTCACCAGCTTCCCGGCTCATCTCCGTTGCCATCCTGCACAGCGCACAGCACCATCGTTCTTTCGGCCTGCAAAGAGCCATTTTCACCAAATTGCCATTTTTATAGGATCACCATCTCTCCTGGTGTCGTCCAGGTGCAATGACTTGGACTGAATGGGAGGAGGATGTTGAGTCCAAATGTTTGACTGATCACTGACAAGTTTTGGTTCAAGTGTGCGGGATCAACAAGACCGTTTAGGTCAACTACTCGAGTACTGGCACTGGTACAGTACGAGTACCGTACTGTACGGCACTCGAGCACATTCCTCATCGCTGCCCAATTGTCCAATAATTTACTACAGTACTAGCCATTCGGTAGGGCTGCACACCTCTGTCTCTCTCATGCAAGAATGCGAAGCATGCACACCGCGCTACTAATAACAGAGGAGCCTTTCATCCGGTGGCTGCAACTGGAAATGATAATAAAAAAGTAACCCCAGTGCAACAACTACCGCACAGTATCCTACCGTACTGTACCTTTCCATCTCGGTAAACCACCGATAAAGTATGATTTAACCACCGCCACAAACGAATCTCTCCTTTCTTCCCCTTTCTCTCTCGTAGAAATAAGCCATCGTAACTCACATATATAATAAGCCCCCCCCCCGATAACACATCAATTGACCTCCAGCACACCAACTCACTTGCAAACTCTAAACAAAAAACAGTTGCAGGCACCAAAAAAAAAGCCAAGACTCGCCCCACACCCCAATCCCAAAAACCCCCGGCGTTCCTGAAAACCATTCCCTCATCCGTCCACCCACTGTCTTGGCACCCACACACACTCACCCACTCACGCCAACCATGTGCTTCCCCTTCTCTCACTTCCCTTCCCTACCGTACCCAAAACTTTACTATCATACTATGATGCTATATTTGTAATTCCCAAAAAAAAAAAAAAAAAGCCTAACCTCTTTCTTATCATATTTGATATACCGTATGTACACTTGTACTAGTGTACCTGTCTATCACAAAAAAAAAAAAAAAAAACCGCTGGCTGACTTGACTGACTCGCTCGATTGATGAGAGAGAGAACTCGCCCGCCGGTAACATCCGGAGCCGCATGAACCATACCGTATCAAAGTGCAAATTACATTTACAGCGAAAAAGAAAGAAAAAAAAGAATCATCACGCAAGAGAAGCGGGAAGGGAGAGAGGAGGGTACTTTTGACATCCGGGGAATGGGAATGGGAATGGGAAATGATGGGAATAATAATGGGGGTATCCGCAACTTGTAAATAATGCTTGGACAGCGAGCCATGTGCGAATGAGTACAAATACTAGCGCAATACCCGAGCAGGCTTCGAGAAGGGATCGTAGTGGCAGTGGTGCTTGAACTGGCTTGGGGGGCATATAATAGCTTGCGTTTGGTGAGGTTTCTTTCTGGCCGGCGGGAGGTGACTTTTTTTTTTCTTTTTTTCCTGTTTGTTCATACCGTGATAATACTTCGTACGAGTACGGTACAGTACTCTTACCATAAAATCATAAAGCATGATAGGCCTACTAATACGGCAGCACTCACTCGCTTTCCGTCCGGGGACTACCGGCAAGATACCTTTTACCGTACCGTACTGTTCCTGCTACAATATGATATCATAGTAACCTCCCGTAGCCATGAGATTATGAGACACAAAACCAACAATTCAACGGTACATTCCTTTCCCTTCCCTTTCTCCCCCGGGGAAAGCGTCGATTTCCTTGGAATCGCGAGATCCTGCTACATCGTGCGTGCGCGCCATGTACTCGAGTATGCTGCTGCTGTACTAGCATGCTGCCAGAGGGAACGGCAGAGGGGGTAAAGATTCGACTAGGGTGGAAATGGTACGGGTAAGTAAGTACTCGAGTGCAGTAGTAGAAATCATTTCACCATCATCATGTGAAGTGTGAAGGCTCAGTTTGACTTTGTGCAGAGATTAATATATCATACCCAGTACTGTATCCGAAGAAGAAGAAGACGAAGAAAATGGTTCTTTTGTTTTCTCTCTGGTGAGTGTGATGAATGATTGCTGTATTTTTAGATGATATAGTGCTCGTGACTGGTATACTTGCACTAATCGTGCAATAAAGTAAATCCTAATATCATACCGGTATCGGACCAAAAGATTTGAATATTGCTTCCTCTCAATCTCTTTGCATGGGCGTGATACGCTCTATCCCTGCTCCTCCACCTACGATGCATACATACAGCACTGTCGTCTTCCTTCCTACCCAACCTATCATAAATTGCCTATGCTAGGAAATCCACCAGCAGAACCGCACGAAAGGAGTATGCACCGGCGCTCCTCTTGGCACAGCTAGATATATATGATATGCCCCCAGAGATACATACCGTACTCACTAGTACGAGTACTCGAGTACTCCACCTCACTAGCACGATACAATATCTACTAGTAATCCAGAGCAGAATCTCGCTAATCTAATTTTTCCATCCCCTTCCAGACAAGCAAGGTTTCCTTCCCCTCCTCACACAACGATAAATAGCAGCAGCAGATAAATACCGGTAACGGTAAAACGGTAGATAACGACTGGCCCATTCTCTCCCTCCCCCCTCCCCTCCCTACCTTTCAATAATATTATTTATCATAATAATAATATTATTATCATACATCATGCCAGTTATGGTATCATACATCTTAATACGGTATGATAACGGTACTTCCAAAACTAGATACGGTAATATTATGTTATGAACAAAAAAAAATGCATGATGGGAAAAGCCATCAATCTCCTCCTCCTCCCTTCCCTTCCAGGAACGAGGAAATACCAGTAAAAAGGGAAGTTTTTATTTTTATTTTTTATTTTTCATCTTCTCCACTTGGGGCTAAACGTTCCTTAATTTCAATTTTTCCCCACTTCTTCTCCCCCTCCCCCTCCCCCCGCATGCTTTTATGCAATTACCCCTGGTTGTGCTGGGGTGGGCTCGGCTGGTGTGGGTGGGTGGGTGGGTGAGTGAGTTTCCGAGTTCCAATTACACGTGGGGTGTGAACAAGTCTGCCGTAGTAAATGTTGGTAACCGCAAATCAACGCTCTGCCGGTGCGGTAGTCTACTCTATTCAAAAGTGGCTTTTGTTTAAGTAAGCATTCATCAGGTTCCGATAACGGGAGTGATATGCGTTTTTGCTTTCCTGATCGGGGGAATGTCGAGATGTTATGATACTACAAGTACAGTACTTGCTTTTTAGGGTTAGCTTCATATTGTATGAGCTTAAGGCTGGTCTAGGTATGATACCGTGGTTCTTGCTAAGGTTTATATTTTCGGGACTCTGCTTTGTAAAAAAATAAAATAAAAATCTCCGGCGGGTAATATAATATTATTGAGTAGATTTGCTAGGGGGGAGGGGATCTTAAGTGTACTCGAGTACTAGTACTACTCGAGTAGCAGAAGTTGGTTGAGGTCCTTCATCTGTGCTACTGTTATTATATACTGACGATGTTCTAGATTGGTTGGCTAGAGTGTTGATTTGTAAATTGTGAATAATAGTCTATTATGTATGCATGCTCTAGTGCAGTGCTAGTACAAGCACTTTTGCAATTATTATGAAGTATGATATACGGTAGGTCCGGCAAGGACTCATTTAATCCTTTCGCATAAAAACCGGGATGGCGCTAGGGCTAGCATTGCCTAATTGTCTTCCTTCCTTCTTTCCTTCTTCTTTCGCCATTTGCTTAACATGCTCGAGGCCATTTACTGTATCCCCAGTTCCACCTCCAAGCTTTGCCAAAAGAAGCACTGTATCTAACCCAACTACCTACTACATACTCGAGTGATGAACAGATGCAGGAAGTGAAAGAAAGAAAGAAAGAAAGAGAGAAAGAAAGCCCAATCTACCCTCCGCGGAGCAAATAGAATGTAATGGAATAGAAGCAAAGGAAGGGTATAATCGAGTGCTGTACGTTGGCATGTTTAGCAATATATTGTCAATTATCATGGACATGGTTGTTCGATCATTCTCGACTAACTAAAACCGGGATTTATATACGAGTAAAAATGGAAGATCAGGCTGACAACTGGTATGGTATGGTACAGTATATGCCGTATCATATCGTGAGTCTCCCTCCTCCTCCCATGGGTACGTACCATAATTTATGCGATTTCCTTGGTTCATTAAATTTCCTTTCATTTATTATTATTATGATCCTCAGTGAGATTGCCGAGACTTTTCAACTTTTGGTTTAGTGTTTTACAGGCTTGGAAAAGAAAAAAGAAAAAAAAAAAGGACTGCTGTCAGCAGTTCGGGTTGGGGGGGGTTGACTGCCGGTTATCCACTGGAGGAGCAACTTCAGCCCCCCCTTCCCCCCGGGGTCGAAACACCCTTCTAGGAACAAGCAAGAACTTTCTCCAGTAATGTTTGTTTCATCCACCCCCCCTCCCCCCAGTCACTACCATACGGTGCTCGTTTCAATTGAAGGAGCTAATGATGTGAGATGTAGATCTTTTCCTCTTTATGCTTCCTCACATTCAATCCGAAGGGGGAAATTCTAGACGTCCCTATTGTAATAAGTGTTACGGTATGTTATTCTCTTTTTCTTTACTTTTTCTTGCCTTGTGTGCAGCTTTTTTTTTTCCAGCCAGAAGATTTTGGTGTGTGTAACGCCTTTTTTTTCGCATATCATATCATAGAAAGCTGACTGATTGGTTAACTCTCGAAGGGTCTCATTTCTATCATACAGAATACCGGTACTGGTGGCTGGATGATTCTATTGATTTTCCCTAGATATTTTGTATCTACTGGCCCATGATATTTCCCATACTGTCGTGCGGGGTTGAGCCCAGACTTCGTCTTTAGGAGTTTGGGGGGTGGCTAAAATCTTGAAGAACTCTTTGGGAGTTTCAAGCTACAGACCGTAGTGGAGACGGCACAAGGAAAAAAAACTCAGGAACGACAATCATATCAAGAATCACAATACAGGTACATAATTGAGGTACCGTACAGTACACTCTTTGTATTCAGGATCCAGCGGTTGGACGAGTGCCATGACAGGACTTCGTTCCTCCACACACAACCACACTGATTTGCTTAGAAGAAAAGTCCTTCACATGGTTAAACCGACGCCTTAACTTGTGATACTTTTATCCAAACAGTGGTAACGCATCAACTTACCTTATCCGAAACCTAATCCACCCCGCCATCTGCACCTTCCCGCCATCAACCACACAAGCTTCTCATTTTCGCTACCGGAGCACAGCTCATCACGGTAGAAGTAGCAATGCCCCGCTCTCCTCATCTCCAGACCTTCACATTCGAATACCCGCAACTCAACTGACAACATAGGGTTGTGATGGCCTACGTTATCCACTTACCTACCATACCACAAACCCGCAAACGCACCATCCAGTAAAACAAAGCGAAATAAAACGGGCAAGCTATTAGCTACGGTACGGTACATAGCTAGGCAAGGCAAACCAGGCCGAATCCCCTGCCCACCCACAAAACGTCCCAAGTGGCGCAAAAAATGTCATATGCTAAAGATTAAAATAGTGCATTCCATCATACGACCCTATCGTATCGCGAAGGAGAACAAAGCACTGCGGGGTTGCGCTTGGTAATGGGGACTCTCCGCTTGGTCCGTTTGTGATGAGGATGACCTACGGTGCGATATGATAACCTGCACGAGGGGGGGGAAGAGACCATGGTAACCATGGTATGGCATGACACGCACGATAACGACGCTCGTGATTGCCTGATCGTTTGTCTGCAGCAACAGACTGCTATTGGTTGGAGCCTCAGAGTTTTGGTGTAAGTTACTCGAGTACTGGCACAGTACTGAAATGCAATAGTAGGCCGTTTTATGAACGTTGGCGGTGACGAGTACTGTACTCGAGCACTCGAGTAGAGGTCGATCTCTGGGGCTTGAATATCATCCTGTTTGTGAGAAACGGGTCTTTTTCCTCTCTTTTTCCCTTTCTATCTTTCATGCTTGTTTCGTAAGTGCACACTCACATCGAAATTTCATCATCAAAGTGAAGGTTTTCGACACCACATCTTTTATTTTTATATTTTGTTTAGACCAGACCCCATTCGCTGTACTCCGGTGAGCTGTATCCATATATAACGCCGCTTAGTTGCCCTTTCACGATACTTGTACCTCTGTCTGCCAGCTGGCCATATCCTTATGCGGGGGCCTTTTTTTCTCTCTTCTCTTTTTCTTTTTTCTTGCTCCTCCCCTCACAAACCTTCGGGGAAAATCATTCGTCACTTCTTCGTGAGTCTGCCCTGGGCTTCGGCTGCTGTCGGCGCGATCGCCGTAGGTCTGTTACTGGAACTGTTGGTGTCTTGCGCTGGGTTTATAAATTATCTGCTTGCCTTGCGTGTGATGGACAGCTTCTTTTTGCTGATAAATGGGGGGGGGAGTTGATCCGAACACCGTCGTGGGTGACTCAGTGCCGGCTTGAGAGTGCCGGTCGGTCGGTATCGTAGTGGAATGTGGGTGGTCTTGCTCTTGTCAGGATCCGGCCGGTACTTGTACCAGAGTTGGGGTCGGGGGAAGGGGGTGGTGTTTCATGGTGGTGGGGTATGGGAGACAATGATATGGTTGCACGAGATTGTGCTATTTATTTGTGGGGAAGGATTCTCTTGGGATTGAATTGAATGGGTTGTAAAGAGTATGACAGGACAATGTCGCGAACAGGACAATGTCGCATCTCTAAGGGTGTTAGTAAGTAAACAGGATTCACTCTTCGTTGTTGCAACCAGATTTGCCATATGCGACATTATCCTGTCGGCGCATTGTCCTATCATACTCTTTATTGGACGGTATCGAGTTGCTTTCGCTGGCCTCGGGTATGGACGGACAGATGGACGGACTGGATCAGAGCCTGTCGGTTGGTGTCAACTGGCCAGGTCCCGTACCACAGACCCGAGTCCGAGAGCCCCCTAACTTGCAACGAAAAAAGGAGGCCACCATCTGGGAGAATCGAGTGAAAATCTGTGAAAAGGACTTGACAGAAAGAAGACGAGGGATCAGCGGACACCAACCCCCTGGGAGATACTGATACAATCGAAAGTGTGGAGCCTTCGCATAGAATCACCATGCCTTTGATCCATCATAGGACTTTGGACGAAATTTTTAAAAATAAAGGGAAGAAGGAAAGGTAGACAGTCTATCGTTATACTCTTGGACTTTTTTTGCAGGCAGGAAACCCTTCTGTGTCCTGGTCTGCTCTGGCTGAAAAGTGGTTTTGGATGGGTTGTTACGCCAAGAATCGCGAGGGAAAAAATCACTTAGAAGCTCCATCACTCGGTTCGTCTTGGGAAAATTGCGCGGAAACTTTAGAGGAAACGTAACCAACTCTCAAGTAATTGTGGCTTTTTCAATTTCTTTGTGTTTGAGAGGTAAAAGACGGGTGGGAGCAACTGACTTCCCCAGATTCAGTGGGGGAAAATCATTGATATGCCAAAGGTATTGTATTGTCGGCCACGCCCGAAACTATGCTTACTCACAAATTACAAAAGAGAAGATCATATGATCTCAATTCAAGAGTTTTGATCGGGTGACGGTCCCTGGCAACCGAGGTTCTTCCGAGGGCGAGTGACGAATGGGTGGAAGATCTGGCTGGAATGGGCAGGACCCTTTCTTAGTTGGAAGAGGTACAGTGGAAAAAAAAAAACTTTTTTAGAAAAACTCACATAAACCGGCTTAAACTTTTCCCTCTCCCACCACTGCTACCACACCCCTCAGGGTCTTTTTTAATTCTCCTTTCCACACAGCACAAGTGCACACTAGGGTTATCGCCTGAGGTTAGCTGCAACGCATCACTAAAGCTGCTTCTCGGCCTTGCCCTGCCTGTCTGGCGGTCTTATTCGGAGCACGTGAGGCATATAGCAAACAAACGAAGGAGGTAAAGAGAGAAAAAGAGAATGTTAGCGACACGCCAAATGTTGCGATCACGGCGGCTCGCGCCACCACCACAGCTGCTGCGAAGGGGGAGGGTCCTCCTGAACCTGAGGCATTTCAACAATACGCCTTCTCTATATGTTCGGCGTAGTTGGAAGAGTCTTGGGCCGTTGGTTACCGAGCGGGAGTTGGAATCCATGGGGCTGCCGATGGGATTTGGTAGCGGGGAGGCTCAATTAAAGGAGACTTTGGAGAAGGTGAAGGGTGTCGCAGCAGGTATGGCCTTCTGTAAGTGCGGGGGGTGAGGGTTTAGGAAGCTGATAACGCGGATGACGACGGGAAAAGATTATAGGATAGGCCCGTTGGATCAGTATGAGATGTGGGTTGGTATGGGTCGATTAAAGGATGATCAACATCAAAGAGGCGAGTAAACAAAAAATCTTCTGGAATTGTGTACCGCAGAGCTCTGGATATTGGGTTGTAAGATAATGGCTCTGCTGACAGGAGCCGTTCTGGCGATCAACAGGCATCGTGCAACAGCTTCAGGAGCTTCACGAAAAACTCAAAGAATACAGAGCGCCAAGTGTTGTACATCCCACCCTCGAATCGCTAGCCCCGCCTCCAAGGATGTCATTTCTTAGCACACTCCTCCAATATAAACCCCCACCAACAGTATCAACACAAATCCCGGAAGACCTGCCTCAAGGGCTATATCTCTATGGCGACGTTGGATCGGGCAAGACCATGTTGATGGACATGTTCTATAACACGCTTCCACCAAACATAACGTCTAAAACCAGAATTCACTTCCACCACTTCATGCAGGATGTGCACAAGCGACTGCACAAATTGAAGCTCCAGCACGGTCCGGATTTCGATGCGATACCCTTCGTCGGGGCAGATATAGCCGAATCTGGGTCGGTGTTGTGTTTCGATGAGTTCCAGTGCACCGACGTTGCAGACGCAATGATTCTGAGAAGGTTATTAGAGTCCCTAATGAGCCATGGTGTAGTCATGGTCGCAACGAGCAATCGACATCCGGACGACCTATATAAAAACGGTATCCAAAGGCAGTCCTTTATCCCTTGCATAGAGCTGCTGAAGACAAAACTCACCGTCATAAACTTGGATTCCCCCACTGATTACCGAAAGATGCCTCGGCCCGCTAGCGATGTCTACCATCAGGGCCTTGGCCCCGATGCGCTTACCCATGCAAACAAATGGTTTGGCTACCTCGGTGATTCCGAAGACCCCCCTCATCCCGCCACCCACAGAATCTGGGGAAGAGAGGTGAACGTCCCCTTAGCGAGTGGCAAGGCTGCTCGATTCAAATTTGATGACCTCTGCGGGAAACCCATGTCTGCTGCCGATTACCTTGAGCTATGTAGGCATTATGAGACGTTTGTTGTCACGGATGTTCCAGGGATGGATCATAAGAGTAGAGACCTCGCAAGGAGGTTCATCACATTTGTAGACGCGGCTTATGAAAGTAAGGTCAGTGTGATATAAACTCCTCTCTTCCCCTTGACCCCTCTACTCCTACCTCGTGATTGGATTTATGGGTGTGTGTGTACATCCTTGGACAAGGATATTAACGAAAAAACCTCCAATGATGTTCAGGCCAAACTAGTCTTGACAACCGCTGTTCCGTTATCTCAGCTGTTCGTCTCGGCCGCCGAGATCGATGCCGCGAAAGAGGAGGAGGAGGGGCATGATCTAGACGCGAGTATGAGAAGTCTCATGGATGACTTGGGACTTAATATGAAGGCGCTGAAGAATAGCAGTATTTTCTCCGGAGACGAGGAGAGGTTCGCTTTCGCGCGGGCTCTTAGCAGGTTAAGTGAGATGGGAAGTAGACAGTGGGTTGAGCGGTAGTGATAATGTTTATTTCTTCAGTTTTTTCGTCTTTTTTTCCCTTTCTCTTTTATCTTGTTAAACTAGAGGGGAAAGGATGTTATAAGTTATATGAGATTCCCTTGCCGTGCTTGCGTAATTCTTTCTTTCTTACTGTGCCGAGTGGCTGGCTGGGGAAGGGTTGGGTGGGTGGTGGTTGGTTGGTTGGCTGCTGTTTACCGTTGATAAGTTTGGGGCGATAAGGAGAGTAAGCAAATATACCGATATTCCGAGCCCAACTGAATTAATATACAGTATCATGTATCATATCATACCTCGGGATAAATCCTCCGATAGGGGGGGTTTTTTTTTTTTTTGGGAAATACTTATATCTTGATATCGTGGTCTACCCGTAGTGCCATACACCCATGGTATAGGTAAAACCCGCTTACCAGATCCTTACTGTAGTCTACAAGCAAGAATCCGTTCCCACCCCCCTCCCTCGATTCGTCCTGCTAACACCCACATTCCTTTCTTCTCCGATTCCCCCGCCTCTCTGCAATGCGCTGTGGCTCAAATGTAAGTTGCCGTATCTGGCTATGCGCTCAATCATATACCGAAACATACAGTGCTTGACTGCCTCGGACAGGAAGGGAAGGCGCAATATGGTATTTTGAGCTATTCTAGGGACGAGTAGTCTGCTTTTGCGATTTTGCACAGTCAGTGTATCAGCATTGGTGAGTGGGGGGTTAGGGTTTGTGAAGTTGAGTGGTGGTGTACTCGAGCAGTGGTCTTGTTGGCATCAACTGGGGAATGTTCAATTAGGTTAATATCACTTCTTCCTCTTTTTTCTTCTGTAGAAACAGCGAAGCTCAATAGTAGCAATAATGGTATACAGCTATTGCCCCACGGAGGACCTAAATCTCGAAAGCCCTGCCTGCAGCTGAGGATAGTTTCTGAGACTGACCGTTACATGTCAGGTCTGGGAGAGCAATGCTTGGCAGGAACGGTTGCTCTGGTAACCGGCAGATGGGAGAGGGCAACAAACAATACAGCCTGGCTTGCATCTTGCCATGCCTTGCGACCTGGTCTCACAAGAAGTTCATAGTCCACCAGCTGTCTCTTTTTCCCCCTCCCACTTCCGTCTTCAACTATTCGCACCAATTTTTCCTCCACTCCTCTCTTTTCTCCATTCCTCACGAGCCCTTCGCGGAGTGTTACGCTAACAAATAGTTGCACAATTTCTGCATTCCGTTTCGGTGTTTCCTTTTTTTTCTTTGTCTCATTCTTTCTTCATTGTTTGTCACTCACCGTTAGGAGCATTCCTGAAAAAAAGATAACAATACTCTCAACAAACAATGAGTGACCCGTACGGATCCTCAGGTCCTCCGGGCTACGCTTCTGTTCCTCCTGGGTACGATCCTGACGATAATTCACATCCTCAAAATTCGTCTGCTGGTCCGCAGATGAGATTGTTGGGAAATATGGACGATCAACTATATACTGCGTATATCACTCAGATCTTAAGAGCTTTCTGTTTGTGCGCTAATTGATTGGCTAGGCCGAGTACACCTCATCGCTCTTACCATCCTAACGATTCCTACCGGGAGCTTCCGCCAGCGGAGAGCTCGACTGGTCCCTCGAGGGGTGCTCCAGCAATTGCGTATAACCCTTCACAATCTCCTACTCCAAGGTATCACACACCGGGTAGAGCACCGCCTTCTGCTATCGATTACGATGCTGCTGCGCCGGCTTCGCCGACTTCTTCGAGAAGAAGTGCTGGTGGATATGTCACGTACTCCCCTTCTGTTGTGTCGCGCAACGGAGGACGTCCGTGGACCCCGTCCTCCAATGGCGGAAATGAGCGGCCTTGGACACCTTCGTCCAGGGGTGGGATAGATAGGTCTTGGGCACCTTCGCGGGATAGCGATTGGCAGCGTCCACCTCCGGCTTCAATGCCGTATGAACCAGTTGATATCAATGGATCCCCGAGGCCGGGGACTCCGACTTCAATCAGGTCGAGGTACAGTGGCACTTCTTCTAGACGGCCGCTGCCCACACAGCCTCGGTACCCGAAGGGCCCTCAACCACCGCATGGGCGTGGATCTGTTTATTCGGATGAGACGGCAATTCCTATCTCTGAGCCTGGGGAATATGGATATACGGATGATGAATCGGTGTTCGGACCTCGGGGCTCTAAAGGATCATTGGACCTCGACCATGAACGTACGCATACAATGTCAGGGGAGTCCTTCCAGACGGAACGCACTGCAACTGTCGAGGACGAATTGGATGAGAAGCCGGCCACAACCAAGACGGCCGTTGGAGCGCATTTCGGACCTGCACCAAAGGCCCCGCAGACCCGTCGTGGCCTAAACAGACAAGCGCTCATGACGAGAAAACAGGTTAAGCTGATTAACGGTGAGCTGATCTTGGATTGTAAAATTCCTACGATCTTATACTCTTTCCTCCCGCGGAGAGATGCTACCGAGTTCACACACATGCGCTACACCGCTGTGACTTGTGATCCCGATGACTACGTTGAGAGAGGCTACCTCCTCAGACAGAACATGGATGCTACCCGAAGAGAAACGGAGCTTTTCGTCTGTATCACAATGTACAACGAAGATGAGATGAACTTTACTCGCACTATGCATGGTGTTATGAGGAATATTGCCCACTTTTGCTCTCGAAGCAAGTCCAGAGTGTGGGGAAAAGACGGGTGGCAGAAGATAGTTGTTTGTATCGTGGCCGACGGGCGCAAGAAGGTTCATCCTAGAGTGCTTGATGCCTTGGCTGCCATGGGAGTCTACCAAGCTGGTATTGCGAAAAATTCCGTTAATGGTCGTGAGGTTAAGGCCCACGTTTACGAATACACGACTCAGGTCTCCCTGGACTCTGATTTGAAATTCAAGGGTGCCGAAAAGGGTATCGTTCCTGTGCAGATGATTTTCTGTCTGAAGGAACTGAACGCCAAAAAACTCAACTCTCATAGGTGGTTTTTTAACGCTTTTGGTGCTACGCTTAATCCTAATGTTTGTATTTTGCTTGATGTTGGGACGAGGCCTGGGCATGACAGTTTGTACCATCTCTGGAAGGCGTTCGATACAGACTCCAATGTCGGTGGCGCTTGCGGTGAGATCAAGGCGATGAAGGGAAAAGGGTGGATGGGATTGTTCAACCCACTTGTTGCCAGTCAAAACTTTGAGTATAAAATGTCGAACATTCTTGATAAACCGCTGGAGAGTGTTTTCGGATACATCACTGTGCTCCCCGGAGCTTTGTCCGCCTACCGTTACCACGCCTTGCAAAACGATGAGAGTGGGCACGGTCCGCTGAGTCAATACTTCAAGGGAGAGACGCTTCGGGGCAAGGATGCCGATGTCTTCACCGCCAACATGTATCTTGCCGAGGATCGTATCCTGTGCTGGGAACTCGTTGCTAAGCGGAATGAGCGATGGGTCTTGAAATATGTACGAAGTGCTACTGGCGAGACGGACGTTCCGGACGCAGTTCCAGAATTTGTCAGTCAGCGCAGAAGGTGGCTTAACGGAGCATTCTTCGCAGCAACCTTCTCATTGGCGCACTTCAAACAGATCTGGGTAACTGATCATACAATTATCCGGAAGGTGTTGTTGCATGTTGAGTTCATTTATCAGTTTTTCAGTTTGTTGTTTACATTTTTCTCATTGGCATGTCCCCCCCTCGGCCTTGATGGCTTCGATGGCTGATGCTAACCGTTGTTATAGGCAAATTTCTATCTCACGTTTTATTTCATCGCGGGGAGTCTTTCGGATCCGAAGATGGACCCGTTCGGTAAGGGATGGGGTGGCAGGATATTTACAGTCTTGAGATTTATGTGTGTGCTCTTGATATGCACACAGTTTATTTTGTGTATGGGCAATCGTCCACAAGGGTGAGTTCGCTCCGACCTTCACACGTCATCACTCGGATATGCTGACTGACTGATGATCAGAGCCAAGCGAATGTTCATGTCTTCTATGATCGCGTACTCGGTTATCATGGCTTATACGACTTTCTGTTCATTTTATATTGTCATCGGGTCCTTCTCAGGTGGTT
>Ga0307509_10000889_pt1 | contig 51150 bp, 43 predicted proteins | sample 10_EM_MG_FD_202245 | JGI IMG/M metagenome (GOLD analysis project Ga0307509, IMG submission 202245) | Populus trichocarpa ectomycorrhiza microbial communities from riparian zone in the Pacific Northwest, United States - 10_EM | ecosystem: Host-associated > Plants > Roots > Unclassified | place... | reverse complement strand
CACCATCGTCCGGGGGTGGTGGCACAGGCCCCCCCCCCCCCCCCCAAGGTCGGTCCGGATATCGAGGAAAACTCCCCAATGCCATTCCTACGAGGTAGATAGGCAAACTGCTGCCTAAGGGCATATTTCCTACGATAGTCCTCCCTGTGAGAAATCCCATCTGCGAAACCTTTCTAGACCTCAAGTTAGGGCTCTAGGGTAGGGTCCGGTAAGTGTAGGTTTTTTCCGCCAGACCAAGTTTCGCAAGCTGTGTTCGTTAGCAAAAAAAAAAAAAAAAAAAAAAAAGACACCCCCAACCCCCCGGGTTCAAGAAAATGGCTAAATTGGCAGTACACAATACTCACAATGTTGAAGCATTATTTTATTTTATTTTTTCACATGCTTTAGTAGAAACTTGAATGTTAAGCGCAAATACGAGCGTGTCTATTACTTTTTTTCTTCTTTTTTTTCTGAAGAATTAGCGTTTCATCTCCTAGTCCCATAGTTACAAGCACTATCATTAATAGGAAATAACTTCTCTCCCCTTAACGAGATGGTAGTTCAAGGTTTGTATTAATAAGCATACATAGTGTAGCAAGGCCATTATAGGCAAGTTACTTTGCTTTCTTTATATCTTACATGAATAATTGTACTCATCTCCTACTATTCCCATGATAACATTTATTGAGCTATTTTTATTTCTTCTAAACCACGTTCCATTGCATCACAGACCATCACTCTTGAGTACTTTTTACCTTGTGGAGCAGGTGAAAATTTACCTTCTGGCGGGAGACCCTCCCCGGAAAGTGACCCACCTACCTACCCGACCAAGGAGGGACCCGGTTGCCTGTGGGATAGAACGTTCACCACACACTTCTAGAAAGCAGGTTTAGATTCTCTCTCGATTTAAATAAATTTACAACAAACTTTCACCGCTGTTCACTGACGATATCGCAGGACCAGGAATGGCACATCCGCTCACGTTAGGGATAATCGAATCCAGCATAACAGCGATGAGGGAAGGGTGCTATAATACTATAATACAATATTCATGGCTCGCGATAGTCTCTTTTGTGCTGCGTCCGACTCTCAGGTCGGGGGCCGCGAGTAGCCATCGTGGGAATCGCCCCAGTCTTGTGTGATAAGGGAGCACGCACAGTCATCCCCCATCCTTCGTCTTTGTCCACATATAATACCGCCAAGATGGAAGTTGTTTGGTATCGCCGTCTAGGTTTTGTTCCTTCCGAAGCTGATCCCCGGGAATCTTGTACATCTTCGATCGCCCAATAGCCCTAAACTTTGCCGCCGCTTAGCCCATCTCGCTCTTGACCAACTACTATTGATACTATCCTAATGGCCGACCACTCCCGCACCCCACTTGCCATCTCAAAAGTCTATAAAATATCAAAATCCCTATATACGCTCCAACAAAACCGCGAATAAACTGGGGCAAGGGTCTCTATCTTCACGAGGATGCCCCCCTACGGTGCTCCCATTCCCAATTACTCCCAGCTGCGCCAGTATATCGACTACTCCTACCACCTCTACCACTGCTTGTACCCCTACCACTGCTTGTTCCCCTACCACTGCTTGTACCTCTACCACCTCTAGAGCCCCATTCCATGCCACTTGTATCCCTATCACCTCCAGAGCCCCATTCCATGCCACTTGTACCACTATCACCTCCAGAACCCGATTCTATGCCACTTGTATCTGGTCGCACGGCCACATGCGCTGTGGACTGCGTTGTAAACCGCCATTCTCTAGAGGCTAGGAATTTGCTAAGCCGTTCTACCAAGTCGGTTGTGTTCGCTAGGAACTCTGCGAATGAGAATCCGGGATTTGATGAGGAGCTACGGTAGGGGCTTTGGGGTATATGTCGGAGGGATTGATCCGCGGTGGCTTCGGCAATCTTATCTCCGGGCTCGTCCACATCCTCCAAGTCAATGTTAAGAACGGGCTCCCTAGGAATCCCATCTATAGCTTCGGTATCAGATACCGCCACAATTTGTTCCATGGCCTCCAGAGAGGGCTCAGCAACTCCATCCGTGCTCGTCTCCGTAACTTGGCCAACTGCCTTATCGTCATCCTCCAATTCCGCAATCCGGGGCGCCTCAGCCAACGAATCCGCTCCCTCACGATTATTCCAACGAAGCCTAAACTCCGACCTTTTCCCACCTGTAATACCCCCTTGGACCACAGTTTGGTAAAGCTCCATCCCATTCCAATCGAAAGCAAGCTCGCGCCGATACTCCAAGCTAGTGGAAAAATACTCCACCGTTGCCGGTGAACTCCGCTCTTCCCCCTCACCCCCCGACTCAGGACGTTCAGGTGGAGAGATCATCCACTCTGGTAGCTTAACACGAAGCGTTTGTGATGCTTTAAGCTCGTTATCAACAAGGGGATTTAGTCTGCTCTGGGACATGTAGTTTCTTAGTTCCAATTTTGTAACACCGTACTCGAACCCAGGACTTGCAGGGTCATCCAGAATACCGAGAGGGATGGATTTCTGATGGCGGAAGCGCACGTCGCATTCTTCGCCAGGGAACATCGCGTCTGCAATCGTGGATGAGTGAATGGCCTTGAGGGTTGGCTGGCCCACGTTGCCAGATTCGGGATCAATTTTGAACCTCAACTCGAGAGGTGGATACCTGTTGAAGCCCTCTGGATACTCCCCCCAGGGCGATGGTAAGAGTTTCACAATACAAGTTTGATCGGGTGTCCGTCGCTTAGTAGCAGATGCTTGCACTGGCAACGTGTGGAGGGCCTCTTCAGAGGTGGGGTTGCCCACAGGTGACAAAGATTGAGCGATGTAAACAAGACCAGGGACATCAGTGAGAAAAACTTGCGGTCTATCTTTAGACTCGATGAACCCTGGTGCCGTCAGACCATCGAGTGGAGGATCCGAATTCTCGTGAAGCAGGCAGCCGAAGATGGCTTCGTACTCAGTTGATAGTTCCGATCGATGTTGTGCTGGCACTTGCAGATCGTCGTGGTCCAGCACTCCACATAACTCGGTTGTGATGTTGTCTGTATCTTGCGTTACCCCCCGAGCCCGTCTTCGTAGAGTGTCCTTTAGAACCGCAGAGCCATTCTTCTGAAGGCCGCCGGAACGCTCAATATGGGTCTTGATATTCCTCCATCGACCCCACTCCACCCCCCTGAAATTCCATGGCAACGCGGATTTCTCACGGACCGGGTATAAGGCACCTTTAGGGTCTTCCCTTCCTTTGGGCGCATTATATAAAAGGGAATAGGACGATCGCAGCTGAAGATCAAAAGACATGAAGAGCAGGCGCCGCGCATCCTGGAGGGAGCCAGGATCCAGGGCAGAAATTAGGAGCTAAATCAATGTTAGTAATCTTCTCCAGGGCGCAAAGGGAGCGAGTGTAGTAGTACAGTTTTCTCATCTTTATTCTCAATATATGTGCCAGTAATCCTCGCAATTGGGGTTATAAACTGCTCATTAAACCGGCACAATCCCTGGGCCCAAGATATGTCAATATCCTCCGTATTAACCCCGCTTAAAAGATTCCCGATCGCCCTCCGCAAGCGTTCATAATTCTCTAGAGTAGAATTGACACTAATTTTGCCAGACCCAACATTAACCTTAATCCTGGCCTCGAACTGTTGCGAAAGCTGGTGTGTAGTTCGGCCGTCTACCATCTCATCCAATCAGTAAACCTCCCCACCTCAGGCCAACGGGCGATGTGAAATAGAAAAAAGGAATAAACCTTTCCCAAGAATAAAGAATATATCCCTCCGCGTCACCAGAAATTCCCTGTTCACTATAACATCCAACCTCTCAGAGATATCATATGACACGGCAACCCCCCACTTGGCGCCCAGAATTGTATCAATGATCTCCCGCTTAGTCGCGGCATAACCGAGCTTCGGTGGAGCCTCCTCGGTATCTTTAGTATTGCAATACTCGAGTAATTGTGGCCTCACGAAGGATTTCGACAGGTGCTGCACAAGCTGATCGTACCGTTCGCAGCTAACTTTGACGTTGGGGGCCGGGCGCGCGAGCGCGATATCAATGCTTTGGGCATCCATGAGCTCGCTCTCGAGGAGCTTGTCCACCGTTATTTCGAGGGTCTCTTCCTCGGCTGGGTCATCCACGATCCGGAGACCCTCATGACGGAGTTTGGGTGGCCTTGGGGTCCGGATGATCAGAAGCCCCGATTCAGTTTCCACGCACATCTCGCCCGATTCCTTCTCCTTCACCTCCGAGGGCTGGCGGATGGAGGAGTTGAAGCAACGGTAGGCTGGGAGTATTCGGAAATTGCGTAAGGGTCGCCGGAATTGGCGGCAGAGGCAGGTTGCCAGTTTTGGCGTGTAAAAGGCTGGTGGCATGATGGGGTGAGAAGGGAACAAATGAGGTAGGAAACGGTGGAAGGAAAGGGGGGGAAAGGAGCAGAAACATAAATTCCCGAAATTTTTAGAGCCGCTAGTCTTGGCAAAAGGTGGGATGTGTGCAGCGCGGTGGGGTGAATAACTGATAAGTGCATCACTGATAATCAATCGGTAGGTTAGATCGTCGCTTAACAGCCAAGTGTCATAGAACAAACAACAACGCCTCCTTCAAGTTATGATACACCAGAACAAAGAACACCACCTCGCCAATTCCAAATGCCCCTTTCCGCTCAACCCCCTCTCCAGCCTTCCCACAACACGGGCAATCATGCCACGAGACATACATCCGTCTCATAGACCCGGCCCTTTGTCACCTCCTGCCTCATCCAGTCTCTAGCAAACACTACTAAAGCTATTTCTACTCGGCCCCACCTTCACCTTACCGCCAGGGCGCAAACGGGCCATGTACTGGAGAGGTATATCTTTCATCCCAACCCCCCCCCCCCCACTCATCTCGACATACCATCTCCGCCACCTCCAGTAATCACGGAACAGTATGCCCGCACGCCAGCCAATACCAACGGGGGCGAAGCAATCTCGACCCCTACAGATACTAGTCTACACCCCGCAGTCCGGCGGTGTCAAGGGTGCGCCGCAGACCTCGGAAGTATTCGATGTGAGCGGGAGCAGCAAGGCCGGAGCAGGAGGGAGCCGAACACTAGAATTCGCAAATGGCAATGGGCAAACGCTAAGGATTCCAGAGTACACAACTCACATCGTCAGATCTTCTACACCCGGAAAGACTGAGGGACAATACTACCCACCCATTGCCACCACTCCTGCCGCACCAATCTGCCCCCACCACTACCACCACCACCACCACCACCACAGCCAATACCCAGATCACTTCCTTCACCTCTACCCCTCCCACCAAGAACTCTCCCTCCCCCTCCCTCCTCCTCCCCACCCCCCCTTTATCCTCCCTACCCCACAGCAATCCCCAGAATTCTCCATGACAACAACAACCATTCCGCCAATCAGCGAGGAGGAATGGACCATGCTCACTTCGCCGGAATCCCCGCTGCCGGGGGAGATGTTAGGGCTAACGCCAGGATCTCCGGTCGTGACGAAGGAGTTGTTGGAAGCTTGTCTACCCGTGGATAGCACCGAGGAGGGCAGGCAGTGGTGGTATGAGCTTTTATGCGCGGGGGATGAGCAGGGGTTTTGGACGAGGTTTCTGGAAAGTGACGAGAGGGCCATTGGGGACGAGGTGGGTTGGGGTGGGAATGTGGCGGAGGAGATGCAGGGAGGGTGTGGAGGGCTTGAGGGTGGGCCGGGAGGTTGGGAAGATTGAATAGTGTGAGATTGTATGAGTGTTCTTCAAGATTTGATCATTTACTACAGTAGTTCCAATACTGCATTCCTTTAGACGTACCCCAAGAAAGAGAGACTCCTCAGCAACAATTATACTGAAGTTACCCCTTCGCTTGGGCCCTGTCCACCATGTCACCATAAAATTTAGTAGCGACAGAAGCTGGAAATAGCGTATATCTCAGCAATGCCCCCACTCGGCAGTCATTATAACGCAAAGCCCCTAAGTTCAAGAGAAATCTAGGATAAATTTTATTTTCCCCTCCTCCATGCAGAGCCCAAAAAAGAGATAGCGACTATTGAAGCTTGATTTCTTTCTTTGTATGATATCATACCATATATTATACCGTGACAACAGCTCTTCGAGGAAGGAAGGAAAAACCGGTATCTAGATAATATATACTCCTTTTTTCTTCGGTCACTATATAAATAAAAAAAAGACTTCCCCCTATCGCAGCGTCTGAGAGAAGTATTCCTAACGGGAGAAATATGTGGGGGGTAACTATTGCAATATTTTGCTGGCATACCGAATGCTACTAAATAGAAATGGAAATGTTCTTTCTTCCCTCGATAGAGAAGATATGGAATGAAAGGTATTTTTATACAATCAAAGCGGCGTGCCGAATAGGGGTTCGATAAAACATTGATAACATGATATACCGTCTTTCCACTCGTGAAGCCCCCCCCCGGCAATAGCTCACCACTCGAGCCTTGAAAGGTGCACAATTCACAACTCAATCTTGTCACCCCTCCTCTTCCGGGCAACAAGATCTATATAAACCCCAACTCCGTCCACTACCGCCGCCTCCCATCCCTCTCCCCACAAACTCCACAGACCCCCGCATCACCCGGATTCATATAGCGCAAATCTCCATAACACGAACACTTCCACGCATTCTTCATTTGCCCAGGATTCAAAACATTGGCGCAGACGCAGCACAACGTCGACGTTGGATCGTTGGCGAATGAGCATGCGGTGCAGATAGTTTCGGAAGACCCGTTGGGGGTTTTAGCCTCAGTGCGAGAGGGAGGGGAAGCGATGGCGGGATTCTGAGGGCTTGGTAGTGGCGGTGGATTGGGAGTTGGGGGTTTGCTGTTGGGGGGAGATGCTTGGGAATCGCCGTCGCTAGTGAGGTCGACCGTGTCTTTATTTACGCTCATCTTCGACGGGGACTCTCGCGATTGTCCCGGTCCCCTCCCATTCCCACTCATACTCCCCTCGTCAAAATGCTCCCCCACCGTCCCACGCCCACATGCATCCTTCAACTCCACCAACTCTTGTTTCATCCAATCTTGCTCCAAATCGCCATCGTCCTCAAGGCTAACGGGGACAAGATACTTACCGCCACCGACATCAACTTTCTTCTTCTCATCCTCATCCCAATCACCCTTACCCTCACTACCACTACTGTCGCTCTCATCACTAGCCTCCGCCTCAACCATCTCTACCTTCTGCCCTTCAAGCCTCTTCATCGCCGCCGCAGCCCTCAATTCCCTCCCTCGTGCACTCTGCGCAATCCGGGGCGCAGCCTTCGACTTCTTCCCTTTTTCCAATACGCTTCTTGTATCGTCATCCGCGCCAACTTTCTCCCCTTCGCTGCATCCAAACTTCCGCTCTTTGCGGCGTTGCTGGCGCTCAGCATAGGTTAGTTTTGGCCTTTTCGCTCGCTCGCTGGCGTCCTGGGTGCTTTCGCGCTTTTTGTGAGAGCGGTATGTCCCTAGTTTCTTCCAGTCATTCACTATCCCAGAGGCGGGTGGGGGGAAGCTACCACCACAAAGTGACTTTGGCATATCGCGCTCAGCCAAGGGCTGATCATGCGTGTACTGTTCTGACAATAACGTTCTCCCCGCCGACCAGAAGCCTTCGCCGGTATACCCTTTTGCCTGGAGAACCCGGAGCTGCCCGGAGAATTTGTTGTTGACGGACCAGAAGGCCCTGGAGTGATTCTGTAACTCAGAAGGGAAAGTCAGATATCTGTCGTAGAAAGTAGAAATGGAGAGGGGGGGGGGGAGGCAAGGCGGACCATCTGTTTAATATGCGCAAGCTCATGTATCATAACCCGCAATACAAAACTAAACGGCAACCAAGCACCAGTATTAGGATTCCTGAGCACCAGCTGGACAACCTCTCCCGCGTTGACTAAAACATCACAACCATGAGCCCAAACCCACACATCCCAAAGAAAGAAAGAAAACCAACAATTCCTCCCCCAAAACTCCGTAGTCGCCGGGAATTCATCCAACCTGCCCTACATTAGCCCCACCCTATCTATACCAACAGCAGAGTGCCAAACATACGACATAACCGCAAGCCCATTATCCCTCATAATCTGAGAGCACCCCATCAGCGAGCGAGAAAGAAAGAAGGAAAGAAAAGGAAGGAAGCAAGCAAGCAGAAAGAAACAAACAAACGAACAGGAAACACCATCGCCGCAACCCTCTCCAAATAATCGAGCGCTATGCCATTGTCCTGTCCGGGCAGTGCCGTTATGAAGGTTATGTTTGCGTTTGGGGGGCGCTTGCGGGGGTTTATGCCTAAGAAAGTTGTCATGGTATTACGTTATGTCATAGTTGGCTAGGGGGAAGCGGGGGGAGGGTGGAAGGGGGGAGAAATACGTTCTATTCCTAATGGCATGGTGTGGGTATGTGGTTTGCAAATATAACTTGTGAAGCATAAATGGTGGGGGGAGGGGGAAGTTGGCGGTGAGTGAGGGTTCCTGGGGCTCTTGTTCATTCGGGAGACGCGATTTGGCGGGGCATCACGTGCTCTTTCTACACTCTACGAGTAGTTTCATTGGCGTTGCGTTAGTCAGGTTCATAAAAGATCACTCGGTTCTGGCTTTGTGTGTGTGTGAAAGGCTGGGTTAGTAGTGAGAGCAGTGGTATTGTGGCGTGGTGAGGGGGGTGTGAGGCTTGGAATGCTATGCGATAGTCTGGGAAGGTTTGTGAACGGTATGGTAGGTGTTCGAGTTTGCGATCCTGGATTTGCACTAGTGCCAGGATGGTCTAGCCTTGCGAGTCCTTGGTGAGCAAGCAAGATGAGCTATCATAGTTCTGATGCACGATGGCGCAAAAAACCCGGTACGAGCAATTTCATGTTCCCGCGGGTGAGTTGTGGGTCAGTGTAGCATAGGGTGTGCTCGCAGGGCAAGAAACGAGATCCTTCGTGAGAAAGTATATAATAATAATATTACAATAACTACAGTATGGCCGGATACCCACTTACTCGAGCAAAAAGCGACATGTCCAAACACACATTCCTTTAGAAGAAGCAAGGAAGTTCCGATAGAGGCACAGCGCAAGGGTTTGAACGGGGGAGAAGAACACTGCAAGCGTGCCCTGCGATTTAGCTGGCAGGATTATATCCGAGTGACTACTGATGACTCTCTAGAAGCCTGTATGATGACTCCCATAAAACGAGATGCGGCGGATTCCTAGGTATCGGGCCAGGGTGGCCAATGGGTCGCAATGGTAACACTTGACTCGCCCGGTGATTAGCTTCCATGCTGACTGCACGCAATTGGGATGCCCTCAAGTGCTGTAACTGTGCGCACGGGTAGAGGGGTGCTTGTAGGAGATAACCCCAACATCACCCACTGGGACTACAGCTAGCTCGAAAAATCGTGCAGTATTTGGGAGCGCTAGGAATCAATCCCAAGGCCTTATCTAGCGCATGGTTGAAAAGTCCCCAGCAATCAGTCCCAGCATAGTTTCGACAGAAAGTGCTGTAAGGTTTTAGGCCTTCTAGGCTCCCTGTCGTGGGGTTTGGGTGGACCCTCCTGTTTGGAACTAACTTAGGCCCCGGCATAGAGTCATGGACCATGAGATCCCTGCGGGTGACTCGCGATGAACCACTCCTGTGACAAGGGTTCTTCCCGTAGCAAGTCAACGGTGTTTGGAAACGCCTTCTCAGGAGGCGGTTAGCAAAAGCACTAGCTAGCGTGCGCGTCTACGTCTTACGAGTATATAATCCAACCAGCTCCCTCCCTTCCCACCCTATTTCAAGGGAAAAAAGGGCAACCCCTCGCCGACAGGCTCAACGCCGAAACCACAAGGTTGGGCGGAGGTTTGCCCGAAAGTCAGAGTGAGCTGAGAAAGGGTTCCCCGAAACATCCCTGCTCTCACTGTGCGCTTCAGTTTATATTGGCATCACGGGAGGGTAACTGGGTGGGCTAGTTTGACTAGCGCTGCGGGAAGGAACAAGGAAAAGTATTTCCTATGACAGAACCAAGCATTCCAATCCAACCCAGTTGAGAGAAACAAATACCTATCATACCGGTAGATTTCGGTATTGCACTCCGGATTGTTTTGTCTGAGGGTGTCGGGGGTGGTGTGTGGGTGAAACCCGACCAGGTAAGAAGGGCGGCAGATACGGTAAGACGTTAGTAGGGGTGGGGGCAAGTGCAGACTCGATTCTAGCGCTTCGTACCGATTTCCAAGAAATCAAGATGAGTTCACCACTTCGATTGTCCGACGATAAAGGAAATGCGATATGATAAAGCCCACACATATGTGGTATAACCGCAGTGGGGGGGAAGGGGGGGCGTGGGTCTGGTAGGATTTGGGGGGATAGCAATATCACAAAACTGGCCTATGCCTTCCACTTATCTATGGATTTTTTGCGAAAAGTTCCCAGTCGATCGGATCTAACGACCAGATCGACCATCCGGTAATGCTCCCTTTGTGCCCCCCATCCATCGGATATGATTTAATACCATGATTGGATGAGGTCGAACGCTTGTGCAGAGATGCCTGGTTGGTGCCGTTTCCGAACTTACTCGGGTAGGATCTTTGCTGCAAGGGATCGCAAAGGGGTGTGTCCTCATTTGACGGATTGAGCGCTGGTGAGGGGACGGTGGAGAGGGCTGGATAAACGATCCGAGGCCAATTTTTCTCTTGAACTATCGAGCTGTGACACCAGTTGGCAAGCTAGCCGGAATAGAGAGTGAGAGAGGGCTAGAGCTAATCAATCGGTATATTCATGTGTCAATTTCCTGCAATTGAAATGAATGGAGATGCAGGTTGATACCAGGATGCAGATAGATGCTCGAGTGCTTGAGTATGAGTTTGATGTTCGAGGACAGCGGTACCTGCAGAGCATGTGTCTGTCCATCCACGATATCAAAATATCGCTTTGGAGTCCCAATCATGAGTGGCTGATAATCCATGATGTTTCAACCGGCTCGTGCACCTCCGGCACTGTTTGGCGAATCGAACCATCGCTCTCGCGCCGAGATCATCGGGAAGGGAGGAGGGAGCCAAGTGGATCATCAGAAACCCTACCATAGGCAACGTGGATCGACAATAGCTCAAAGCATTAAAGTTAGCACCCCCACTCCCCCCTATCCCCAGCGGGGGGTGGGAGTACCGTCCACGGCCACGAGTACTAGCGCCCGGGGCGGGGATTAAAGAAATACTCGAGTATATGGCAAAATATCTGAGCGTATCTGAGCGCCCATACAAGAGGTACTTACAGCAGGCGAGAGCACCTCAGCCGTTTTGTCCCACGGATATTTATGGATTGATGAAGGCCGTGCTAGCCCGGATCTTAGATCCGGCGTCCAAGTCTTTGACAGATTAACTCGAATGACTTCATGAAAGGGGGAAGAGCATCACTGATCTTAGTCTAGCCGATTGGAGACCTGTCAAAAAGCGCTTATTGTAGTGGTGCATAATATTATCTAGAAACTCGAGTAAGGGGTATGTAATAGCGAACGCCTGTCTGATTCGCGGCACGGCCAGTGCAGGCGAGGCACCGGTGCATGTCCCCGAGATAGGCGAAAGGAACGAGATGGTGAGGAGGCCCCTGGGATCGAAAGCAAGTTCACTAAGGTGACACCAGAGATCGAGGGCAGTGGAGTAGATATATATGGTGAGACAGACATGCCCAAGTTCTCAGGCACAGAGGTGCAATTAAGCTTAATTCAAAATGAACGCATACCGAGCGGACGTAACACATCAATCTTGCCTTAGCGGTCTCAACGACGCCCTCTGGCACGGGCTCCCTAATTTCCTTCGCCTAGGATGTCATGTGGTAAGGGGTTATAAAAACGTATTACTTAACGGTGGACCATTTGTGGATGGAAAAAGCAATTACGTAGAGATAAATGTCAATAGTCGCTTGAGTCGGCTATGTGTGATAAAAATTTTGTTTGAGCTGGGCCCACAATTCGTACAAGGGTTTACAATACCCTACTCACCTAGGGCAGAGAGCACGGGGAGGCTTTGTGATATAGAGTGCAGAACATTTGAAGCAGGAGAATACAGAGGCGTTTCAACAACGAGGGGTTTGTTCTATTCGCACATGAGGTGACGTTTATTGAGTGAAAATCACTCTGGATCCGAAAGTGGACGTGGGGGAACGGAAGTAAGTAGCGGACGGGGACCCCGTCGAATTATGACAATGAGAAGTGAAGAGGAAGCCCCCGAGTAAGAGGAGGTCGGTATCTGGCGAGTTGAGGGGAAAGGGAGAGGGGAGGTAGATGAAAATTTCAAGGTAGACCACAGGTACATAATATTATTATTATGGTGCCGTACAGATACTCGAGTAGTTATTTCACACATAATGTTACCCAAAGACGTAATAGAAATCATTGGATTCGCATTCGCCAAACCACTGTCACGGTATCGCACTGCACCATAGCGTTGGTAGGGCGAGAATAGGTACATATGAAACTTGCAATTATTCCATACTGTGCACTAGGGACAAATACTAATACGATCAGCTCCCGTACCACGAGGGAGCAAGCACGCATGCACGCAAGCCTCGCCCGCTCACGTTCGGAAAGATATGACGCTGGAGCTCACCACTCATCCCATCTATCCGCTGTAAAGGAGCGCTGACCGCCCGGCGGCACGATGTGATATTGCGCTCGTGACTTTTAGGCCTGTCTCACTCGTGACCTTATGGTTGCTTCCCTTTACGGGCTGAGATTTGACTTTGGGGACAGTAGGGCTACCGTCGGCTGTCTGTAGAGTACTGGGACAGGGAGGAGGTATATAGCCGTACGGTGCCCGGCAATTGGAACCAACCAAAAACCAACGCTATGATAATTTCCGAAAATTCCCAACCGCAGCAGCATCTTTAGGGAGATATGTCTTGATAGAAGTGCTCGGAAGGCACTCCCCTCCAGTTCTATGTTTTCTGGTTTCCAACAGGGGCAGTATTCATAGAGATGGTAAGATTTCGGGTTACCCATATATGGCCCTTTTTCGAGGTTGTTGTTTTTAGCCAATGTTTTTTGTATATGTTATGTAAGCAAAAAGATGTACACACGAGTGTTGGTTTCAAGTGTCTGGCACCATAGAATCGAATGAGAAAATGTGGTGTTAGGACGGGGGGGTGAAGGCAGGGTACCGGTATTACAACATCCGCTCGGCTATGATAGGTGTATGACGACATGAATGGAATGATGGAATGCTGCGCAGTGAAATCTGTGGTGGTTGAATGTGACCAGGAGCAGGTGGTGAAGAGTACGAGTATCACAACCCAGGGTAAGTAGGTAAGCAAGCAAACCAGCTGTAACGGAATGCTTGTACCAGTACTAGAATCGCGTTTAGTGTTCTCATGCTCTCAGCGAGCTGCGGGCATGGCTCGGCCAAACCGGTAAATGAAACCAGCAGGCTGGCAGGGGTTTTTCCCATTCCAACAGGTTTTTCCTAGCCAGAGGTATTTAACGCGCAGTGGAGCACCGGTGTGATAGTCGTGCGGTTTCTTTTTCGCGCCATGCCGCACAGTTGTCCTGGGAAAAGTTTGCGGGCAACAGAAGGTAAAAGGTGGTCAGGGCAGTCTGATACGCAACCGGGCCGGGGGGGGCCTTTTTTCTTACCCGCGCTGAGCCTCAGAAACTGTGGTTACCATGTCAACATCCAGTTCGCCAAAAGGATAGCCCAGAATGCGGGGTGCGGGGTTCAAGGAAAGAGTGGATGTCTTTGTGAACAGTTTGGTTTCAGTACTGTTCAGGTTGCTTTTTCTTCGTTTTTTGCCTTATTTTCTTTTTTTCTTTTTCTTTTTTCTTGTTCGCTTGACTGGTCGGCTGCTCGCGAGTTTCCAACTTGCCTTGCCCCAAGAGGGAGGATGGTTTGCGGCAGGGTACCGGTACAAGAACTCGTTACAGTCGTGGATTGAACCTCTCGCATTGTAGGGCGAACGATGGCAGGTGGGGCAAAACCACAAGCACGCCCATTCACAGGAATAGTAACTGGGCTAACTCATTCTAGCGGCAATGAGGGCGAGGTCATTGGACGTTTGGGGGAACAACAAACGGCAAGGGGGAAAGAAGGGTCCATTGTGCGTCGGACCAGGCTGAATTGGCTCGGCAGATGCAAGCGAATTGTGAGCATTGAGAGCGGACTGGCGTAAAGGAAGAAAATCAGGCCGGGAACTCACGTGTCAACAATGTTAGAGGGTTCTGGTAGGCAGTAGGGTTAAGTTATCTGTGAAGTGATATAAAACGGGTGTGGGGAGTTTTGGTGATGCGCGGTGCAACACTTGCGCCAGGGCTCCCATTGAACTGAGGTGAATGGGGGATAGCGTAAGCGGACCACAATAGCACAGGCACAGTACGCTCTGTCCGTGCAAAGATGGATAGGGATACCGTAGTGAGCTACAGCACTCGAGCAGTGATTCCTACTAACTTACTCTATACCCTCGAGGGATGGGAAAAGAGGTTGCCGTCACGGTTAATCTGCAACCGTTGAAGCCTAAAAAGGGCTTAGTACTCGGGCAAGATGGTGAGCCGAGGATGGCTCTGATCGAGCAGAGTGCTGGTGGGAGTATGGTACGGGTGCTGTAGGGTACTCGCACTACAACATTTGATCATGCCTTCCTGGAGGGTGGGCGCTGAGCAGTGCAGGATAGGATACAAGTGCTGCAGGAGGGAGGGAGGAGCCAACTGGGGCGAGACAGCAATATGAGGGAGGAGAAAAGTCTGCCCAAGGGAGAGTCTTTACCCGGTACTCTACATGACTACCGTAGCTACTCGAACATTGGCATAGCGCCATGTACCGATACCCGTGGGAACAGAACAGAGAACAGAGAAGCGAAAGTTAGCTAGGTCGTGACATGCCAGGCCTTTTCTTTTTTTTCTTTCTTATTCTATTTCCTACTGAGGGCTATGCGTGGTTGTGGTGACAATGTGGTCCGTGGGACGAACTGTTGGACCAAAGGGGGGAGGGGAGGATGGAAGGAAGGAAGGAAGGTCTCTCGACAGTTGAAGAGATAGATGATGGACAGCAATTGCATACTAGTACTATACTATACTGACCTTATAGTACGTCTTTCTTTTGCCGTGCTTTACTACATAACAGATACATTTTCTTCGTCGCTCTTGGGCGATGGTATGGAGGGGTTGATTCTCCTTTACATTTTGCATTTTACTGTACGCTTCGCATTTCATTTTTTTGTTTCCCAAAAAGGAGGCAAGACTGAATACCAGACCGTCCAGGCTTTGTTTATCCCCCCCCCGATCATATCCCGCCACTTTTAATGTTTGTCTGCCAAAGTGGGTGCGGTTGATTATCGTGGGTGTTATAATACTGGTATCGTTATTATTGCTGTTCCTACTGCTGCTGCTGGCTGGCTGCTGCTGCTGTTCGTCATTTATCTGTTTTGAGCTCTCGTCCGTTGCCTTGACGTAGCGTCAGCTGGAGGGCTTGCCTTAAAGGTGCTGGGTGGACGGTGGAGAGGAGAAGGGTTCAACTCAGGTTATCTAAACCCCGCCGGTCATTCTGCTGTGTTCCACACCTCTTTGCTTCACACCCTACCATAGGGTGGCCCTCTCTCTCTCTAACTTATCTGCCCTGATACAGTGCCGGCAGTATCGTACTCATACTGCCACACATTGCAAGTACCCTACCTACATACAATTATCTCTCTCCCCAGGATAACGTGCGGTACCGGTACAGTCCCTCCCCCAGCTTGCTCGCTCACCCCTGCTGGGTCCCTCGTCCATTTATCCTTCGACTCCTCCTCCTCCTCTTCCATCTTTGCTGGTTTCTCTCTCCCCCGCCTTCCTCTTAGAACTTGAGGCAAAAAAGAAATAAGGGAAGAAAAGAAAAAAACAAAAAAAAACAGCCCTCCCTTTACAAGTATTATTGCGACGGACACCTCTTGCAGCACTCGTCCCTTCTCAACCGTTAATCCTCACTTCTCCCCACTCTAACACCAACTATCTTTGTTTTTATATTTTATATATTTATTTATTTTTATCCGCCTTCTACTGGAGGGTCACAGAGCCATTTCACCTCTTGCCCTTTCTGCGCCCCGCATTTGTCGAGCCACACCCGTCGTCGCACCTCGTACAAAACATTTGAAAGGGAAACACTTGGGAAGGCAAAAAAATAAAAAAGATTATTAAAACCGTCGGAATCCCATAGGCGACTGCCGACACACCCCTCCCATCGGATACGGAATCGCCGGTCTGGGAAAAGTTCCTTCGGGTCTTGGAATAATTATGGCTGGACTCACAGCCCCGGGTCGCAATGGTGAGTTTTTCCGTTTCCTGGCCTGGAGTGGTGTTGTTTCGTTGGTGTTACGAGTCTCGCCATTTTATCGCTCGGGCGTATGGGCACAAGAACTTTGCAAAATGATGGATATTCTTCCCTTTTCATTTGCTTCATAAATTAATACCCGCCGCATGGGACAATATCCGGGGAGATCTCTCGTATCGTGCACTTTTTTCATGCTGGTGTTGGGTGGCATGCCAACCGGTGCCTCGCCTTATTTTGGACACCACTGATGCTTCCTTGTGTAGCTGAGGGGTCAGATATTTTGGAGGGCCTTGCACGGCCTCGATCAACTCCACCGATAAAATCGCAGAGCCTGCACCTTAACACGAATACTGGTGGAAGTTCTTATAAGCCCAAAATCAGGTTCTCTGTCGATTCCTCTATGGACCCCCAACAACACCCTGGCGGAGAGCAAATAACACAGTGAGTGCTTGCGGAACTATTCTTACACCCGGAGACTAAAACCTATTGTGCCTTAGGAGTCCAGTCTCAATAGGTGAAGGCGACCATCTCTACACTTCAGGCTTACGACGGATAAGGCAGCAGACTCCCCTGGCAGGTACCCAGTCATTTGTGATACCACACTCCATGTCGGTCCCTGGTACTAGAGTCAACTCTCTTTCCATCCCTCCAACCTCGCCAACCTTGGGATTTTGCGAGGACTTGGCCAGGTTCCCCACAGAGTCCTTGCATTCCTTTTCCTTTGCCCACCAGTCAGAGGATTTGATCCACAGCCGACAAAATATTCTTAAGAGGAGTATAGAGTTTATGAGGGACAAGTTGGGATGGGGTTCACAGTCGCCGATGATTACTTCCGCTCAGGCCAAGGTTGAAGGAGATGAAGAGGCCGCAAAGGTGATGGAGTTGCTTAAGAAAGCCAACTTGGTGTCCGAGGAGAAGACTCCCTTGATGAACGGGCCGGCGACGGGCCCGGCCGGATTCGAAGGGAATCCATTTGAAAAGAGCTTTTCTCCAGAGGCACCCGTCTCACCCCGAACACAAGCCGCCAACCCCACTCTGCCGTTGCGGAATGCGGATCGGGCTGGTTCGTTCAGCGATGAGTCCCGCTCCGAGAGTACATCTCGCTCTACCACCAACGACTCTACCTCAACAACCCATTCGTCGCCCCCATCCACCCGGAGAGCGAGCCTCAAACGTACCTATACGGATACCACTTCCTTGACAGTCCAGACTAAGCTCTACGAAGCCCTCGCACAGCCATACCTAGTCAGCGATATGCCACAATCCGCTACCGGAATGGGTCCAAGACCAATCATGAGCAAGTCTTCCGTTCATGGGCATACAAGCCGATACACCCTCGCTTCCCAGGCAGTTTTTACCACGGAGGCACACCACCCATGGACGATACTTGCTGCTAATGATCTGGCCTGTCTTGTTTTCGGAGTAACCAAGGCCGAGGTGCGCAAGATTGGTATCCTCGAGGTCGTCAAGGAAGAGCGTAGAGAATGGTTGGCAAACAAATTAAATTCCGGTGAAAACTCGTCCTCCTCGTTTCCCTACCCTCACAGCCATCACGGTTCACCCAATGTCACATCGGCAATGCTACAAAATGGCCCCTATGGAAATGGTAACCGGCGGGTCAAATCTGATGCATACTATACCGGATCGCCCATAAGAAATGGTGATTGCAGTGCCGGAGTCGCACAGCCATCAATGCATCATAATCAGAACAAATCGAGGGGGGTCATACTTTGCGGGGATGTTGTGCCGATCCAGAAACGAAATGGGAACACTGGCGCTGCGAGTCTCTGGGTGAAGGAGAAGCGGGGGGGCCTGATTTGGGTGGTGGAAGAAATCAGCGAGGATGTGGCCTTCTTGTACACCTCCGACGATCCGGACTCGGCTGGAAAGGTAATGAGCTTTAGCGGAAACATGACAAAGATTTTCGGAGAGGACAGCATTCCGGAGGGCGGTGTCGACGTTTCAGACTTCATTCCCACGATTCCGCGGAACGAGGATGGTACAATCGACTTGGAGCAAACAACCGGAATCCACCAATTTACAGCAATGAACAGTATCGGGATGCGTATCCCATGCGGTGTCGAGCCAGTTCCTGGAGAGGGAGCGCTGAGAGTATCGTCGTTCCCACATATCGCTGGCATCATCGTCCTGTCGGCCTCAACACTCCGGATTACCAGCTCGAACGCTGTTTTCTCGGCCGCGCTTTTCGGACACCTGAATCCAGTCGGCTTGCCAATTACTGATATTATTCCGCAATTCGACAGGATCCTCAAGTTCATTACCGATGAAGACAAAATCGACCTCGTCGATGGCATTGTAGTCCCAGAGCATTCTTTCCGGAAGGCGAAAGCTATACTTGCCTTGAGGGATGGAAAGGGAGATGCCGTTTCCGTGTTTGTGAGGTCGGGTGGACTGACCGCCAGGCACAGGGATGGCGCCGAACTGAGAGTTGACGTCCAGATGAGGGTTGTCATGTCAGAAACAAAGGACGAAGAGGCTGTAATCATTGATGATCCGGACGAGATTGGTGCTGGAGGGGGTGAAGTTGTCTATGCCCTTTGGATCACATATTCGAGACACATGCATGCCTCCTCCTTAACCTCAGATCCTTCGAACAACATCCTTCGAAGACCAATTACCCCGCCCAAACGTCCAAGCCCCGGCCAACCAAGCACTCCAATTGCCTCGGATGGCCAAAGGGGTGACAATGCTACGCTTTTGACAAGGCAATTGGAAGCCTTTCAGCAGTCACCAACACCGCCGAGCTCTGAGGATGAGTCAACAGAGCCGAATGGCCTTGTATCAACACCCGGACCCCAAGGCATGTCTAAGCGGAGAAAGAATATCCAGGATTTCGTGATTCTAGAGGAGATGGGCCAAGGGGCGTATGGCCAAGTCAAACTTGCGAGGTACAAGCGGAACCAGGCGAAACGGGTAGTACTCAAGTACGTTACCAAACGTCGAATTCTGGTCGATACCTGGACACGCGATCGCCGCCTAGGAACAGTCCCCTTGGAGATCCATGTTCTTGATTACTTACGGCGCGACGGTCTGAAGCATCCCAACATCGTTGAAATGACCGACTTCTTCGAGGATGATATCAATTACTATATCGAGATGGTGCCGCACGGGCTTCCTGGCATGGATCTCTTCGACTACATTGAACTCAAGGTGAACATGGATGAGGATGAGTGTAGGAGCATATTTGTTCAGGTTGCTCGTGCGCTCCATCACCTCCATACAAAAGCTGGGGTGGTGCACCGCGACATCAAGGATGAGAATGTGGTACTTGACGGCGAAGGGAATATCAAAGTTATCGATTTTGGCAGCGCGGCATATATTAAGAATGGGCCATTTGACGTCTTTGTGGGAACAATAGGTAAGTGTTGTTATGGTTTATTGAATCTGGAACCCAGCCCTAATCCAAAGGATAGATTATGCGGCGCCAGAGGTCTTGGCTGGCAAATCGTATAAAGGCAAGGAGCAAGATGTTTGGGCACTTGGTGTATTATTGTACACCATTTGTTACAAGGAGAACCCATTCTATAACGTAAGATTCCTTATTAGGCGGCATAGGGAGTGAGGGGGATGTATGCTAACTTGAGTTGCGAGTTGCTTAGATTGACGAAATTATGGATCGCGAGTTGCGAATACCATTTATCCTCTCTGAAGTATCATTGGAGTTGATACGATTGATGCTCGATAGAGACGTGGAGCGGCGCCCTACGATCGAGCAGGTCCTTGCTCACCCCTGGTTCGACGGCCTACCGAGTCCCGAGGAGGCACTACTTGCAGAATCGGCGGTGCAAGCAAGCTTCCCTCGTCTAGCCAACTGATGCCTTGGCCGGCCTGGGCAGGGGGCATGTACAACGCGAATTTCATTTCATTAATTTTTTTGTCTCGCCTAGAAATTGCTTATTGGGCAATAGAAGTGAGAGATGTCCGAGTACTCAAAAAGAGATGTGATACATCAATTAGAGATAACCGCTTCAACTCTGTTCTTGCGGTACGAAGAGGGAAGAGGCGGATAGGAGATTGGAATTGACTGTTTTTCCTCTCCTACACATCTCTTTTTGGCAACGGCAAAAGCGCTAGTCTCATTCGTTGTCTTCATACTCATTATGGTCTGTTCTTACTACTTGATTTTTCTCTCCCTTTTTACCATATTTCCCGACAGGGCTTTCTTTGTAGAAGCTGAACTTTTCTTTACATGTCATGGGGTTATATTATCTGTTTCTTTATTTCTTTCTTTCTTCTATTCCCCCGATTAAAAAATTGTTGCACGCATTTTTTTTTTTCATATCATCCTTTCCATTTCTACCTCCTTAGCTTAGTTTTCTTCTCGATGGGATCCGGAGTTGCTGTTTTGAAGGTATAAACGGCATGGGAAATTTGCATGGGGTGAAAGTATATGATAATATCATGGTGGGATTATTATTTTGTTGCTTGCTCGTGGTTATTGGGGTTGTGAATGTTTCAATGGCATCTGTGGGTGTGGTTGTTGGTTTGGGTCGGATAGTGTGGGGTTGGGTTGGGAAAGATGGGAGAATGGAAGGGGCCAGAGGAAGGAAACAGGGGGGAGTGGGGGGGCAGGCGTGGGTTTCTTTCTTTTTGATTTTGTATTGTAAATGGGCGCGCTAATGCGGGATGAATGTTTGGTGGGCGTACTACTGGTTTCGTTAACTTGGTGACCTGTTCTACAGATTGTGGGAAAGGGAGGTGATAGAGGATCTGAATGGATGGATTGACGAGTGTTTGGATACCATCATGTAGTGTCTGTGCGAGTAGGGGGGGGGGGTTGTATTATAGGTTTTTAGGTTATGAATTCAACCCCACCTATGTGTCTATCATCATAACGTTCTCATGGTATTGAATGGTAGCCATGTCCGGAATAAGTTATAGAGGGCAAAACTACTACTCATGAGCTTCATGAGAAGTGGCTTAGAAGTGATAGCCGAGGATCCCCATGGTACCTGGAGCCGGGGCCACGGCGTTTCACCGCCGCCAGGCAGCCCGCCGGGGGATGAACGGATGCTGGAAAACCACATCAGTAACATCACATCATGACCACCAAAAACACAACCCCCCCCCCCCAAACCAGGCTACTAGCCTAACGCAGCTCTCGCCCACAAGATCGTTCGTCTAGGAATTGTGCTGCAGGAATCGCTTTCCCCCACCCCACCACCACCACCACCACCGCAACACGATGCATAAGCAACTCCCGCCTACAACCCCCCACAACCCAGCAGCAACGCAGCAGAACAAAAAAAAAAGAGGTCTACGAGATGCATACACACACAGCTTAGACTAAGCCCCAGAACTCCGAGCTGGGGTGGGGGAGGGCACGATAGAATAGTAATTCTTGTGGGGGGGTTGAAAAATAGAGAGGGGATCATGAAGTATCACGCGAGGGGGGGGATCTGGAATGCGAGAGTTAAACATGATGATTTGCACAGGGGAGTGATGGACGGGGGGGGGGGGGAATAAGTGTAGCAATTGAGGGGGTGACTTATTTGTATTTTTTTCCAAAGTCTTATGCCGTCGTCGTCCGGAACCGAGTTCTGTAAAATACAGGCTCTTCTAGTAAAATAACTTGTGTGTTCTTGGACCAGACTTTTTTTATATTTATTCCGCAGGCTTCCGAATCTGGTATCATACCTCTGGGAAAGATTCGGTGGTATATATATCTAACCTCATCATCACACCAGCAAGGTCAGTCGGTCAGTCCTTTTGCTGCTCCATTCATTATAATGTTGTTCTGCCTGACCTTCCTTTGCAATCGCTCACCCGTCGTGTCTGTTATACATCCAACGCAATAATGATCGCTAACTAATCGATGAAAGAATGGATGGATGGATGAATCTGGATCCGAATCTGCATCCTGCTGTTTGGTGTGTATTAATTATGGTCTCGGGATGTAAAAAAGTCTACGGCGGACGGACTTTTCGTTTTCAAGTATGATAGATGGATTTTTTAAGACCGGGACGAATCATGGTCAGGTCTAGTAACTAATCCCGGGGTGCAAAACTGGGGATTGTTAGTGGACGATGGGAGGGGGGGTGGAAGGCGGGAAGGTGGGCTGGCGTGTGGGCTATGTGCTCGGGTGTAAGAGGAGGGCTGGTCGAGGTTTGGGATAGGACTCTCGTCGGGATCGATACTCGCATGGCGAGAGGGAGCGAGCGAGGATAACTGCGAGGGAGGAGCAGGGGTGGGGGTGCACAATGGAGGTTCCTGCTTAAGGTTTCGGAGAGAATGAGAAGAGCATTGCGAGGTACCATACTTTAGCTCACGCAGTCGAAAGAGAGAAATAGAAACATGCTGTATTGGAACTGTGGATGTGTTCTTGTACTTGTGGGGGGGGGGGGGAGACTATTACTAGCATTGAAGATATGATACTAGAATAGCCTTCTTCTGACTAGGAACCCCATTTATTATTTAGCCTGTACTATAGCAATAGGGATATATATATATATATCCAAGTAAAACTTTCAAAATGGTATATATGTGAACCCCGGCATGATATGACGCTTACATTTTGCTACATTTCTAGCTTATTATTATACCTACATACCACATATCTCATCGAACCCATAATCCACAACTAGCTACCATACTAGGTATCATACTTGGTAACCATCTGATCTCTACAACTCACCATTAGTCCATCACACCCCTAGCAATATATACATCCCGCTCCCCCCCCCCCTGCTGTGTTGAGCAAGCTAACTAGCTACCCACCATATTATTATTATTATTATTATAACAGTGCACTACCAACACAAACCAAACTGAAGCCGAACAGAAACACTCAAGCCGGCAAACTCCCTCCGTCCCTAATCCAGCCGCGCTAATCCCACGCTAGCTAGCTGCTACCCTTCTCCCGGCCCCTCCAGATTGATTGGTTGATTGATTCGCAATATATAAGGAACACCACGGGCTAAACACAGCCAGATTGAGCCCTCTCGCTCTCCCCAGGCATGTTAACAACGACAGGTGTGGAGATAATAAATAAGGTTTCAAGAAATCTGTTTGATAAATAGTCTTGCCGCTGAGCTTTAGCGATCGCCTGTAGCAAGAATGCTTAGCTTTCTTAGACTACTGGCTGACGTAAACGTGCTCGGCGCCGTACCAAATAGTCTAAATGGTATATAGCTTCAATTTGGAACTAATATATATAATTCAAATACAAACACTGCATAACCATATTTTGAATTTATCAACATTACTTAGAAACAGGCTCAAAAAGGCCAATATAAACTAGATTTAAAAATATGGATGGCATGACTTGAGCTCAAGACCCTCCCTCCAAAACAGCTATCAATACAATATCAGTTATGATACTAACCATCCATTTCCCACCCCCACCCCCGATCACACACACAGGACACCAAACCTTCCGAAACGCCAGTAGGATACACTCCAGATATAAATAAGCCTTCCATGTAACTGATATATACGAAAAGTAAATGCCATGTTGCGAGCCAGCAGCGCATCCGTCCGCCCCCCCCGTTCGTCACAAGGCGCGAACCGGACCCACCTCACAAGCACAGCAACCTTCAAGCCGACACGACACTCAAATTCCTAGAAACACCACACGAGCATCCTAATTATCGTACAACAGAAACCCCCCCAATCAATCAATCCACATTGCATACCATACCATGCAAACATATGAACCATTCCTCATAAACACTATGCTATAATCAGGATTACAAGAACGAAAGCAAAAAAAAGTCTAGCAACATCTAGCTGGACAGCAAATAATAAAAAAATCAACCATACCCCATCGACACCAACCGAAAGAAGACAGGAGGCAGGAGAGGTATGTAATGCAACGTAGTTAAAGGCAATATAGAAATCTTTTCGAAAGAAGAATTGAACAAAGAGAAGGAAAAAGATGGGTATAGAGGGGGGGAAAAACGCAAGAGCCTACCCCAACTTATCCATATTTAATAGTGAGTATCATATAAGGAAACAAAAAAGAAAAGGTTTTTTTATGGAAAGCAAATTGATACGCCATTTACCAGCACCCACACCACGCGCGACCAGGATTAAAACAAAGACACCACAATGAGGGGAAAAAAGAGAAAGGCAACAGAAAAGACAAACCCCACCAGAATCAAAGCCAAAGCACCGACCGACAAACCAATCAACCGATCCCCCCAGCCAGATTTTGTTCCCATCTTCCCAGTCAACTCCATAAAAAACCAACCACAAACTCGACCCAATTGCACAGGAAACAAGTAGATCATCATCTCCGCAGCAAACGCTCGCCAGGTAACGGCGTGCGCCCAAGTGAGCCGCCCAGCTGCGCGCCATCCAAGTCCACACTCTCTCTCAACTTGCGGGCTAACCGACGGTTTCCAGCACGCCCCAGACTACCACTGCGATATCTCGCAGAGGCATAGTCCGAGTCAGCGGCGGTGGCCATCAAGCGTTCGTTCGTAGGATTAGTAGCTTCGAAAGAGCCACTAGAACGATCAGCAGCGTCGGAGCGGTCGCTGGTGGCGCTAAAGTAGCGTCGGTTGCCATGGAGGATTGGAGCTGTGAGAGCGACAGTGTTGGTGACGTAATGCTGCCTCCGGTGTGACACTTCAGGTCCTGGTGATCGCTCAGGAGTTATGCTCATGTGACGGCTAATTGGGTACTCGCGGTGCCGGTGGCCCATTATGTCTGTTGCTGCACGGGAGGGGGAGCGGAAGCCTTCATGATCTTCCTCGTCGCCTAGCATTTGGCGGGTTTTGAGGAGCAGGGAGTTTCGGGGGCGTAGAAGGCCTGGGGTTGCGGGGGTCTCTTGGTCTACGCTTAAGGATAGCCTTGGGCTCGAGTTGAAGCCGGCTGCTGTAGATATTGAAGCGATGCTTCCTTTTCGTTCAGAGAGTCTCCCGAGCCCACGGTGACTGCCCATCGAACTGTCTCGGCCCAGGATACTCTCCCGCCCCCCTAATACGCTCTCGCGGCCAAGGACGCTCTCACGCCCAAGCACGCTCTCACGCCCAAGTACACTCTCACGGCCGAGTAAACTCTCCCTTCCAAACACACTCTCCCGGCCCAAAATGCTCTCTCGACCAAGGGCCGTGTCCCTGCTGACTGGCCGAGTACCATTGAAATGTTGCGCAATATGATGGGAGTAGTTTGTCGCGCCCAAGGAAGCCCTGTTCTCGGTGAGAGCAATACACAATTCGGTCAGACTCCGACAAACACTATCAGCTTTTCGCCGCATCTGTCTGTCGACAATTACCCCTGGAGGTCCGCTGCCCATGGGAGCGCCTGTGCTGCCTACCGCACTTGCCAATGCAACAGCATCGGTAGCAGCAGTTTCCAAGTATTTGAAAACGTCTGGGGGTATCAGTGGCTTCGACTTCGTCAGAGCGGCATGTAATAATGGGTGGGAGTTGGATGAAGGATGACTAATTGTTGAGTTGGGGGGCGAAATTCCGGTAGCAGAAGCGTTGCCCCGACGTCGGGGTGAGGATGAAATTGTGGTGACGGTAGTTGTGGCCGTCCGCGGTCGCTCCCCCGACGAACTAGATGCGTTGCCCGCCGCTCCGACTCCCGATGCGGGCATTCGCCCAGTCAATTCCAGTCTTCGTATTCTTGATTTCAAATCATCTAGCTCATCCCACACCGTCGACGGCGCAGTGGTCGATACTGATGAGGAATCCTCTTGTCCCCCACCCCCGCTACTGGCGCCCCCGCTGTGTTCCATCCGGCTAGCCGCGCCGGAGGAATCTGTTTGGTCATGGTCGATTATGGATCCAGGGGATTGGTCGGTCGCATCGGGTGATGAGTGCAACGACCGGGAAGCAATGCTATTGGTAAGCCCATTTTGTGATCTCATACCAGGCTCAGCCATTGAAAAGCTCCTAGTGTGACTGGAGGATGCGGGGGACTGATCGCGCCTGAGGATGCTGCTAAGTGGTCGAGTAAACGATGCCCGTGGGGTAACAACCCTTTGATCAAGTAAACGATCAGGAGTCCCTGACATCCTACGGCCGCGGTAGCGTGTCGCAGGAGTTGGGGCTCTGGAGTCGCGCCAAATTTCATCGTGAGGGCCGGCCGGAGAAGAAGAACCACGATTGCTGGGCGAACGTGTTTGCGATGCGCGTAATGGTGAAGATGAGAAGGTGTCGGCAGGAAGAGAAGACCGATAATGGGCAAGATAAGCCTGTCGCGCCTGTAAAATTGTCAAACATTATTCCCCCAAGCGCCCAAGCACAAAGCAAAAATAAAAAAATAAAAAATCCCCAAGGCAAAATAGCTCAAGAACTCTTTATCGAATCACGATGAATAAAAGGTTGGAGGGAAACACACCCGAGGCCTCATTCCTTTACTATCCTCGTTTTGGCCCGCAGCAGAATTCGATCTCGCGAGGTTGAGGAATAAATCCTCCGTGGCAGGTTCTCCATCGAGGCCCCCATCACCCCTGGGTTCGGGAGTCCTGTTCTGTAAATCTTCCAAACCCCGTATTGTTTGTCCGCTATCCCGCCCAGTATCATCATCATCATCCCCATCGCCACTGGTCAAGTCCGCCTTTGGCGAGCCTCCCCCCGAGGCCGATGGCTCGCCCTCTTCCCGCCCCTTTAAACTTCCTCTTCTTGAAAAATGTGAAACTGTGCTGCTACTAGCGCTGCTCCGGTCCCCAGTTGTACCACTAACAGGAGGAACAATCCCTCCCCTATGTACATTTCCTCCGCCAATTCCCAATCCCCCATTGTGTGGTGAGAAGCGATTATCCATGGCGATATTCCGTCGATAAGCGAGTGAAGGTGGTGGTCCGGATGCTGTCGCTATACCATTACTACTAAAGCGTGCAGGCGCCCTTTTCCCGGACGGTGTAGCTGACGAGGTTGAAGAGTGGGAGGTTGCAGGTCGGGAGACGAGTAAAACCGGAGACGCAAGTTTCGGCTGCGAGGGGGCTAAGGAAGTGGGGGGAGGGGAGGGGTCAACAATGACCGAAGCGTGACGGCGATGGGTACGGGTTACAACGGGAGTTGGAGGAAGCGTTGATGCTTTAGGGTGTCTTTGTGAGGAGGGCGCCGAAGGAGTAGAGGAAGCGGGCCTAAGAACGTCGCGCTGTGGGAGAGGGTGAGGAATACTACCAGCACGAGTTCGACCAGTACCGGTAATGTTTGGATTTTGCTGGTTTTGCTTAACGGCGATATGCCTGTCTCTCCTGACGCTATCCCTTCGTACCCGGTTACCATTAATAGGAGTAGAAGAAGTGCCAATACCGTTGCTAGGGGGTCCGTTGGCGTTGCTGCTGCTGATGTTGTGGTTATGGGAGGAAGAGGGACGGTCTTCGGTTCTGCGCTGGGACATTACTGCTACTGCCACTGCTGCTACTGCCAGTCGCTGACAGCAACACCATCGATTCTTGCAAATTCAATATGGAAAGCCAGAGGAGTGAGGGAATGGAGGGTGGGGGTGAAGTTGACGTGTGCGGAAAATTAAAAAAAAAAAAGACACGAAAAGCAGTACAAAAGAATCTCGAACTTCTTCCGCCTTACAGGTAATCCGCCTCCCTAAGTGCTTCAATCAAACGAAACAATAAAATCGGAGGGCAATGCTAGGGAAAAGGTAATAGGGTGACCGTTTAGCAGTAACTTAACCGTAATAGCACCGTAAAGGCAAGGCTGTGCTACAATTCCCTCTCTAGTTCCGACAAGAATTGCTGCTGTATATCCCGTCCGCTCGGTAGACCGCTTTGTTTCCGTCTGGATAATGGTCCCTTCTTCCCCTCCTAGAACCCTTCCCTTGCATCCAACGTTTCCAAAAGGACTCTCTCCCGTCGCGCCGTCCAATTCTCCAAATCGCCACTCCTCTTTCCTATTCTTTCCCGTTCACACACACACACAACCACTTGCCGTTCCCCACCCGTTGGCCGAGATGAACTAAGAGGCGGTAAAGCCGAGTCCCGCGTCCCACGATGACGACCCGTACTGCTGGTTGATCGGTTGAGGGTCTGAGAAGGAGAACGAGATGATGGATGAGTGGATGATGGATGGTGATGATAAGAGAGCAAACGGGCGCCAGATAGAACCACGGACGGGCGGGAAGAAGGCAAATACAAAACCGTATTATAGTTCTAAAGAGGGTTCTACCTTTCCGCCGTTACGGCAGGGAAATGATGGAATAGGATGAGGGGGAGGGAAAAAAAAAGAAAAGGGAAAATGAGGAGTCAAGGCGTTCCTTCTGGAGTGCTGGTGAGCGACCTCCGCCGCAACAGTTCGAGAAACACCGCACGCGAATTAGATGGCAGAGTCCGCAGATTCCCTCATACTACAGGTATCATACAGTACCGGTAACTCTCACAGCGGGGGGAAAGATTTTTCGCCTTGTATGATATTATCCAAGTTTATTATCAAACTACGTACCAGTTGCATACTCCTCTTTGCCCCCAAAGAGCGAGGGATGGCGAGAACGGGGTTCGCCATCCTCCAGTTTGCGGGGGGATTTTTCTCCAATGAGGACTCAACCCACAGAGGATGGTGATCTATAGAACCTGAAATAATTCGACGACATTCATTTGCCCCATTCCCAACTAACCAACCAAACCACAACTGAATTGCAGGCCATAGGTTGATCCAACCCTTCACTTTCCCCCATTTTGCTGACAACTTCCTAGTTGGGTGTTTGTTTTGACTATTCTCATCATCTCTCTTCCAACATGGCAAGATGCCAACGGATCCAAGGGGTTGCTCGCAAATTCGATGATTTCCCTTGCTGTCACTCAAAATACCGGTAACCCACCAGTACAGTACAGTACTAGTGCACGAGTACAGTACGAGTACGAGTACTGTATCCTCTGTAGGCCCAACAAAGTTGACAAACAAACCACTCCAATTCCAATCCGCACTGGCAATGATCTGGGGAGAAGCACAGCAACTGCAAATGAAGATATTTGCAATGAGAACACCCACACCTCCTCCTTCCCCACCCCTACTTCTCACTCTTTCCCCCTCTCCCCAGCATCCAGCAATAAACCCCCGCTCCCATCATGTGTTTGCTCTACAAGTACTATACTAGTACAAACAGACTGACGGACAGGCAGGCAGGCAGGCAAGCGGATAGCCAGGTGGAATAGCCAGATTCTCAACCCCATTCCGTACCATGCTACAGTACAGTACATGTGCCATACTTTGAGTAAGTCATCATTGTCAAGGACACAAGCACAAGCACAAGCGAAGTGAGAAGGGGGGGGGGGGGTGCCCAATACCTACATCAAACCCGTTTCCGAATACCGTTTCCGAATGACTCCACCCCCTCTCTCTCTCTCTCTCCCACTTGTTCGCTACATACTGTACTAGTACTCGCAAAATTCTCACCCATGCATGAATGAACTTTTTTGCCTATACGGTACTCAATTCTATCATACAAACCTGCTCCCCCCGCCCCCCCCGCCCCCCTCCCCATGGTGAGGTACGGTAAGAGTACCGTAGTAGATTTTTCCACTTGCGGGAGAGAGAGAGACGAGCTCGTTACATCGAGTAAAAAAAAAACCACCGGCCAAGTCAGGATAGCAACCCCCCCCCCCTTTTCTCCATCATCATTCCACCTTATTTTCTTTACTTTCTTGCGAGGAAGGAAAGAACCAAACAGAGGGAAATAATAATAATAATAACAAGAACATTCCTATAATAGCGGGACAACAAACCAAACAAACTCTAACTTTCGGTACTTGTATCATACTTAACTTACTTCGTCTCCCCCCCCCGAGCCAAGAACTAAACTAGCTATCCGTTCGCCCTTCCCTTTCCTTTCCTTTCCTTTCCTTTCTCTGGGGGAACCCTGCAACAAACTTGAAGAATAATATTAGCCGTCCCGGAAAAAAAGGGTCCAATTCTTGGCGCGGAAGAAGAAGAGACACGAATAGCGCATACCCACATCGGTCCGTGCACGTGATAATGGCAAGGATCACTCACGGTTTTGTCCACAGACGCTCAGATGTTTTGACAACGCAGCAAACAACCTTTTTTTTTGCTGGGAAGAAAAGAAAGAAAAAAAAGAGAAGAGGAAAAAAAAATCTTTTACAGCACCGCACACCTCGCTCACCTGCACAACACAAATAAAAGTAAAAGTGCACTCTACATGATACACATCCTACATAAACTTGACATGCAAAACCCATGTTCTCGCTTCTTCTTCTTCTTCTTCCTTTTTCCTTCCCTTGCTTCTCTTTTTCTCTTCTTCTCTTCTTGCGCAACTCTCTCTCGCTTCAATTATTTATTTATTTATTTATTTATTTATTTATTTATTTATTTATTTATTTATTTATTTATTTTTTTCTTATTATTAAAAACCCGCAATCAAGTCGAGCCAGCCACCCGTTCTAGCCTTCTTCTTCTTCTTCTTCTTCTCCTCCGAGTATCATACGGTTGGTTAGGTTAGCATGCACACGGTATGCAAACTTAACCGTGCAGAAGCCTAGCGCGCGTAAGGAACTTGATCGAGTACCGTACCGGTACCTATCATACTCGTACAGTACCTACCTTTCTCTTCTTCTTCTTCTTCATCATACCCTTATGATACCATAATTGAGGTTTCCATTGAGGACCCTTTTAGCCCCCACTTCTTTTGTTCCCCTGTGGAAGTTACTTTACGGGGGTGGGCATCATACCGTACCGTGCGGATCAAGGGGGAAGAGAGAGAGATAAGGGGTTGAGTGAGTGTATCGCAGCTACTGTACTGTACGAGTAGATGCCAATGCCAATGCCGATGCCGACGTCGGTTTTAGTGCTCGTACATGCGTAAGAGTGCTCGTACAGCATCATACAGTATTCTAAAACCACTGTATGGCGCTCCAATTATAATATCAACTCGAGCTTAAATCCTAAAAGTGTCCACATCCAAACTGTCCGGCGGTCCAGAACCTTCACTCTTCACCCGGACCCGTCCGCTTTGCTTGAGACCTGCGCCAAGGAAGGGAAAATATCGATAAATGATACAATAATGATTTTCAGCACACACACACACACACACACACACACAACACCACACACAATGCTACCTACGATACCATCTTAAGTTATATGGATACGATATAATATGTAATATATATATATACAGGACCATCCTCCCATCCTTTTCCTTCCCTTTCCATCCATTCCCGGAAACTAGAAAATAAGACTAAAAAGCTGGGATATAAAAAAAAGAGCCAAGAACGAGAGCAAAGTGGATGAAAAAGCCCGATAATAACTTGAATGGGGGGGGGGGGGGTAAAATAAAATGAAAGTGAAAAAAGAGCAGAAAATAAACACCAAAACACAAGGAAATAGATATAATCAGTGACCTGAAATGGGTTGAAATGGAGTGAAACCGAAAGGGAAAAAAGGGAAAAAAGTCCCAAACTCGTGAAAGTAGAATAAAGCCGCGCGCAAACGGGGAGGAAAGGGTATCGAATTGGAAAGAGGGAAGGGAAAGAAGAAAAAAAGAACCCCTGAAAAAAGGGTTTTACAACGAACCAAAATAGAGGTATCCAAGGTATTTTTTGATCATCTCAGCTAAGGGTGATAGAAAAGAAAGGAAAAAAAATGCGAAAAAAATGAAAGAGAAGGAAAAAGGATAGTCTCCCCAGGAGCTCTCCTTCCCAGTCATCTCATAAAATGTACAATACAGGAGACGACGAATGGGATAGGAAGCGAAAATAAAAATTAGGCATAATACCTTTTTGAACGATTGTGAAAGGATCGGGAACAAGTTCGGGATCCGAACCATGAACAGGCTAAGCAAGGGAAAAACAAAAGGGAAACCGTGATCCAAACGACTAACACTGCACGCCCATTCCCAATGCGCTCCAAATCCATCCCATACCACCCTATCACTCCCCCATCTCTATCAACCCCCACAACAAAAGGGAAAGAGGCGAGAACAAACGAAAGAAAGGTATCATTCATGCTCCGGTTTCCCCAAGTAAAGCCTCCCGAATATAGGAAAGACAAAAGGAAATGCTTTTTTGGCACCCACCATCAAATTCCAGCCGCCTATATGAATACTCCTATCGCTGCTTCCATGACCATCTACACTCCCACCTTTTTTTTTCCCGATTGGTGACAAATAAGCCCATAGAAAAGAAAGAAACCCAACCCGACTGCCCCAACCCCCCCAACCCCCCAGATTCAGCCGGTCGAGTCGTTCCACCGGCCCCACAGTAATTGCTACAGGACATCAAAGATGCTCCTAACAATTGGTGTCTCACCGCGCTGTGTTGGACTCCTGGGGTCTGTAAAGATGGAGGTAAAGTTTCCAGAACGCCTCATCGGGACGGGAAAATAGGTGCTGTTTCGGGGGCTGGTAAAGTTCGGTGTAGGCGGGGGGGGATCGTCGTTATCTCCACTTCCAACATCTCGACCAAATATTTCCTCGCGTTGAACAAGATATGCAGATGATGTTGGCAAAGGAGGAGGAGGGGCAGAGCCCATACGCGACTTCGAAGCTCCCATCCCCCATGCTTGAAGCGGAGAATCGGCGCGCTCAGAAAGTGGGGTCGAAGCCTTCTCTGGCCATGATTGTCGTTTGAAAGAAATATCAGAGGTTCCAGGAATCGTTATCATGCCTGGCGGGGCTGAGGAAGGCCCCGGAGAAACACCAGATATAAATCCGCCGTTCTCCGACCTGGTCCTCACCATTTGCGGGATTGGGCGATCTCCAGATTGACCTATGCTGGCATCCAAAGGTAGTGAGGATGGTGAGGTCCGGCATACAGGCAATGGTGCCGTCTGTGGTTCAGGGATTGGTTCCGACATCCCAGGTCCATCTGAGGGACCCGCTCTTCCAAAACCACCCCTGGTGTCTGCTTTTGTATGCCCTCGGCCTCCAGCGCTTCCTGCATTCCCCCCCCTCCACCCCGCCATCCCCGGCTGTGAGTTATCAGACATGATCTTCTTCTTCCAATCTGTCAACTGGTAAATCAAGCTCATGTTTGGCCCAATCCACTTGCTTCGCCTTTTAACCGCGCTATAGGCGTCCTGCATTGTCTTTCCAGGAGATTTAAACATAGCATAAGCGATCAGTAATGTCGCTGAACGGCTGACACCGCATTGGCAATGAACCAGTACCCTTTTCCCCGCGCTCGCCCTGTCGTTAATCAGATTCACCAAATATGGCAAATCGTCCAGGATCGATGTATTGTGATCCCATGGCATATGCACATACTCAGGCTCCTTGTATTTTGGTCCCGGTGCCTCTAATTTAGGCTTGCGAGACAATATAGGGGAAAATAGGGCTTCCTCAAAGGCAGTTGTAAAGCTTGCTTCCGTGCAGGCTGTGTCGGGTGGCAGTGAGTCCGACTCCGCATCCCTGCGGTTGGCGCTTAGTACGGGCTTGGCGGCAGCTAAGTTTTTATCTGTCTTGAATGGGTTAACAACCTCCCTCGCAACATTCACAATAACGTCGAACTGAGATGCGAGCTCAGCATCGGGTTCGGCGTAAAGATAGATATTCGGGTCGAAAATGCAGACAGGACCTGCAGGGTAGGCAGGCGATTTTGCTTCTCCGGATCTTGGCTCCTCATCTTCCTCTTCCATCTCATGTAGGACCTCAGGACTCTTTGGGGGGGAGTTAGTTGTGGAAGATGATGATGGCGAAGATGACAAAGAATCATGGGCATTGTAAGAGTTGAAACTTTGGCGCGGTTGAAATAACCGGGGCTGCCTGAAACCTGGGGTGGGAGGTAATCGCATGCCACCTGGAATACCATTTGGTCCAGGGGAAAGTAAAGATGGCGATGATTGGTGATGCCTTAATACACTAACACCACCAGCCACGGGGCCCCGGCCCACGGATTTTTCGGGCAGGCTGCCAGGCAACTTTATTGTTAATCCAAGATTACTGGGTCTTCGCCGGGGATTTTGCGTGGGAGGTGGTGGCTTAATAAATGCTGGGGAAGTTGGCGCAGACATTGAACGCGGGCTGGGTTGATTGACTTGTGTGTTGGGCTGTGCACTAGGTTGTGCTGGGGGTGGAGGCACGTTGAGGGAGAGATTTTTTGTATTCCGAGGCTTTTTGCTTGGCGAAATTGACCGCCCACAACCGGGTAAAGGGCTCGGGGGCACAACAGGGTAATCTTCAGAAGACATAGAAGTGTTTCGGAAGGAAGAGAGCGGTGCTACTCGCACCGACGAATCTGGGGAGGATTCAGGGGTGTGGTCTTCTGTGATTGCTGATTCGACAGTAGAGATGGTAGTCGTGGGTGAAGAATTTGTTGAGGAAGATGCAGATGTGGATACACTACCGTTCTGTTGGCGTATAGGGTGTTGTAATGATATTGGCCCAGTAGGTACTCCTGGCATGACCGGTTTGACGACACTAGCAAGGATGGGTGAAAATTGAGGGGTCGCTTTTGTAGGTGAACATCCGGACATGTCGACGTCGGTATCAAAGATAGAGACGAACGACGGTACGGCAGGTGTCGGCACGTCGTAGACTATTGATGTCGGGGCCGCTGGCGATTTACAAAAGGGATAGCGGCGCTTCAGCGATAGTGACATGCGCTGCGACGAATTGGGTTGTTGGGTAGGTGTTGAGGTCTTGAAAGGATTCTGTGGGTCCTGTCGATCTGCTGGTGAAGATGGATTGGACCTTGAGACTAGTGTAAATGTCCTCTGCAACGAAGGTGTGTCAGCTCGAACTGGCAACCATCCAAGCCCCAAAATAGAAGTGGGGACAACCGCCCAAATTTGGCCCAGCAGGCGGTAAAGCTTGCCGAGGCGTGGGAATAAGAGGGTGAGAGGGGGAAAAATACAATAAAATAAAAATGGAGCGTAAATATTTCCAGTACTGTACGCACCTGCTACGGACAGCCCCCTTTCGCAAGAAAAGAAAAGAAGAAAAAAAGAAGAAAAAATCCAAATGACTGGTGTTGTGACAATTATAATAAAACAGTAAGAAGTGTTTGGGGAATAGACTTGTTCCCAGAAAAAATTAGCCTAGTCAATGTTCCGTGAGGCTTAGGCCGCGCCTATGATTGGTTTTGTCCAGATAAAGCCGTCTTCTCTTGTAACAGTGAATTGTCGCTTGATCAGAAATTCTCCGCAGGTTTTTTCGGTCTGTTAAAGAGACCAAATATTCCTCAGAGGGTCGAAAATTAAGGGGAGTATTATATCTGAAAAGGAGCGATTAAGGCGTAGCCACGTATAGTTGCTGCCAGAGATATCTGACAGTAGGCAAGATTCTCTTTTTCGGTAACTAGGTTGAAAGGAGCGTATCGAACCGCAGTTCTTTATTTAATCCGTCGTGCGAAGAACGTCCAGCGTTGCCTCCTTATTCCAACCTATGAAAGAAAAGAAAAAAGGTGGAAAAAAAGAACCCTCCAACGAGTCCAGATCTCTCCTATCCCCGCTGTTCCTGCGAATATTATAGTGGCTCAAAGTTCACCGGGCGACTGACGTATTTTCCTCAACGCTGTTCTACCGTCCTCTTGATTGAGCTTCTACCTTCTCGTAAACCTTTCCCCACCCTTTCGGTTCGAAAATCAGAGTAACTGAAATGTTCGGCCGGTGACTCGATGGAAGCGAAAGCTGCTGCAAAACTGAGCCACCCTTCTGAGTGGTGGAAAAAAAATGAGTCGGAAATCCAGCAGTATATGATGGATTCCAAAAAAGGCCGACCAATAGACTGCTAAAAACGCATATACTCGTCAGATGTTGACGCAGAGTAGGGAGCAACCGATGTGGCCCACGAAGAGCAATTCTTTGCCCGGGAAAGTACCGGTGGGGCTAAACGTGGGAGACGAGGAAAGGGGATGACGGCCAAAGGGCAGTGTCTGCACCTAGAAGGGTATTTGTTTGCTGGGGCCCGGGAGGAAGGAGGAGGGATGAAGGTGGTGGTGGTAGTGGTGGTAGTGAAGATGGCTTTCCTTTCGGGGGTATTGTGAGGCAAGAGAGAAGAACTTACCGCCTCGCCAGAGAACTGTATTCAGTCTTGGAGCAAAAGACGAAGGACAGGAATCCTAGCAGAGAAGAGAGAAGAACGAGCCAACCCCGACTAGGTCGCAATGTCTGACCAGGAAAATCCACAAACGAGGAGGTTAGATCGGGTGGTAAAAGGGAGAAGAACACCCTGAGTGGGAACCGACAAGCGTCGGAGGGAGAGAGGGGAGGAGGAGGAGGCGGCTCCGACACAAAACCGCTGTCTCGCAATGCGCCGAGGGAAAAGGGAAAGCAGAGAGAGCTGCTGCTGTGATATTGAAATCAGCTTAGCGGTCCACCTGTTCGCCCGAGTGAGCACACGAAGTAGGAGGGAAACAGACAGGTGCGGGTAGCGAAAGGCAAGTAGCGGTAGAAGCAGAGCAGGGCAGATGGACTCGAACCAGGGAGATCCCATGCAGACCCCGATCACAAAGCCGATAAAGGGAAAAGAAAAAAAGGATAAATGATCCAAAAATGAGAATTAAAAATAATAGAATGAGCCAAAGGCACCTCAGAGTGGCGGACATCCAATCACCCACTCAATCGGGCTTTTCAGTAGACCTGGAGGGAGTTCGTGAGACCATTTTTAGGTACCAACAAACACTTCCTACCGGTAGTACTCGTACTCGATTACCCCCCCCCCAGAAAGAACAATGTGAACACTGGGAATGTCAGAATGGTGGGTACCCAAGATAGCATCACCTCCCTCCTGAATTTCTCCCGCCATGCATCACAGCCGATAAACCCTTCCACCCTCCACACATCCGTTCCTTTCACCCTGTCCCACTGTCCCTAATTGGTTTGGCTCCTTGAGGAGTGGCACCGTGCGTGTCCGCCAAAGGAAAATGACTAACCTTATTTCGACTGGTGCCCAAATCCTAATCGTTTCAGAGTTGAATGAAAACATCTCGGTCTTAAACCTTGAGATGGGCATCTCGAGAACGGATTCTTCAAGTATCCATACCTACCCTACCATACCGCGCCAGTACGGAAGGTACTTTGTGTGGCGAAGGGAAGAGAGAGAAAATATCCTCAAGCTTCTCTCATACCTCGAGAGCGTCAGATGCCTGATTTGGTGGGAAATCCTTTTGATCTCTTACTCGAATGGAAGTAAAAAGGCCCCTGTTGTTTCAGCTCAGCCAGAAGCGTAAGCTCTGCTCAGTTCATGGTCTGTGGCTGGAAAAAAAGACAATCACAAGTACCGGTACGAGTACTTTAGCGAGCCTGGGTGCCTCAGCCACAATCTCCCCACGTGGAATGCTGTGGTTAGGAGCGCTACAGCCACAAGCTGCTCCAAGAATATTCAAATTCGAATCATAGTGGATGACCCCGATTGGCTACAATGGTCATCAAAGCCGAGGCAAAAATAGTATATTATGAGTCTGGGAGATTATACCTCGCGTGACGGGACTGATAGCATATATCTCGAGTGAAAGTATGATCGTTCTCCCGCTTGCCTCAATCGTCAGTGTGATATTTCCCGAGTTCCAAGAATGGGATTGGCAGGAACCATCCTAGCAGGAGAAATGACATTTCCTCCACCATAAAGATAGCTGGAAACACTCGGATGAAGAACCCACTCGAGGCTCCGACCTGAAGTGGGCACTATCTGATCAGAGAGGCCTCAAAACCCCCCCCAGTTATCAAGGTAGCCATCGGCTGGTCATCGTAAGGACCGATGATGGCAGGGGTGAGAAGTTGATTGAGTTGGCAGATGACAAGCGCGAGGCCTCGCGACCCAATGCATGAGGTGGTGGACAAGTCTGGGGCGATGGACAGGACTTTTCGTGTTGCATGCCGTTAATAGAGGACTTTTCATTTTCCAGCGAGTAATCTTAAATCAAACGCATTAGGGACGACATTCTAGGAGATGCGGTTAAATTGCACCGTACAGTATGCAGAGATAATTGGGATAGGCAGAGAATATTTCCGCCAAGTGTGACTGCTCAAGAGTGCCAGGGAAAGGTAGTGATAATGTGAGTGACGCCTGATGCTGGGAGAAGTGATGTGGCTATGAAGTCACAGTCATACTGTGGCGTTCAACAAAAATCAAAACATTGCCGTGGGGGCGATGCCAAGATGCAAGGAAGCTGTGCTCGTCCCAGGCAAGGAGTTTTCAATATCAGGGGTCGTGAATTTGCATGGGCCCGCGGGTGCGTACAGATATTTTTACCAGATATTTTGTGAACCCTTGTTATCGAATACCGTAGTCTACTTGCCTGGGGACGACTATTTACAGGTGTGACGAAAATTGGTCTTATTAGGATAGATGGGGCTTGAGTTGATAATGATACTGCTTGGGTAGCAAGGGGAACCTGGGGGGGGGGGGTGCAGCTGTAGAAATCTGAAACATAGCCACTGTTTGACCTGCTGGAGTTTGCCCATCGATTGAACTCGGGAGAGGCTCGATATTGCTCAGATAGAAATAGGAAAGTGGCGCCCCGCTAGGAAGGTTCCGTGAGGAAACTGAACTACTGGTTTAGGGGAAGAGGTTACGTGGACCGAGTGATACATGATGATACCCGCCCATCAACGCTTGTAATAAAACCGCAGAATCGGGAATAAGTAAATTATCATCCGTAGAAAGATTGCTTCGGCTCTCGGTAGTTCCTGCTAAGCGGTTCAGGGATAATTGTGGAGGCTAAGTGACATTTATTGTGTTTATTTGTTTTGGAAAGATTCCTGTTTTTCTATGTGTATCAATGTAGATGCCTCCCGTGTGCCTGTATCAGGGAGGGGCTTGGACCTGTAGCAGAACATCACCTAGTTTTAAGTTATACTCTGGCTATACATAGTGTCTACCGCCACCCAGTATACTTCTTTAGCTCATGACCCGCAATTGTCTCCTAAGCCCTGCTGCCCCACATCCCACCCGGATTCACAAGTCCCGGATTCACTACGGTTCTAGAACCCGTGGAGAGGGAGTGCGCAACCCCCTCACTAGGTGTTTTTTCAATTGGGAGAAGGTAAATTAGTCAGCCAGACTATTTGAAGATTAGAATCGTAATGGTGGTTCGATATTTACACGCAAGCCGCTCTATGGCTATGGGCTACACAATCCCCCCTTCGCTCCTGGCACCATAGACCCGGCGATGGTAGGCATGCCCATACCTGTTTTCGGAAGCTCCAGGCCGATGTCCCCTCAATATGAATAACCCCTGCCAGATATGACGCCTCACTACACCAAAGCGAAGAGGTTTTGGTTTAGCCCTCAACCATCACAGTGTTGGTATCATCATAAATCTCCTCTGGCTACGTCTTCACTCCATAAGCATTCCAGGACTAGCTCTAACGTTGGTATCCATTCCCTAAACGCAACTGATCTAGAGCACTCGCATCGTATACCGGTATCCGTTAATAAAGCAAGTATGTTTTGAATGAGAGTGTCTTGCCCCCTTCAGAGGGGGACAATGTGGGGGGACGCGCGGTCCGATTCTGAAGCTTTGAATAGTCCTCTCCTCTCCAATTATGAGGTTAAGATGCGCGTTGTGCCACTGCCGGTCCCGGGAGGCATACAGCATGTCAATATATAGCCTGACAATTTGCCGCTACCCACAGAGATACATTAGGGTGACCATACCGGTCGCATGAGGAGTCTTGTGAGGTACATCTGGACCTAAATAGTTGGACTCCGTCCTCTGCAATCTGGAGCTTATCTTAGAATGATAAGGGCTCCCTAAAGCCGGCAGAGGATAGGCGAAAGCCGCGGTGATTGGGCATATTTACGCCGAAATGTGTCATTTTAAGGGCCTTTTGATAGGCCCCAACACTAAACCTGCAGAAAGCTTTCCAAGAACTAACCCGGTAGTTATATATGAATTTCCAACAGTTTACAGAGCACTGCGACTCTTCCTCGTCATGCCACACCTCATCAAAGATTGTGAGATGTTGTTATGTGGGGTAGCTTAGGCGAGTGTCTTTGTGAATTAATGATAAGGATGACTTTTAACCGGTGACGGAACTTTACAAGCTTATAGGACCTTCAATTGGCAATGAGTATGCTTCGGATTTATCATGAGATCGTGCGCGCATGAGGAGACTGGAAGAAATCAGAAATTTCAGAGAAGGGAGATCCAGCTTTGGGCTAGCCACCAACAATTGAAAAGTGAGGTGTTTGCCGATTCTTGGTGCGAAACAGCTCGATCACCAAGACTGCCCACCGACTGTAGGTTGGTTTTCGATGGGCTAGAGAAGGAAATTTTCAATCCCAGTTGACTGAGCTAAATTCCTATTATATCTCTGTATTCGAACGAAGTGCATCCCCCTACTAGTTTAAAACCCCCGGTGGGCTTTGTGATATTGACGATCTGAACCTGACCACGCCAATGCGAGCATTTTCTAATTACCCCACTAACCGGATAGCACATAGTTTCGATCTTCAGCATGCCAGGAACCTAATTTTGGATGCTAGAGGCCTTCTTACTCGATGGCCCATATAATCGGTTGTTAGGGAATCAACTTATCTTGAACCCATACAAATCTCATCTGAATCTAACTATTTAAAGATACTTACCGGACGTTCGTCTTCCTCACGAGGAGCTCTTGAAGCATAGCACAGGATCTATGGAGCCTGAGACCCCGCAATAAAACTGATATTGAGCTGGAATGCGCCAACGCGTACTTTATTCAGTCCAATAGCGAACATCAAGCCCTGTCGGATTATGTTGCTTCTCAACCCGATTATGGCGTTTGGGGACAGCTTATGCTTTATTCCCACTCACACATTGGCATTGAATTTGGGCTCCTACATTGGTCACGGGAGATTTGGGAATTAGAAGAACAGGTTTTGCAATTCGACAGAAAAGCCTTGTGCTGGGTTCTGGCCGCTGTATTATAAGCAGTGGCCTGATGTTCCATGCTCAAGTACTCGTACAGACAGAAAGCGTTCCAAATCTAGTAGATTGTGGAAGACTCGCAGAGATAGAGGGTTCTCTGGGAGCCTGGTGATTAAGCTAAGATATCACCGAGGCCCCGAAACAGACTTACTAGTGGGCTCAAGGTTGTGAGACCCAAGTGTTGCTTCTTTTATATAATACCAGAGGAAACCCCTTGGGGAGGACTGGAGTTTCTCTCCGGGGTATACTGTAGCAGAAGCAAACTGGGTTGTTTTTAGTGAGGGTAAATTTGTCCCTTGGCCGGGCACCTAAAAGATATGATAAGCCAGATTTCGTCAGCGTTCGATAATTACTCATCTAATTGTTAAAAATAGTCCTCCATCTATAATTTTTTGAGACCACTTAAATGCTAAATATAGCAGTAATTCAGGTAGTGATAGTTGTTCCAGAGATATGGAATTAGTGGGTGCTTGCTACTGTATGATAGAAGAGGAGATGAGATGGTGTGAGGTTGCCGAAGACAACGAATCCCTGGCTTTCTAGCCGAATCATATCGCATGACTTTGCTATTGGTGTGATGTCCACACACCCTGCTCCACCCGGGACACACAGACCACTTACACTATTCCACGACGAAGCGACCCCACTGTATCCCATAGACTGATGAGACATGCAGATTCTTGTTTCCTAGATGAGTTAGCGGATCTAGCTAGTCTGCTGTTTAGTCAGCCAACAAAATAACCTTATCTCTACTGTTGATAATGAGTACGGTACTGGTAGACATAATTAGTCGAACAAGCAAAATGAATTTCGAAAATTGAGCGGTACCCGGAAAGCTTCCAATTTACTTATATCCGATATTGACTGATGCTGGAAATTTTTTGCCTTCGGTGGAGCCTAGTGCTGAACCAGCACTAAGTTTCTCTCCGGTTTGATAATAGCCTATGTTACTATATTGGCAGCTAGTATGTTAGCTCATTTTGCGACCCTTATAGAATAGAAATAGCGAAATGACATTGTTTTATCGGTAATAACCTACCATTCGCACACAATTCTGGTGCTTGGAACAGAAAACGGGATTCACCACATTGTGCTGGAGACTTGGGATATATCAGTCGGGTGAATCAAGACCGGGGATTCCCCAGACACTGCTTTAAATTTTCGAAATCTTGCCAACGACCGCCGGCAAAAATATTCATCTGTCTCTATGCTATGTCCATCCTCAGGACTATTACATTCCCCCAGAGAGGGGAAGGGTGGGATGTATGTGGGCGGACGAGGATCTAGTGCCTAAGGTTCTGCCCTTGGCTTTATATACTACGACACTCTCCTCCCACTAGAGTATTGTCACTTTTAAGTCCACAATACCGAGTCTTCCGCGCTAAAATGGAGGGTATGTATTCCATCTGGGGGTAGCCGTAGTTGCGGGAGTTGGCAAAATTCTCCCATACAATAAACAGAGCCTCGTGTGATATCATTAAAAAATAAATACCGATCGGTGGTCGCTCACGGGAGCGAAGCTCCCTGTTTCCGATTCCTTCTAGTCCCTGGCTGTGGGATAGCTTTGACGCCATTACCCAGATTATCACTCGATGTCAGACTGCCAAACCGCCAAACACGCAACACCTTGACACCCTCTAAACTACCAGTACTAGCCCCTCCCTTCTATCTCAATTAGGGGGGGGGGGGGGTGGCCCTCCGAGGGATACTATCAAGTTCACTACCGTTTAAAAGTTCCCGTAATCACATTGGCCCATTCATCTAGTCGCAGCTGGCGTAGCATGTTGGTGCTAGCGGAGTAACAGCAACAACTGCATGAATGGACCAGTGCAGTTACGGAGACTTTTCAAACGGGAGTGTACATAATCTCATGAAACGCTCTTCCCCCAAAATATCCCCAAATGAGGTCATGTTGCGAGATAGATACGAAACAGCAGTCGCATCTACGGCAGAGTAGGAGAAACCCTGCCTAGAAACCAGCAATCCTGTGCTGGCATTCATGGAGGGCCCATGTTCGTTAATCAACACATATTGTCGTCCGAGAGGGCAGGTTAAAATACTACCTGAAATCTGCTACCAGTATCAGGCTACCAGCAGAAACCATCCTGTTTGGGTTGACGGTTTAGCAAAACTACGAAGAATAGTTAATGAGACCCAAAGGATATCATGAACTGATCTTATATCGCCTCAGAAAAGGGCTATTCCTTCTCTGGGGCTCTGTCTCTGGACCTGGGGATTATAGGGCTGGCGAAGGTCGTGGATTTCATGAGTTTTTGCGGTGACTGTTCCCTAACGGTTCCTGAACTTGAGTTACATGTCTTTCTCCCTGGTTAAGACAGTCCCTGCAAAATCTGGAGGCCGCGAAGCCATCATTTAAATGGTAACTAAATCACATCCCTTCATCCCATTTTGGAGACTTTTAACAAACAGGTATTACTAGCACATGAGTATTAGAGCCCGCCTTTCTGACCTGGAATACTCTTGCCGGTACTTCATCGGCACTCAGGTATAAGCTATGCTCGACCGAGTAGGGGGGGGGGGGGGGCGCGCAGCGGCCCGAGGGGCTGGCGCCAGCATGAGGAAGAAGCTTAGCTAACTGAAGGAAGCAACACGGGACAGTAGGTTGCCCTCGCTCCCAGCATTTGCCCCAGCAAGCAGAAGCCAGCACAGCAAGGAAATGTGGGTGCTAAGCCCCTCACGGGAAAGGAGCTCGAAGGATTTGCGTAGGATCCCACTGGAATGCCGCAGCCAGCCAAAGATTTTCAGATGGCTAGGGGATCATAGGCATGTGATACGCATTGGACACTTCCCCGCGTATGGGGAGGGGGCGAAAGCCCCCTATCACACTAGGATCTGGAACAAATATATCTCCAGGAAAGGAGTTTATACGTCCCAGCCGCAACATACGGTGGTAATGCTAAAGCCCCATCCCGTCCAGAGGAATCCCGGTACTTGGAACTCTAAGATTAGCACGGGAAAATGGTCAAGTTTTTCTTTTTTTCTGGTCCTGTCTTGGGAAGGATTTTGGGGGTCGTGTAACGTGTTCCAGAGCTTCGGTTCAAACACACTCATACACTCAATTACGTAATACTAAAAAAAGATCTCACCTCTACTAGAAGGCTGCCCAAGAATTGCACCCGACGGGTCGTCGCCAGCTCCTGTATGACGCATCAACATAGTTGCGTAGGAACACTGACTCGAGTGATTTCTTGTGATAACAGACGTCCGGTCCGTACAGTGGCTAGCGGGGTTCCTTTGATGCTTGCCAATATCATGTATCTCTTTTTTACTATCTGGACTAGTGCGAACCTTCTAACACCGCTTTGGATGATGGGATTCCAAGACGACTTCTGCTAGAAGCTTCACCCCCGCTGCAACCATTAGGGACCTGAACGGATTTAATACCTTTTACTAGCAACCTCATACGTACTTCTTTTTTCTGAGGGAGCAGCCATTTTACAAAACGAGTGAGAGCCGAAAGGCTACTTTGTGGCTACCTCCTAGAGACAACCAGTCTACTCACTTGCCCAGTGGAGTTTGTATTCGCAGCTGTTTTTCCAAACTAAATGAAGCGGTTCCCCCCCATTTTCTCCATCTCTCTTTTCTTCTGCTATTCAACCGATGGCAGGCATCCCCCAAGGTGGATGGTCTAGAGTCGAACCATACCACCCCGTAGGAGCACCGGTTCACCCTACAGCCTTGCCGGGGGAAGCCAAGGCCTTCACTTCAATCTTTTAGTGCCCACAAGGGACCTATCGTTTTTCTCTCACCTAAAGGGACCATTCAATCGTATGGCAGCTCGTGATTATTAACGTAGGCAGGTTATGTTTGGCACAGTGGTAGACGATAGAAAGAGAATTCACACGGAACTTAGACACCTCGCTCAGCTCTTCAAATTCGCTCTTAACTCTTAACTAAAAACTCATGACAGAAACAAGTGTATAAGTAAACATAAGTAGCACTTCATGATCATTCCGTCGATCACCACACCTATCTCTCTATCCCCGCCATGCCTTTATTCCTCCGTACACTTCCGTGATAAACAAAGGAAAGACATGGCTATCTAATCTCTTTCAAATCATTAACCATTCTATCTCAATCTCCCAAATCATCCACAAGCATCTATCCAATCTTTCAGACTCTCCCGCATCTTCCAAAGTCAACCACATGCTTCCAGCAGTGATGAGGGGAAAGTAACCCCCCCCCGATCCCCTTCCTGATAAAATGGCAGTATATAGGCCGTAGTTGGCCTCCCGAGCATCTTAACTCCTGGGGTCAGCTAGGTATGGTTCAGGACAACCAGAACCCGCCATTGCGACCAACCTGATTAAAAATTCTTAATTAGGGACAACCTCTGCTTGAGGAGGTATTACAATTTCCCCTAGCGAAGCCACCCAAGCAATAAACTAGAACTAGTCCATCATTTTTGTTATATGGGGAGTCGTCGTTGTTGGAGTTAGATGCTTTCTATCAAGCAACCCATCGCAACACGACCTCGGTTGTTCTTCGATCGCATTGATAAAGAAAAAATAACATAGACGCCATTGGGGGCTTTGCGAAGGATTTCCTTACAAAATTGCGGGAACAACTATTTTAAAGTATCCCCCTCACCGGGGAATGGGGGGAGCTCATCATCCAGTATGCTAAGGTTTTCCAAGAACTTTGGGCTCAGTACAGAGAAGGTTTTGATTGACCGGCACCACAAGTGTCTCACATAACCTTGGGGTATGAACGAGCAGATCCATTCTCGAGATACGAGAGATTATAGGTGCTGATCACCGATAACTACCAATAAGGTCTCCTCGGGGCTGGAGGAGGAAACATACCGATACCCGGAATATCAATGATGAAGGGGGTGGGTTTGGCTGTGGGGAAGACGGGATTTGGTTGGGGTTATGGATTGTGGGTGGTGGGTGCACAGCCGAAGGCCGCCAAGCACGGGGGGGCACACTGATGAGTGCGTCATGGAAGAGTGTTATGGCCGGTCCCCACGAGTCATGGTAATCTCACTCAGGACACTACGTTGACTCCCAAGTCCAATGCGACGAGCCCACGTCCAAGTCCTGCCACCCACACCGCACCGCACCTACACACGACGGGTGGTGCCGGTTGCTTATCTTAATGTGATACTATAGCGAGTGCTCTGGGGCCTTTCGCACTTTCCCACGTTGCCAGATCCTTTCTCAAAAAATGCGAGCGTCACTTAGTATCACTCGGGTTGCATTCGGGTTCACTAGGGGTGCTTTTCGCAGGCCTACATCTATAAGATTAATGCTTGGGCAAGATTCTGTTGACAGATTATACATTATTCATAAGATATGCTCGAGGCCATCCCCATCACGTCATCAAGAACACCCGCAATCTGATACCGGCAATTGCTTATCAGGAGTCATGCGAGGGGGCAGCCCACAATTACTTCAGGCGTACTAAGACACCATATGGACGTTTTTAACCGCTTGGCTTCCGGTGTTTGTCCAGGCCCTTGCAACCCCCCCCCCCCCCTGCAATGGGCCTGCTTCCTTCCACTATTTCATCTCTGGGCCCGCCCCGGAGGTCTGCCACATCAACCATGAGATCCACAACAATGGCTTTGTTCCTCCCAGCATGTCCAATCCCCTTCCTCCAAGGCCGCATAACAATCGCAGCATTCACTAAGCAAGTCTCCTCTCTTTCCGCAATCTGAGTCAAGTCGACCTTAAACAGCTTTTTACCCTCTGGTGCGGAATCTAAAATTCTGGTAGTGGAGAGCTCCTTGTGCTGGATATGGCGGGATCGGATATCCCATTTAACCAGTTCTACGCCTCGCCCTTGGTGGACGTGGCCGAATACATGTAGCGCCGGGCGGACGTTCCAGAGCGCCTGTCGGAGGCACTCACAACCGATTTTTGGGGCTTGTGGGCCGTCGAGGTGATTCTTAGGCGGACCGTGAGTTACCATAACCTAAATAGTCAGGCTTCAACAATCGCTCAGTTATATAGGGTGAGGTGTCAAACGTCGGTATCCGCCGGAATGTCGGTCCACAAACTCTCGTCCAAGCAGGATGGCTCGTCGTACCCGAATCCCCACATCCCACCCTTCTTGCTCCATGGCGAGCCAAAAACCTTGAATGTTCGCCCGTCTTTTAATACAACTTTCTTAGCCTCGTGATTCAGATATATAACACCCCGACCCCTCACTTCACTACTAACGAATAGTCGTAAATTTTCCTCGTGAGATTGGGGGTTATTGCCGTGGAAGTGGTCTCTGAACTCTTTAAAAAATACCGGATCGAGGGTGACTCCATCGTGGTTGCCTACCAAACTTTCCCTGTTAGCTATATTAAAATCACCGGGGCCAGGGAGCCAGGTAACCCGCAACCACTATTTTCACCTCGTGTTTTAGCCCACTTATCCACTCGATAGCTTTCTTGAGCTCTGTGCGGGAACCGGTGTTGGTCATGTCCCCGGCGTGGATTAGGACGTCTCCTTCTGGAGGTTTGAGCTGGATGTTGTGAGTGTCGGATATGCAGACTATACGGATTTTCTTACGGCTTAAAGCTGGGGGTTGGGGTGTTGTGGGTGTAATGGCAGCCATGGATGCTTCGAAGGTGGGTTTAGGAGCTGTAGCTGATAGGATTTGTTGGCTGGACTCGACTCGCTCGAGGATGGAGGATCAATGTCTGATAAGATGGGGGCTGTGGCTTGCGTACGATGCTCCGAAGTGAACAGGCACCCGTGAGCGAGTGGCGTTCTCCCTTCCTGTGCTATGATATCATAAGCATTCTGGGGCAGGTAGGCAAGAAAGATCATTTCCTCGTTCATCCTTTCGTTCATATGCTGTACTCGAGTACTCGTACTACTCGTAATACTCTACAGCATGGTACCGATTGCACGCCTTCATCTGATCTAGGGCGCTGCTAAACTATCATGCCGTCTCAGTGCTCCTGGGCGCTCCAGTGCTCGGGGAAGAAGATGAGGCTCCAAAGTATGCAGGAATAAAGACACAGCGCTGGTGGGTTAAATTACCTGCGTAAACATCGCATTGAAATGGGGCGTGGGGATGACCGATCTCATTGAATGAGATGCCCGATACCGTAAAAACACTTGTGATTCGCTATCGGATTACAAGTATAATACAGTATGGTACTTGTCTTAAAGCAGAAAGCGTTCGAGGAATTCTTCTGGTTTTCAACCCCACCCCTTAGTGCGTGCGCTATTCCCAATATCGTCGTTAGCTTTGTCAGCACTGTGTTCGCGGACTAGCCCTGGTATCCGAGTACACCAATCCAGGCTTACAGCATCTACTCGGGTATGGAGGTAAATGATGAGACGGACAGGGGGTCAAGATGTCAAAGCTTTTCACCCTTCCTAGCAATATTCCTGCCAAATTAAATCATTTTTTACCTCTACTGTACCAAGTGCCCGGACCCATAAACCCCTGTCCGTCTCATCATTTATCCGCTGACCCGAGTACAGCATTACAGTATCATACCTCCGAGAGCCAAGGGAAGGGTTGCAGGCATTATAAAATTACCTGATAAGATCCAGATCTGGTGCCCGTTTGGGGAGCGGAGCATTCAACGAAGCCGGATCTGACGACGTCGCATCATCAACTCTTGTGACAGCGGCTGATCAAAACTTCACGGAACCTCCTCAACCAAGCTTCTTTACCGCAGCCGGAATTTATCTCGGTCCTCTCACCAAGCTTCAAGATGCCCGCCATTCTCTCGACTCTCTCCGGACCGGTTCATGTCCTCGCCTTCGCCACTCTTTTAGGATCTCAGTTCTACCAGGTGAGCCACCTGTGTCCTCTACTCCACAGACAACAAAGTTAATTCCGTCCAGTCATTTATAGGCGGAGTTATGGCCTACAAAGCTCTCCCCCGCCCTCAATTCTCTCAACTCCAACAAAAGATCTTCCCAGTTTACTTCACTCTCCAAACCGTTCTCCCGGCCGCCCTCCTCCTAACCCACCCCTCCATTTCGCCAACCTCCCTCATTAACCCTTCGTCCCCGCACTTCTGCAGTACCGGGCTTCCCCTACTCATTGTTCTCGGCGCGTCTCTGGCCAATCTGGCTGTGATTGGCCCGGCCACCACAAAGATTATGCGCGAACGCAAGATTCAGGAGACCAAGGAGGGGAAGAAATATTACGACGAAGGGCCCAAGAGCGAGAAAATGGCGTCCTTGAACAAGAGGTTTGGGGCGATGCACGGAGCTAGTAGCTTGATTAACATGATTGCGTTATTGGCGACTGGGTGGTACGGCGTTATTCTGGGGAATAAAATCAGGTGGTAATTTGGTAGAGCTTGTTGGGCTAGGCACGAGAATAGGTTGTGTCTAAGGGATTCTGTGGGCATGCGTGTTAATTGATATGCCATTACTGATACCGGTATCATGCTTGTATGCCACGAAATACAGAACCTGGTGGTTCATCCTCAGGTCTCTATCGTAGTGTAGTATCTGGTAGTCGCCGGCAGTGAGGTACTAGTACTTGCGATAGCATTACTTAATCCGTGAATATCCTAGATTGGACTTCCCCGGGTTGGGCTACGGGATCGCCGAGTTGTCGATCAGGGCCGCGGTTGACACTACCGGTACAGTAGAACAAGGGGTGAAATCATACAGTATGTTTTCACTCGACTGCTCCAAAGTGCCTCGAAGTGGTAGTTTGAGGCCGTAAAGAGACTCCTGGAGTCGGTTTTTGAGCTCCCCACCAGACGTTCCATATGCACTCCGAGGTCGTATAATTTCTTGTATGAGGCTGACAAGAGATAACTTTCCACCAAGCTGTAGGACTCCGCGAAATCCGGCCTTTTTTCACAAAGCCGACAAAATGAATTTTCCACCAAGCCAGGTACCCGCTTAAAACATATATTATGTATATGGCCTTTTTACACGAAGTAGAGGTTATTTGTGTATTTTTCATCAAGCTAGATACTACCGCATCAGGCACCCTAACGCAACATGACAGCCCAACCCCACCGCACGAAAATAAAAGTGGTAAAATGGAAGAGAGAAAATGGAAGATTTATTTTTAAAGACTTAAAATAATGTATGAGAAAGCCAGAAGGACTTTTAAAGGACCAGAGAACGATTGGTAGTCGTTGGTAATTTTTAAATTCACAAACAAATTGAAAGTTGTGTTGGGCTGTCATTTTGTGTGGAGTGCAAGAACATTTAAGTGTCCACCTCGTTTAAAGGGATTTTCAATCAAACATAACTCACCCAATAGTGGTCCAACTAATATAAAAAAACTGTAGAAATAGAGACCAAGTGAGGCATAATAAAAGCAGGGTTTTTTAATTTAGAAAAGGCAAGTGGAGGGAGTGGTATCCTTGTTTCAAAACTTGAATATTTGGTGTAAAATCTGAGGTCTTGGCATTGAAATACAACATAAAATTGCTTGAGTAATCATATAATTTGGAGGTGTGATGTAAAAAAGAACAAAGTGTACCTCAGTGGAGGTACTTTTAGGACTAAAAGAAGTTACAGGAAGAAAAGGATTGAATTAGAAGGATATCCAGTTTTTTTTTTTCCATATTTATTATTGTAAACTGAATTTTATGAGAATTATTGGAGGGCTTCAAAGTGCTATACTTATTAAATACTATGTTAATACAATATTCAAGCATTGTACAAAATGGTACATGCATGCTTGAGTTCAGTAATATCAACATTGATTTGGAAGTTGTTGGTACATACAGAGAGCATAATAAGAGCATACAATAATGGTATGGCTTATAGTACCCTAGACTTTAAAGAAAACTTGAAGGTTACAAAACATATAGAAGCTATTGTCACTCTTGAGTCTTAGACTCTCAAACTGTTGTATTTAATAAATTAAAATCATCAGATTCTTATTTCTTATATAGTTTACATTTGTTCATAGTCAATCACTAACAGTCTTGGCAATTATTTTGCATAGTGACTGGTGCATTCCACTATGCTATATGGTTGACAGTCTTTCCTTCTTGATCTCATACAGGTAGGTGTGTCAAGTCAGCTATTATGAGTTGTGACAGAGTCGCAGCCTTGGCATGGTTGTAACCTGTGGAACATACAAAACTTGGGAGCTCTTTGTAACGGGGTCTTGGCACTGGACGTTAGTCCAAGGCACACAACGACAGGAAGGTCCTAAACGATAACACTCGTTTAGCGTGAGGGTTCGGAGATGACAATCTCAGGTCAAGGCTGATCGTGTAACGATAGATCAGGGTCAGGGTTCGTGGG